>SL_3KL_010_SEDDRAFT_10006999_pt1 | contig 10039 bp, 7 predicted proteins | sample SodLakKL_010_SED_2_FD_10381 | JGI IMG/M metagenome (IMG submission 10381)
CGAATGGCCAGCACCCAGGCATCGAAGGTCTGGGCGAATCCCAGCGATCGGAGGTTCTCGCCGACGACTCGGGTGTCCGATAGAACCACCAACTCCAACAGGGACTGGCGCGGCGCTTCCCCCTCCTCCCGATCCTCCTCTTCTTCTTCTTCTGCGTTGAGGGTCGGGTCCGGCTTCATCCCCAGATCGCCTCGCTCCACCCGACCACCGCCCCCCAGGGCCACGTCGGGAAGATCCAGGAGTTGACGCACGGTGGAGGGGTCGGTGCGGGCGATGAGGACGTCGCCCTCGCGGATCCGTCGGCCGCCCAGCGGCTGCTCCAACGGGTATCGTCCCGGCGGATCCGGAGAACGTCCAGGTCAACGTCCAACTCCTCCACCATGGCCTGCACGGTGAGACCTGCCAACGACGACCCTTCCCGGACATGGAGCTCGGTCAGGTAGTCGTCCATCTCGAAGGTCTGCATGGGATCCTGGCGAGGCTTGAGGCGAGGGGGAGTCAGGGCCCACCCCACCAGAAGGAGATAGGCGGATCCCACCAGGAGAACGACGGCGCCCAGTTGCGAGAACTCGAACATGGAGAAGGGCCGATCCAGGAGTCGCTCCGAGACGTCGCTGGCCAGGAGGTTCGTAGAGGTACCGATGAGGGTGAGCATTCCTCCCATCATGGAGGCGAAGGAAACGGGGATGAGATATCGGGAGGGGGATACGTTGGTGCGGTTGGCGATGTTGATGGTCATGGGAATCATCATGGCCACCACCGGTGTGTTGTTGATGAACCCCGCCGTCCCCCCCGAAAGCCCAACCAGCGCAGCCAGTTGACGGCGGGGTTTGCCTCCGGTGAGGCGAATGATCCTGTCGCCGACCACCTGGAGTACGCCGGTCCGCCGGATTCCCTCGCTCAGGATGAACATGGCCAGTACGGTGATGGTGGCCGGACTCGAGAATCCATAGAGGCCCTCGTTCGGTCCCACACCGGTCCACGGTTCCAGCAGCACCACCAGGACCATGAGCATGATGGCCGTGACGTCCACCGGGATGATCTCCGTGATGAACAGCACCAGGGCCACCAGGACCAGGGCGAACACCACGCCGATTTGTAGAGTGAACTCGGGTGAGCCCGTACCCAAACCGGGTTCCAGTGCCGTGAGGATGGCCAGAGGGAGCATGGGCTTTCGGTCGGGGTGGACGGGCGAGCACTTGAATGACCATCTTCCGGAGAAAGACCCTTCCTGGTTCCTTCCTGGAGATCCGAGATGCCCGACAAGAACTTTCCGGAGCTCCCCTCGGACGAGGAGCTGGGCATCGAGGGAATGGACGAGGACGAGGCGCTTGGCGCAAATCAGAGGCCTGCTCCCGAGGCTGCCTCCCCCCCGTCCGGGCTCGACGACCGTGGGCTGGAGGGGACCCGCGCCGGTCCAGGAAGAGTCCCGCACCCTGAGCGTCCGCCCCCGCCCCCTCCCCGGATGGAAGGGGAGGCGAGGTCGGGACGCTCCGGNTCCTGGTTCGTGGGGGTGGCTACCCTCGTTGTCCTCCTGGCCGGAGGNTGGTTGAGCTCCGTGAACCGGGTCCTTCCCTCTCCGGTCCCGGCCAATGCCCCGGATACGGCCTTCTCCTCTTCCAGAGCCCTCTCCAATCTGGTGGAGTTGGCCCGGGCGCCCCGTCCCGTGGGGTCGCCGGAGCACGCCCGGGCCCGGGAGCTTGTGGTGAACTGGCTGGAGGAACTGGGGCTGGAGCCGGAGATCCACGAGAGTGTCTCGATGCGGCGCGGAGACAGTGGTGCCCGGGCCGTGACCGTTCGGAACGTGGTGGCTCGGGTTCCGGGCCAGGCCTCCACCGGCGCGGTGGTTCTCACCGCCCACTACGACGGCGTGCCCCTCTCCCATGGCGCTGCCGACGCCGGACTCGGGGTGGTGGCCATCGTGGAGGCGGTTCGCGCTCTGCAGGCCGGTCCTCCCCTCGACAACGATGTCATCGTACTCATCACCGACGCGGAGGAGATCGGGCTCCTGGGGGCCCGGGCCTTTGTGGCGGAGCACCCCTGGATGGACGACGTGGCGGTGGTCCTGTCGGCGGAGATGCGGGGGTCGGCCGGGCCCGTCTACATGTTCGAGACGGGAGCGGACAACGGGTGGATCGTGGAGGCCATGCGGGCCGGCGACCCCCGACCTCTGGCGGGATCCCTCTCGGTGGAGCTGTACCGGAGGCTGCCCAACGACACCGACTTCACGGCCTTTCGCGAGGTCGGAATCCAGGGTCTGAACTTCGCCGCCATCGATGGGGCCGAGGTCTACCACCAGCCCACCGACATCGCGGCCAATGTGGAGGAGGCCACGCTGCAGCACATGGGTATGCGGCTCCTGGGAATCACCCGGGAACTGGGTGGCAGGGACCTCTCGTCGGTGAATGCACCGGACCTGGTCTATGTGACGGTTCCCATGGTGGGAATCCTGGCCTACCCCCAGGGTCTCGCCCTTCCCGTCTCCGCCGCCATACTCCTTCTGTGGACCGCTTCAGTGGTGATCCTCCTCCGCGCCGGGGCTCCCTTCTGGGGTGTGGCGCTGGGGACCGGGGTGACGGTGGTGGCCGGCGGTCTCATGGCCCTGGCCGGGTGGGGGTTGATGCAGTGGCTTCCCCGGTTCCACCCGGAATACGGGTGGCTGGTGCCGGCCTTCTACGGTGACGGATGGTATCTGCTGGCCCTGGTCATGGCCGGTGGGGCGGTAACCACGGCGCTGGTGGGGCTGGCCCGGCGCTTTTCCGGCGTGGCCCCCCTGGCGGCCGGCGCCCTCCTGATCCCGGTCCTGGCTTCGGTGGCGGCGGCCCTGTTCGTCCCCCTGGGGGCGCTGGATCTCCAGATTCCGGCGTTGGCCGGGACGCTTGCCGTGGCAGCGCTGACACTGGGTCATGGGGGAGGGGTGCACGCTCACCCCGCCCTCTGGTCCCGGATCCTGGTCCTCCTCCTCTCTCTGGGTGTGCTGGCCCTTCTCGTTCCCCTGGTGCAGGGGATCCATGTGGCCATGGGCCTCCACATGGTGGTTCCCCTGGCCCTCCTGGTGGGGCTGGGGCTGGCCTGCCTGGTCCCGGCGTTGGACGGGCTCGGTGAGCCGAACCGTTGGTGGGCGCCGGCGGCTGGGCTGGTGGCTGCCGGGGGGCTTCTGGGCGTGGGAATCCTGCAGGCNGGANCGTCACCGGAACGCCCGCTTCCCTCCACCCTTCTNTACGCGCTGGATCGATCGGCGTCGGATCGGGACGAGGGCCCGGCGTGGTGGCTGACCCGGGACGACCCCGGGCTGGCNTGGGCACGGGATCGCTTCGGCCCCTTCGATGAAGTGCTTGCCGGNGATCCCTTCCTCCTTCCCGGAAGCTACCTCGCCGAGCCGGCNGGGGCCGAGGACTTACCGGTCCCGGTGGTGGAGATGGTGGAGACGGTGCCGGGAATGCTGGCCCGGACGATCCGGCTCAGGATCTCCTCCGGGATCGGCGCCGAACTGGTCACCCTGGTGCTGGATCACGACGAGGAATTCATTACCGTGGTGGCGGTTGATGGAGCCCGCGTTCCTGCCGGCCCTGCGCAGCGGCCCGGGGCTCGACGTCCGGTGACCCGCGTCACCCACCAGGGAATTCCCCGCAACGGCCTGGTGGTGGACGTGGAGGTCCCCGACGACCTGGAGGTCCTTCGGGTAGGTGTGGTGGAAGAGCACCTCCGTCCCGCCGAACTCCTGGGGACCGAGCCCTTCCAGCGGCCGCCCCACCTCATGGCGAGCTCCCGAAACCGGAGCGACCGGCTGGTGATCCGGACGCCGCTGGAGGTTCCGGTGCGAGAGGAGGAGCCGGAGGATGAACCGGTGGAGGTGCCTGTGGATGAACCGGTGGAAGTGCCGGTGGAGGTGCCTGTGGATGAACCGGTGGAAGTGCCGGTGGAGGTGCCTGTGGATGAATCCGGGGACCAAGCAGGGCACACCCCCTGAATTACGGTGTGACCGTGCAGGGTGGAAGGGAGAAGGGTAGATGCCGACCCAGTCCGCAGGTGCTTGCCATCCCCAGGGAGAAGCGATGGCCACCGGTGGACGGATCCGAGGCCCAGTCAGCCCGGATCCAGCTTCCCGAACCCCTGGGCCGCAACCGTACCCCTGCCCCCAGCGCCCCGCCCCGGACCGCACCCGTGACCCCCTCGCCGAATATTCCGAACCCCAGGTGAAGGGTGGTTCCCGCTGACCACCAGCGCCGGAGCTCGGCACCTCCGTGGATCCACCTCCCTCCGCCAGGGGATTCCGACAGGCGGACGACCTGCCGGGATCGGAGGAGGTGATCGACCGAGGGATCGGCACCAAAACGAGGACCGAGATGGACCGGGGCCTGGCTGGAGAGAAAGTCGGCTCCGGACCGGACCTCCAACTGCCACTGTTGGCCCCAGGCTCCCTGGGTGGCCACGGACACGCGCCCGAAATGCCGGTCTCCCTGTGCGTCTCGCCAGCCCTGGGCTGCGGCTCCGATCCAGGTGGGACTGTCCCCTCTACCGGCCACCAGGAGACCCCCGCCGGCACGGATCATCAGGTCTTCCCGGTCCCAGCGATCCGCCCCGAACTGAAGGTGAGTCTGGACCGTGGACGTCTCCCACCGTCGCAGACCCACGGCGGCGGAGGTCCGCTCCCATCTCCCCACGGTGTCGGCCAGGGGAAGCTCGGTGGCGGCCCAGGAAATGCTCCAGTCCACCGCACCATGGCTGAGGGGGAGGGAGTGCTGAACGCCGGTGCGGACCTCCTGTCCCCACCCCCCGTAGTGGCCGGCGGCCCGCACCTGAACCGCGGCGCCGCCCGGGGCCATGCCCACCAGTGAGAACGACCTGGTCAGGGCCCGTGCCAGGTGGCCGGGCCACTCCGATCGAACGAGAGGATGGCGCGGCCCGGCCAGGAGGTGGCCGTCCACCTGGGCGCCACCGCCTGGGAGCGGTCGGTAGTCCACCCGGGCCCGGGTGACGGCCGGGGTGAGCATGAGACGACGCTCCGCGCGGGCGAGGTGGCCCGGAGTGAGGACATCGCCGGGGGTCAGGCCCAGGTGCCGGGAGGGCGCCGTCCGCTGCGTGTCCGCCCAGCGGAGCTCCACGTTCCGGACCCGGGGGCGCCCGATGTGATTCCACATCTTGAGGGCTCCGGTCCGATCCTGGGCCAGGTAACGGGACGAGCCGGCCACATCCCACGGCCACTCGGCGTCGGGTGCCCGCGACGCTGCTCGAAGGGCCAACGCTTCGGCGTCAACCCAGCGGGTCTGCCGAAAGCGCAGACCCGCCAACTCCCTGAGGACCCCGAGGTGGTCCGGACAACGGTCCAGGGCCCTCTCCAGGATTTCTTCCCCTTCCCGGACACGGCCCTGGTTCACCGCTTCCACAGCCTTCACCACCTGCCTGTCCATGTGGTGACATGGGGTCTGGGAGAGACCCGGTGTTGCCAAGGTCCAGGGTGCGGTGAGGAAAAGTACCCCGAGAGGCAGGTGTCGGAGCACGTTCCGGATGGCGATGGGATCAGGCCTGGGACCGGATCCGGCCTGGCCTCATCAGGTGATGAGGATGAGCAGCAGGAGAATGATGATGACCGTATACACGCTGATGGTAATGGTCCTCCCCTGCTGCAGAGCTTCCTTCGCTTTTTCCACCAGCGGCGCCGTCGCCTCGATCTCGGAATCCGAGAGGGTGGCCACGGCTCCACTCGCCCGAGCCAGGTCGAGACCGTGCTCGTCCGCGATCGTTCGAGCCTCTTCGGTGGCCAGCAGAGACTGCACGTCGGCGCGGAGGGCCTCGGCGGGATGCTGGGAGCTCAGGACACGAGCCTCCAGGGAGGCTGCGTCCACCAGGGAAGCGGACTCCCCTGTGCCGGGTTCCGACTGCTGCGCCGAGAGGGGGGCGGCCAGGATCCATCCCGCAAGGATGAATCCCAGGAGAAGGGGCAGGGTGATCTTCGGCATGGGGGTCTGATCCTGAAAGGTGGAACGAGAATCCGAGCGAAGGGGATGGACGACCTCACAAATCCCCCGGTGGAAGGTAGATGGCCATTCCGGGGCAGGCAAACGGGACGTCCGTCAGGGTCCTGCCGGGACTCCGGCTGGGTCAGAGCGCGTCGAACACCTGCTCCATACGGCGCCGCATGGCCTCGTCGGGGAGGCGACCCGCAGCGGCTCCCATGTTGTCCCGCATGTGATCCGGATTCGAGGTCGCCGGGATGGCGCAGGTCACCGCCGGATGGGAGGCGATGTACTTGAGAAAGAACTGCGCCCAACTGGTGCAGTCGAACTCGGAGGCCCAGTCGGGGAGAGTCTGGCCCTGGACGGCCTGGAAGAGCCGGCCCCCGGCGAAGGGACGGGCCGTGACGATCCCGATCTCGCGCTCCATGGCCATGGGTAGGATGCGCTCTGCCGATTCACGCTCGGCGAGGCTGTAGTTGATCTGCACGAAATCGAGGCGCTCGTCGTCCAGGAGCGCCTCGACGGCGGGGTAGCGTTGGGCCGAGGTGTTGGTGATGCCGATGTACCGGAATCGGCCCTGGGCCTTCCATTCCTCGAGTGTGTCCAGGTGGACTTCCACATCCAGGAGGTTGTGGACCTGCATCAACTCGATGTTCGTACGCCGGAGTTCGGAGAGGGACTGCTCCATCTGGGCGATGCCTTCGTCGCGGCCCTCGGTCCAGACCTTGGTGGCCACCCAGAGATCGTCCACCAACTCCAGCTCCCTGGCGATGCGGCCCAGAAGCTCCTCGGCCGGATCGTACATAGGCGAGGAGTCCACCACGCGTCCCCCGTGTTCGTAGAAGATCCGGAGTACCTCCCGAAGCGGTGCCAGCTCCTCTTCCGTCTCCTCGACCATGAAGGTCTGCCATGTCCCCATCCCGATCACAGGGATCTGCTCACCCGATGAGGGGATGCGCTTCAGGATGGGTTGCAGGTCGGTTGTGGCGGAAGCAGGGTCGCCGCCAGGGAGGGCCGCCCCGTCCGTGGCGGGGGTGCCGCTGCCGTCCGGTCCACCGCAGGCGGCCAGGAGACCCGGGGCAAATGCGGCGGTGGCCAGCGTCCCGGCTCCCAGTCGGAGAGCCTCGCGGCGGGAGAGAGGGCGCCCCTGGCGAGGGTTGCGGCCTTCACCTGGTCGATCATGTGGCATGGAACATCCTCCCTCTGGTTCAGCGTACCTCGAAAGCCATGGTTCGCACCGCGTTCTGCCCGTACCCCAGGCGATTCCAGGGTGGTCGGTCGGGCTGTACTTGGCCGGCCGAGTCCCAGGCTCGACTTCGCAGGAGGTGGCGCCCCGGTGTCCGCACCTCAAGGGTACAGGACCATCCGATCCAGGCGTAGGGCGACGCCGTGTGCGCCTCAAGGGCCGCCTCGACCCATCCGTCTCCACCATCCAGCGCCACCTCCACCTTGGTGATCCTTCCGTCACCGGACCACGCCCACCCCCGCACCTCCAGGGTCCCGGGCTCCACCACCGAGCCCTCCACCGGTGTGTGGATCATGGACCGTACCCGGATGGACGTCACCGGGGTGGGGGCTTCACCGGTGGCCGGGTCATACACGTATCGGTCCCGCTGGAACCACCCCTCGAAGGGTTCCGTGACGAGATGGATGCCCGTCAACCATTTGACGCTGGCCATCCCGTACCAACCGGGGACGATGAGGCGCACCGGCGCCCCGTGCGCCGGTGGAATGGGATGCCCATTCATGTCGAGGGCCACGATGGTATCGGGATCCAGGGCCTTGGCCAGGGGGAGGGAACGGGCGTAGGAGACGAACCGCCCCGCCTCTGCCAACTCGCCCCCGTCCGCACCGTCGAAGCGCACCTCCACCGCATCGGTCGAGACTCCGGCCCTTTCCAGGAGCGTCCGAAGTGGAACGCCCCTCCAGACCGCGGTGGAAACGGCGCGATCGTCCCACGGCACTCCCGGAGCCGGTGGCTGCATCCCGATACGACCGTTCCCGGCGCACTCCGTCGTCACCTCCACGGTCCGGAGCTCCATGGCGCGGAGCTCCTGGACGGAGATGGAGAACTCCCGCTCCACCGCGCCCGCGACCGCGATTCGATGCTCCGCCGCCTCGATGGAGGGGACCGGGAAGTTGCAGCGAACGAAGAAGGCCGGGGTCCGGGTCACCGGGTGCACCAGCTCCCCGGGGTGGATCTCCGCATTGGGCGGAGTGTCCCGGACCGGAATCAGGGGAGGACGCCGTGCCATCACCCGTCTCCCACCACGGTCCCGACGCAACTCCCGAACCCGATGGGCACCCGGCCCTCCCGCCGGCACCATCCACGGAGGATCACCTCATCACCATCTTCCAGGAACTTACGTGTCTCGCCCCCGGCCAGCTCCAGCGGCTCCGTTCCCCTCCAGGTCCGTTCCAGCATGCACCCTCGTGACCCAGGCTCCGCCCCACTCACGGTTCCGCTCCCCAGGAGGTCACCGGGACGCAGGTTGCACCCGTTGGAGGCGTGGTGGGCGATCATCTGGGCCGGCGTCCAGTACATATCCCGGAAGCTGCCCCGGCTCACCACGAAGGAATCCTGGTCAGCCTCCTGCATGGTCGGCGTGCGAAGGTGCACCTCCAGCGTCAGGTCGAACCCGCCGGCCCTTCGATCCGCCTGGTCCAGAAGGTGGGGGAGGGGATCCGGGTCTCCCTCGGGCCGGGTGAAGGCCGGGATGCGGAAGGGGGCCAGGGCATCCCGCGTCACGATCCATGGCGAGACGGTGGAGGCGAAGCTCTTGGCCAGGAAGGGCCCCAGAGGCTGGTACTCCCATGCTTGCAGATCCCGGGCGGACCAGTCGTTCAGTAGGCAGAGTCCGAAGAGATGCCGCTCCGCGTCCGCCAGGGGGATGGAACTGCCCAGGGCGTTTCCGCCCCCCACCACGATACCCACCTCGAGCTCGTAATCCAGGAGGCGGGATGGGCCCACCGAGGGGGTGCCACCCTCCTCCTCCGGCTTCCGCTGTCCCACCGGACGCCGCACCGGCGTTCCGCTCACCACCACCGACGAAGCCCGGCCGTGGTATCCGATGGGGATCCACCGGTAGTTGGGCAGAAGCGGATTGTCGGGCCGGAACATGCTCCCCACGTTGGTGGCGTGGTGGATGGAGGCGTAGAAGTCGGTGAAGTCCCCCACCTCCATGGGAAGGAGGAGTTCACAGTCCGCCATGGGGACAGTGATTCGGTTCCGGACCTCCTCTGACGGCACCACCGATCCGTCCCGATGGAGGAGTGCCGAGACCTGCCGCCGGAGATCTCGCCAGTCCTCCGGGGTGAGGGCCAGGAGGGGGTTCATGGACGGGGCGTCGCAGGCCTCGGCGGCCGTCCCTTCCAGCAGGTCCTCGTCCAGTGCGGCGGTGACATCCAGGATCCGGTCGCCAATGGCGATCCCCACCCGAGGCCATCCCTCGTCCCTGGTCCGGCGGAAGACGCCGAAGGGGAGGTTCTGGATGGGGAAGTCCGCCCCGGGTTCGTTGGCGGCCTCCACCCAGGAGCGGCGTTCCGGATCGTGGGTCTCGTCAATGGGCGAGTGGGGGTGAAGCGGATGATTCGAGTCGGCACTCACGGGGTCAGGCCTCGGCGTTGTCGGAGACGGATCGGGATGCGGGCAGGTTCACGAGGTGGTCCTCGTTCCCCCCAGGATCGAGCGGTCCAGCAGGTCCTTCAGTTCGTCCACCGGCTCCCGGAGCGAGCACGAGCCAAAACCCGCGATCCCCTCCGTACGGAGCCGGGTCAACTCCGCCACGGCGATGTGGCGGGAGCCCCAGTGGAGCCCGTCTTCGTCGGCCTGGAGCCTCGCCGGGTCCCTCTCCAGGAGAGCAGCCTGGGCCTCGGTCCGATCTCCACCGGCCTGGAGCACGGCCGCCGCCAGGAAGACGTTCAGGTAGCCACTCATGTTGGCACGGGGCGCCTCGGGCTCGTAGGTCAGCGGATAGTATCCCCAGATGACATGATGAAGACCCGCCGTGGCCTTGAACCGGAGCCCCAGCGCCTGGGCCCGCTCCATGAAGAGGGTCACCACTTCCGGTGGGGGGAAGAGC
>SL_3KL_010_SEDDRAFT_10007000_pt1 | contig 10039 bp, 8 predicted proteins | sample SodLakKL_010_SED_2_FD_10381 | JGI IMG/M metagenome (IMG submission 10381)
ACCCGGGATGCCTTCTACGAAGACGGTTTTTACCGTTCCGGGGACCTGGGGACCATGGATGAAGAGGATTACGTAAAGGTCACCGGGCGGCTGAAGGATATGATTATCCGGGGTGGCGAAAACATTTATCCCAGGGAGCTGGAAGAGTTTTTCTACACTCATCCCCAGGTAGAAGATGTGCAGGTAGTCGGCGTGCCCAGCACCAAGTACGGGGAAGAGGTCGCGGCGTATATTAAGCTGAAGCCCGGACAAAGCGTCACGGTAGAGGAAATTAAAGAATTTAGCCAGGGCAAGATCGCCCGCCACAAAATTCCCAGGTACATCAAGTTTGTGGAAGAGTACCCCATGACGGCCAGCGGAAAAATCCAGAAGTTTCTCCTGAGGGACCAGGCCGTGGAAGACTTCAATCTCCATGATGAGCAGCCGTCCATGAACACCTAGTGTTGAAAGATAAGCGACGAAGAAATGGATGTTCGGGAGGCCGGGGAAAACGCCCGATCGCTGGCTTCTTGCCTGAATGGTTAAAAAACAGTTGAGAGGAGAAAGAGAGATGGATTTTATTTTTAATGATGAACAGAAAATGCTGGAGGATATGGTCTACCGGTGGGCTTGCGACTGGCTGGAGCCCAAGATGGAAGAAGTCGATGAAAAAGATGAATTCCCGGAAGATTTCTTCAAGGAAACGGGCAAGCTCGACTTAAACGGTGTCACCATTGACGAGGAATACGGCGGTGCCGGGCTCGGGTATACCGAAGCTTGCATCGTTGCAGAAAACCTGGCCAGGGTTTCTTCGGCCCTTTCCATGACCTGGGGCGCCCACTTAATTCTTTGTGCCGATAATATCCAGCGCAATGCCAACAAGGAAGTTAAAGAGAAATACCTTCCCGGGCTGGCCAGCGGAGAACTGATCGGATGCCTGGGAATCACGGAACCCGATGCCGGCTCCGACGCCATGGCGATGCGCGCAACAGCCATCAAAGACGGTGATCATTACGTGGTAAATGGGAGCAAGACTTTCATTACCAATGCCCCCATCGGCCACGTGCTCCTTTTCTATGCCAAGACGGACCCGGGCAAAGGTCCGAAAGGAATCAGTGCCCTGGTGACGGATATTCCCGTGGAAGGGTACCAGTGCAACAAGATTAAAAAATTTGGTATGCGGGGATCGCCCACCGGGGAGCTGTTTTTCAGTGACATGAAAGTTCCCACGGATAACCTGGTAGGCGCCGAAAATGGCGGGGTAAAAATTTTGACCAGCGGATTATGCACGGAACGGATCGTGCTTTCCGCCTCCGCCCTGGGAACCATGCGGGCGGCCATGGACCTCAGCACCAAGTATGCCAAGGAACGCATGCAGTTTGGGAAACCGATCGGCAGCTTCCAGGCCATTCAACAAAAACTGGCCGATATGTACGTTTCCTATCAAACGGCCAAGTGGCTCACCTACTATGCGGCATGGTACGTGGACAGCCTGGAAGAAAAGAGTGGTGGCAAAGGAACCGAGCTGGATAAAATTGCGGCCGCAGCCATTTTGTACGCCTCCGAAGCCTGCACCCGGGTCTGCCTGGACGGGGTACAAATTTTCGGTGGATACGGTTACAGCCTGGAATATCCCATCCAGAGGCACCTGCGGGACGCCAAGCTCTGGGAGATCGGGGCAGGAACATCAGAAATCAGGAGACTGATCATCGCGCGCGAAATGCTGAGGTAGTGTTTATCCTTAAAAACACCAACACATTGCAGCCAGGGTTTTCATTGGATCACTGGACCGATTATGCGTATTTGTAATGGATGTAACTGTTGCCCCGGCAGCACGGCGTTTGCTCCGGGGTAATGCATTTCCTTTATCATGCAATAATTAAACAAGCAGGAGGTGTGGCTTATCGGGAGGCGAGTTAGGGTTGCTAGCACGGCAAAGACGTTGTTTTCCCTGAACTTGTACGAGACGCGCAGAACCCCAAGATTTGCAGTTCGTTGATGGCGGTTCTCCTGCGAAGCAGCTCCGCCGATTCATAATAGGGAAAGAGGAGTAAGCGCAAGGGCGCTGATGCTAATAAGCATCATAAGATGAAATAATGCATCAATAAATTTCTTCTTCTCTTGTTATTGGAGGAACAAGGCCGCAGTAACGTGGGTTGATCCTGCTCTTAAGAGATGGCATGTTTTTTGCTTGTTATAGTTTAGTTATATTACAGGATGAGAATAAACCAGGAGGTGAGATGATGTCATTATATGGAGCAGATTACTCTGTACCAGGTGACAAAGAAGTAACCTATAAAAAGGTAGGGACCCGTCGGCTGTTTACCAACCCCGATGCCGATGATGCGAGGGAGTATTTCAGGCACAAATCCAGGAAAATGGTCAGCAAGGTAACCACGGTAAAGGAGGCCATTTCCAGTCTCGTTAAGGATGGTGATTACCTCGGTGTGGGCGGGTTTGGCACCAACCGGATCCCGGCAGCCTTGCTGCACGAGATTGTCAGGCAGAAGAAGAAAGATTTGGGTTTTTCCGGCCACACGTCCACCCACGATATGCAGATACTTATTTCCGGTAAATGTATAAACCGTTGTGACATCGCGTATATTATCGGCCTGGAAGCCCGGGGGCTCTCCAAGGCTTCTCGCAAGGCCTTTGAAAACGGCGAAGTGGAACCCACGGAGTGGACCAACGCTGCCCTGGCCTGGCGCTACAAGGCCGCCGCCATGGGCCTCTCCTTTATTCCGGCGCGCAACATGTTCGGGACGGATACGATCAAGTACAGCGCCGCCGTGGAAATGCCCTGCCCCTTTACCGGCCAGAAGTACGTGGCGCTGCCCGCTCTTTATCCCGATGTGGCGTTGATTCACGTGCATCGCAGCGACATCTACGGAAACGCGCAGTTCGACGGCATCGCGGTATCCGATATTGACCTGGCCCGGGCGGCCAAGAAGCTCATCATCAGCACGGAACGCCTGATTTCTAACGAAATCGTGCGCCAGAAACCGGATCAAACCGCCATCCCCTATTACCTGGTGGATGCGGTTATCGAAGTGCCCTATGGCGCATACCCGGCCAATATGCCCTACGAGTACTTCAGCGACGAGGACCATCTGAAAGAATGGTTGGCCGCGGAGAAAGATCCGGAGACCTTTGAAGCGTTCCTGCAAAAAAATATTTACGGCGTGGAAGATCATTGGGGATACCTGGAAGCAAACGGTGGAACGAAGAAGCTGCAAGCTCTCCGCAACATGGAACGGTTGACAGAGGATATGGTCAAGATGGACGAAAAAAACAATGCATAACGCATAACCTGAAGGAGGTGCTTTGAATATGGCGGAATACAACAGGATGGAGTTAATGATTTGCCTGGCTGCCCGGGCCATTGAAGACGGCAGCACGGCCGTAGTTGGAACAGGAGCGCCCTGTGCGGCGGCGATGCTGGCGCAAAGAACCGTGGCCCCCAAGCTGATGATCTTATTTGAGGCGGGCGGTGTCGGTCCCATCTTACCCTCGATGCCGATCTCCGTGGGTGATTCCAGGACGTTTCACAAGGCGATTGATGCCACCAGTATGCCGGACATCATGGAAAGCTGCCAGCGAGGCATGGCAGATTACACCTTTTTGGGCGGGGCCCAGATCGACATGTACGGCAACATCAACTCTACCCTCATCGGCGACTACGAGCGGCCCAAGGTGCGTTTCCCGGGCAGCGGCGGGGCCAATGATTTAGCCTCCCTCTGCTGGCGTACGATGATGATCACGCCCCAGGACAAGCAGCGCTTCACCAACGATATCGATTTCATTACCAGCCCCGGCTACCTGACGGGCAAAGGGGCGCGGGAAGCAGCCGGGCTGCCCCGGGGCAGCGGACCGTACAAGATCATTACCAACCTGGCCGTGATGGGGTTTGATGAAGAAACCAAGCGCATGCGTGTCGAAGCCATTCACCCCGGGATTACCCGGGAGGATGTGATCGAAAATACGGGTTTTGAATTGCTGTGGGCCCCGGAGCTGGAAAAAAGCAACCCGCCGACCCAGGAAGAACTGGATATCCTGCGAAACGAAGTCGATCCCCTGCGCTATATCATCGGACGTGCCTGATCCCTGCAGCCGGCATTCAAGAAGGAATATGCAGTAAATTAAGGAGGAGATCTCCAGTGGCGACTCTTGAAGAGAGAAGACAGCAGAATTATGAATTCTGGTTACAGCAGGATCAGGAGCTGTTGAAACGCCGTGAAGAAGCATACAACGTTGGCGGGCAAAAGCAGATTGACCGCCTGGCCAAGCAGGGAAAGGTGCCGGTTCGAGAGTTGATTGCCCAGCTGATGGACCCGGACAGCGAATTTTTCGAGGTGGGCCTGGACGCCGGCTACGAAATTGGCTACAAGGAGCAACCCCACATCCCGGGGGGCGGCCTGGTGACCGGGGTAGGCAAGGTCCACGGCAAGGACTGCATGATTTTTGCCAACGAGAGCCGCATGACAGCGGGCACCTACTATCCCATCACCTTGAAAAAACACATGCGGGCCCAGAGGATTGCCGAAGAATGTGAATTAACCTGTATCTATATCGCGGATTCCGGGGGCATTTTCCTTCCCCTGCAGCTTTATGCTTTTGCCGATGAAGGCATGTTCGGCTCCATGTTCTACAACATGACGAGGATGTCGGCCAAGGGGATCAAGCAGTACACGCTGAGCACGGGAGGCAACACGGCCGGTGGAGCGTATATCGTCTACCTGGCCTGTGAGTCGATCATGATCGACCAGATGGCCTACGCCTTCCTGGCAGGCCCTCCCATGGTTCGCTCCGCCATCGGTGAAGAAGTCAGCGCGGAAGACCTGGGAGGCGCCTATGTCCACACCCAGCACTCCGGGGGCTGCGACCATTTTGTCGGCACCCAGCAGGAAGGGATTGCCAAGCTGCGGGAAATCATCGCCTTCGATCCTCCCCAGGAACTGCAGGTGCACCGCTTCCCTTCCTGGAATGAACCGCATTACAGCGCGGAAGACCTGATGGGTTTCGTGTCCGCGGACCCGTATCGCCCCATTAACGTGCGGGAAGTGATCCAGTGCATCGCCGATGACAGCTACTTCCAGGAATACAAGGCCAACTATGCCCCGGGCCGGGGAGATAACATCATCTGCGGCAAGATCTGGCTAAAAGGAATGCCGATCGGGGTGATCGCGTCCAACAACACCGGTGTGATCTATATCGAGGCGGCGCGCAAAGCGACCGAGTGGGTGTTGCGCTGCGGCAACGATAAGACGCCGCTGCTGTACATCCAGAACTCCCCGGGCTACATGGTCGGAAGCACCGAAGAGTGGAACGGCATCGGCAAGTACGGAGCCGACATGGTGCGCGCCTGTGCCTGCGTCGATGTTCCCAAGGTGCAGTGGGTGATTGGCCCCGACCATGGAGCCGCTAATTACGGCATGTGCGGGCGGGCTTATCGCCCCCGGTTTGTCTTTAACACCATGCGGGCACGCACCACGGTGATGGCCGGGAAAACCGCGGCATTTATCCTGGAAACCATTGAAAGAAAGAACAAAAAGATCAAGGGTGAAGAGATCGATGAAGAGAAAATGACCGATTTCCGGGAGAAAATGGTAGAAAAGTACGACCGGGACGGGCATCCGTACGTGACCGGATCCATGCTCTTCCACGACGGGGTGATTACCTGGGCGGAATCCCGCGATAAGCTGGCCCGCGCCTTTGAACTGTCCCTCTACAAGCCGATTCCCGACTCGAAATTCGGGAACCTGAAATTCTAAGAAGCGGTATTATACAGGTTGTTCGCGGTGCCTTGCTGCTGACAAATCCTGGGATAATATAAAAAAAAGTTAAAGGGAGATGATTGTTAGTGACGGACAAGTTTCAAATGAAGTTCCCCAAGAAGGTTCGCTTAGGAGACATCACGGTTCGGGATGGTTTTCAACACGAAGAAAAATTCATTTCCACCGATGCCAAAGTTTATTACGCAGAAGAACTGATCCTCGCCGGCTTCAAGCGGGTGGAGCTGACCAACTTCGGCAACCCGGCCGGTATGCCCCAGTTTAAGGATGCCGACGAGCTCTTTAAGAGGGTTCGGCAAAGCAAGAAGCTGAAGCGCGCCGGTGTGAACTGGGATGAGATCGAGCTGACGGCCATCACCATCCGGGAGCGCGCTGTAGACCGGGCCATCGAGCTCAAGAAGCAGGGCGTCGGTCCCGACCGCATCCTCATGATGGTTTCCACGGACGAAGAGCACCACTACGCCAACTCGGGCACGACCCTGCCCGACTACTGGAAGGAAGCCGAGCGCTGCATCAAGAAAGCGGCCGACGCGGGCATCAAAATGTGCGGTACCGTCAGTACCATCTGGGGCAGCCCCATCAGCGGACCGACCAAGCTGGAGGAAGCAGTGAAGTTCACCAAGTACTGGCTGGATATCGGCGCGTCGGACATCGAGCACGCCGATCACGATGGCTCGGCCCCGCCGGACCAGGTTTACCGCTACTTCTCCATGATCCTGGATGCCCTGCCCGATACGGACCTGCACATCGCCCACTTCCACGCCACCCGCGGCTGGGGTATGGCCAATATCCTGGCGGCCTTGAATGCGGGGATCGATATCTTCGAAGGCACCCTGGGCGGGCTGGGTGGACAGCCCTCCAACTTCATGGACGACTGCCCCGTTCCCGGAACCGGCGCGTATTACTACAAGGATCCTAACGTGGTCGGACTGACCCAGATGGAAGACATGGTGGTCATGATGGACGAGATGGGCATTGAAACCGGCATCGACGTCGATCGCGTCCTGGAGCTGGGGACCCTCTTAGAGAAAACCGTCGGCAGGCGGCTGCGTTCCGAGGCCATCTTAAACTTACGTATTCCCAAGGAACCTCGTCCGGAATACAAGCGCGCCGGCCTCCAGGAGAAAAAAGTGGAATTCGGTGAAAAACCGGGACAGAAGTTCCCCGAGTAACACGGGGATAGTAGCCAGGCTCCGCAACTAAATTGCCCTGTTCTGGAGAGCAGGCAGGAGGAGGAAAAATCATGTCCTGGGAGACGATCCGGGTAGAAGTGGAAGAGCACATTGCGGTCATTACCTTCAACCGGCCCGAGGCACTGAACGCCATTAGCACCCAGCTGGCCAGCGATGTCATCTCCGTGATGCGAGCACTGGCCGATGACCGGGAAGTTTGGGCGGCGGTGCTGACCGCGGAAGGGGAAAAAGCCTTTTGTGTGGGCGCCGACTTAAAGGAACGGAAGAACATGAGCAAGGAAGCGATGGTCAAGCAGCGAGAATTGTTTGTCCGGGCCTTTCGAGCGGTATCTGAATTTCCCAAGCCCATTATTGCGGCAGTTAACGGTTTTGCCATGGGTGGAGGCTTTGAGTTCGCCCTCTGCTGTGACGTGATCTATGCCTCGGAAAATGCCGTGCTGGCCCTGCCGGAAGTTGGGCTGGGCATTATCCCCGGGGGTGGCGGCACCGTGAACCTGCCCCGCCTCATCGGCAAGAGCAAGGCCAAGGAACTGATCTTCACCGGGCGGCGCTTGCCGGCAGCTGAAGCCCGGGCATGGGGGATTGTCAGCAAGGTGGTGCCCCGGGAGCAGCTGCTGGAAGCTTCCCGGGAACTCTGCAAGGAGATCACCAAGAACGCTCCGGTGGCGGTCTGGCAGGCGAAAAAATCCGTCAACCTGGGCATGGAAGTGGATCTTTCCACGGCTTTTACCCTGGAAGCGGAATGCTACAACGTCTGCTTGAAAACGGAAGATCGCGACGAAGGGTTGAAGGCGTTTAACGAAAAGAGAAAGCCTGTGTATAAAGGACTCTAATACGGGCTCACGCATATCTTTTAGGGGCAGGGAACCGCTGTTTTACAGCGGACCCTGCTTTTTTTGTTTAAATAGCAGCGAAAGCAAAAAAAAATTGTTTTTTTTCTAAATAAAAAAAGGAAAAACGAAAAACGGGTAGAATTCTATAATACGAATAAAGAGAATAATAAGAAAACTCCTGGCAAAAAAGGCGCTTAAGCTAACGTCCAACGTATTCACTAACCTATCATCCTATTCACTAACCTATCATCCACGGAGGGTCTGTCATGGCAGCGAAAAAAAGAAGGAAATCCAAGCACAATAAAGATCACGCTTCGTTCCAAGAGGTCCAGGAGGGGCAGGAGAAACCCTCGAAAATTTATGAAATAAAACCCAGGCCCGCCGAAGAACGCAAGGAGCTTTCCCCGGAAGAAGAAAAAGTCGTTTTGGAAGTGCCGGAGAGAGGGAATATACGGCGCTACGAGTTTGCCAGTGAAGAAGAAAAACAAATTTATGCGAAGATGATGAAAAAACGGAAACTCCACACCCCGTATTTTTTACTGGGGATCGGCATCAACCTTCTGCTCTATTATGCCGGGTTGGACCTTTCCCGCAACATGCTGTGGGGGTTTTTGATCGGGATCGGCATTCCCATCACGACCATGCTCGGCCTGGCCGAGCTACACTATCGCTATATCATTCTCCCCCGGGAGAACAACGGGTAGGGTGCGCGGTTGTTTTTATGTACAGGAAATAATTGCCCCCACCCCTGTTGAGTTTGCAGGGACGCATCTTTTACCGGTTGAACGAAGGAATATGGCTGAACCTGGGAAATTAAGGAAATATTCAAGGGAACTTTACAGGATCGATGAAGAAGGATTATTCTCTGCTGTCTATGGAGGACTGCAGCACCAGGAGGGGGGTGATAAGCGGTTTACCGTTTCTCGCGTCAGGGGTTTGAAAGGTTTTTATCTCCCAACGGTGAGAAACGGATCTGAACGAGTGCTGTGGCGCTCTAAGGGGGTGCTTATCCAGGGATACTTACAAAGATAGGAAGCGTCAAAGGTTTTTCGGAATCATTACCTGAGTTACCGCATGGTGCGTCTTTTTTGCTCTCTCATTCTTTTCCATGGCATTCATCATATCGAGATCAATGCGGTACATGTTCAGAAAGGGAATAAGTTTCGGAAAACGAGGGGAAATATTACTTTTAAGGAGGTATGATGCCTTGTTTAAAGGTATACACCCCAGCTTCTGGTGGGGAATAGCCATTATCTATGGGTATGCTTTGGTTTTCTGGATTATTGAGATGAGCGTTCCGGGTTTCATTTACTACACGAAAATCGGCGGAGCGCCGGCACCTTACGTCTATGGTTTAACGATCGGGTTATGGATTATTCCGTTAATCGTTTCTTTCCTGTGGTTCTGGATCCCCGAGCAGGAAGAAAAGAAACAAGAAATGCAGTCCGGGAAGGGGGCTGAGTAGTCATGGCAGAAGTGAATCCCATCATTATTACCGTAACCATCCTCTACTTTGCAGTTATCATCGGGATCGGGTACTACACCCGGAAGGCTTCCGCCGACCCCATGGACTACTACGTGGCCGGTCGGAAGATCGGCGCGTTCGTAAACGGGTCCGCCCTGGCAGCGACGTACTTCAGCCCGGCCAGTTTCCTGGGCCTGCCGGCCTTTATCTTCCTGCTGGGCTACCCCTTCTGGTGGGCCCTGATCGGCATCATCGCCGGTCTGCCCCTGGCTTCCTTCCTGACGGCGGCGCCCCTGCGCAAGTATGCGCCGGTCTCCTTTACCGACTACTACGCCGACCGCTATGAGAGCCCCAAGCTCATGCGGCTGATTGCCGGCATACCGGTGGTCATGAGCGGGTGGGCCTATGTAACCCTTTCCCTGGTGGGGATGGGGCTGTTCATGATGGCCATCCTGCGGGTGAACTACGCGGTAGCCATTATTATCGGAGGTATCGTCATACTATTCTACGTGTTCCTGGGCGGCATGGTGGCCACCTCTTTCTCCACGGCCTTCCAGGGGATCGTCATGACTGTCGCGGCATTGGCCGGGGCATTTGCCATCAATGCCCATTACGGGGGTTTTGGGGCCACGGCGGATGCCATCTTTGCCAATAACCCCAATTTCTGGACCATGCCGATGGGCGGGCACCTGCCGGATACACCAGGCGTGTATTCCCACCCCCTCATGTCCGTGTGGACCGGTGCCGTCAGCTTCTACTTTATCTGGCACTTCGGGT
>SL_3KL_010_SEDDRAFT_10007001_pt1 | contig 10038 bp, 6 predicted proteins | sample SodLakKL_010_SED_2_FD_10381 | JGI IMG/M metagenome (IMG submission 10381)
AACAGATCCGCCCCGCCAAGGTTGATCATCGGCTCCACCGTAAAGACCATTCCCGGCACCAGGGTAATCCCCTCCCCTTTTCGTCCGAAATGGGGAACCTGGGGCGGCTCGTGAAAATTTCTGCCCAGCCCGTGCCCCACGAATTCGCGCACCACGGAGCAGCCCCGGTTTTCGGCCAGCGACTGGATAACAAAACCGATATCGCCGATAGTGTTACCGGGTACAAGCACGTCCATGGCGGCAAGGAGGCAGGACGCACTTGTCGAAACGATGCGGCGCGCCTCCGGCGAAGGGCTTCCCACGAAAAACGTTTTGCTGGCATCCGCGTAATAGCCGTCCAGTATATAGGTAATATCGACATTGATGATATCCCCGTCTGCCAGGGAATACTCCCCGGGAATCCCATGGCATATTACCTCGTTGACCGACGTGCAGACGCTCTTGGGAAATCCCCGGTAATTGAGCGGTGCGCAGAGAGCGCCGCTTTTTCCCGCGATGTCGTGGACCCGCCGGTTGATCTCGTTGGTCGTTATGCCCGGGGCAATCATCGATTCGACATCATCCAGCGCGGACACCACCAACCGTCCGGCGCTTCGGATCTTTTCGATTTCTTCGGACGCCTTGAGGCGGATATCGTATTTCTGCTTGTAATACCGCTTGTAATCCACGGCAGCCGGCGTCTGCCGTTTCAGGCAGCATTTCTTGTACTTGCGGCCGCTGCCGCAGGGACAAAGTTCGTTTCTGCCGACGTTTTTCCATTCATTTTTCAACATGTCCCGGTTTCCTGCGGATGCCGGTGCACCCGTACTCTTCTGATAAAGATTAAGCTTGATCATAATGATATGAATCTTTGATTATTTGGCATTCCGAAATACCGGAAGCGTTTTTGACGCATCATAGTTGGCGCGCCGTGTTTCGTCAAGAAATCTTGATGCACTCGTAAAAAAGTCGCGATATGAAGGCTTTGTAAAAAGTTCAAGATCAAGGCTTGCGCAATTTCGAAGAATGCAGCGTACTTGACGTACGTGCATGTTTACAAGGCGTAAGCCGCAAATTCTGAGAAATTGCGCGTAACGCAGATATTGGACTTTTTACGAAGCCGTCAATCTTGTGGCGAAGAAATCTTGTTGCGGGAGCTGCGGATGTCTGGTATACCATCAGCAATGCATCAGAAACCTGTTTGTGCTGAAAAAGAGGGAAAAATGCGCTCCAAAACGGACGAACTCATACTCAGGACCGCCAAGGAAATCGTGGCCAAATTCATCGAGACGCGGACCATCACCCCGACCACGTTTGAAGAGCACTTTCGAAACATCTACGAAACCGTTGAAAAAACGGTGCGAAAACAGGAGCCAGCCGACACCCAGAACAGGCAGAGCCCAAACAATCAAACCACAGACAAATAACAAACAATTAACAAAATGTTTGCGGGTCAGTGCGCCTCGGCCCAGTTGCCACCCACCGCCACGTTGACCCGGAGCGGCACGTTCAGATCCCATATGCCCTCCATCGTTTCCCGTATCAGCTTCCCGGCCGCACCGAGTTCCTCTTCGGGAACCTCGAATACCATTTCATCGTGCACCGTCAGAAGCATCGCCGTCCTGAACCCCTTTTCGGCAAGCAGCCGGTCCACCCGGATCATGGCAAGCTTCAGCAGATCAGCCGCCGTCCCCTGGATCGGCATATTGATGGCCATTCGCTCGGCAAAAGCCCGCATAGCCGCATTTTTGCTGTTGATATCCGGCAGGCGCCGGATCCGCCCAAGCTGAGTCGAAACCATGCCCGTATTCCTGGCATGCTCAAGGGTCTTGTCGATATAGTCCCTCACCCCCCGGTACTGGTGAAAATAGTTGTCGATATACGTCTTGGCCATCTTCTGGCTGATGCCGAGATCCTTGGACAGGGAATACGCCCCCATGCCGTAGATGATACCGAAATTAATGGTCTTGGCCTGGCGGCGAAGCTCGTCGGTCACCATTGCGGGACTTGCCATGAAGACCTCGGCCGCGGTGCGGGCATGGATATCCTCGTCGTTTTCAAAGGCCCGGATCAGTTTTTCGTCGTTTGCGTAATGGGCCAAAAGCCGGAGTTCGATCTGCGAGTAGTCGGCCGAGAGAAAGCGGCAGCCCGTTTCCGGGACGAATGCCCGCCGCACGTCCCTGCCCGCCTCCGTGCGCACCGGAATATTCTGCAGGTTGGGGTTGGAGCTGGACAGTCTTCCCGTGGCGGTCACCGTCTGGTTGAAGGATGTGTGCACCCGGCCGGTTCCCGGATTGATAAGCTCCACCAGGGCATCCACGTAGGTCGATTTGAGCTTGGCAAGGCCCCGGTGCCGCAGGATCGCGGCCGGCAGTTCGTGCCGGGCCGCAAGGGTCGTCAGGACTTCCACATCCGTGGAGTACCCGGTTTTCTTTTTGGTCTTCTTCTGCCGCGGAAGCCCCAGCTTTTCGAACAGAATAACCCCGAGCTGCTGGGATGAGTTGATGTTGAACCGTTCGCCCGCTATCCGGTAGATATCGCTTTCAATGATATCCAGATCGGAGGCCAGATCCTTCGACATGGACCGCAAGCGTCCGGCATCTACCCGAATGCCGCGCTCCTCCATGCGGGCCAGAACCGGAACAAGCGGCATCTCCACGGTTTCAAGCAGCGTCCGGAGCCCGGCCTCTTCAACCAGAGGCTCCAGCAGGCTGGCTGCCGCCAGGGTCACGTCGGCGTCCTCGCAGGCATAGACGACGGCGTCATCCAGGGGTACATCGGCAAAGGATTCGACCTTGCGTCCGTTGACCACCGTGACATCCCCGTAGGAAATCATGGTGTGATCCAGATAGTCCAGCGCGATCTGCTCCAGGGAATGCGAGCGTTTTTCCGGGTTGAGCAGGTAGGATGCGATCATGGTATCGAACACCGCCCCGGCCAGGCGGATGCCGTGGCGGCTCAGCACCGTCATGTCGTACTTGATGTTCTGGCCGATTTTTTCGACCGTCGCGTCTTCCAACAGATCTTTTAGCGCCTTACGCACGACATCCATGGAAAGCTGTCGGTTTTTGTCTCCCCGGTGCCCGCAAGCCACGTAAAACGCTTCATCCATGGAAACGGAAAACGAAAGCCCCACGAACTGCGCCGACATGGCGGAAATGGACGTGGTTTCCGTGTCAATGGAAAACCGGCCGGCCTCCCGGAGCTTTCGGACCAGATCGTTCAGGGCTTGCCCATCCGCAACCAGCCGGTAGGCTTTTCCGGTAAGATCCGTTTGCACCGGGTATTCCTTCTGGAGCGCCGAAAACTCCAGTTCCTTGAAAAGGATTGCCAGCCGAGCGTTTTCAGGGGCAACGCGCTCGAGGGATGCCGGATCGAACCCGACGGGAACGTTCGTGTCGATCCGCGCGAGATCCCGGCTCAAAAAGGCATTGTGCCGGTTTGCGACAAGTTTTTCCTTCTGCTTTCCGCCCTTTATTTCGTCGATACGATCATAGAGTTCATCGATGCTGCGATAGGTGGTTATCAACTTTTCCGCTGTTTTCGGGCCGATGCCCGGCACGCCGGGGATGTTGTCCGAGCTGTCCCCGGAAAGCCCCATGACATCCACCACCTGCTCCGGCATAATCTGCTTGTCCGCTATAAAGGACTGCCTGTCGATCCACACGTCCTTCATGGGGTCCCAGATCACGGAGCTGTCGCTCAGGAGCTGGACGAAATCCTTGTCCCCGGTGACCATGACCACACCGTATCCGGCAGCTTCCGCCTTTTTCGCCAGGGCACCGATCAGGTCGTCGGCCTCGTAGCCCGCCATTTCAATCACCGGGATGCGAAACGCCTCGGTCACCTGCTTGATATAAGGGACCTGGGCGGCAAGGTCATCGGGCATCTTCTCCCGGTTGGCCTTGTAATCGGCGTAGAGCTCGTGGCGGAAAGTCGGCACGGCGCTGTCGAAAACCATGGCCACATACCTGGGCTGCTTGTCGCTGATCAGCTTGATGAGCATCCGGGTAAATCCGAACACCGCGTTGGTGGCAAACCCCCTGGACGTGGAAAGGTTCCGGATGGCATGATAGGCACGGTGGATATAGGCGCTGCCGTCTATCAGATAGATTCTGTCATCATCATTCATCATAACCCGCCTCTTTCCAGGATATCCTTTACTGCCCGGAGGCGTTCGATGTGGTAGTCCGCGTCCAGGGCCGGATTGCCGTAAGCGGCGAACGGAACGCCGGCCGCCCGCGCGGCAAGCGTATCCACTGAAGAATCGCCGATGTAGAGCATATCGGATGCATCCACGCCGAAATAGGTCAGCAGGGACGTGAGGACATCGGGGGCCGGCTTGGGGTTTTTCACGTCAAGGGCGGTGACCACCCGGTCGAAATAGCCTGCGATCCCGTGAATCTCCAGTACGCTGTTCATGGTATCCGTTCGGTTGGTTGCCACGGCCGTGCGAATACGGGGGCGGAGGCATTCCAGAAGCCCGATCAGGTCCGGCTCCATCTCCATGTAGCCGATATAGGGCTCGTAGCCGTTGTTCCGCCTGTACGCCTGGGCTTTTTCGTATTGCCCGGGATCCGGGAACAGCATCCGGATCGATTCGTCCACGGTCTGCATCTGGGCATAGGCGAACTGCTCATCGGTCATGGGCGGACGGTCGAAATACGCCAGGATATCGTTATAATAGGTGCGGTTTGCGTTTTTGGTGTCGAACATGACCCCGTCGCAGTCAAAGGCGATCACTGTATATGGCGGCATCGGTGCGTCCTTTTCGTTTAATTCCCTGCGGTACCGAAGACGCCAGCCAGCTCCGGAAGATACGGGGCGCCCGGTTCAATACCCTAATAGGTTAAAGGCCGGTGCATGTCAAGGTCTGTCAGGACGCCACGGGGCGGCCGGGCGTTTGAAATCGCACGAAATCCTTGCCCGCACGGCCCCGCTCTGCTACATAAGGTTGGTCAGGCCGTACCGGGTTTTTCGTCAAAGTCAAGGACAACGAAAATCTTAACCGCCGGTCTGTTTACACAGCACGGAGAATGGATAAAATGGAAGCCCAAACAGGACTTTCCCAGGCATTGCGTATCATGATAGCGATTGCGTGCTTTGTCATTCTGGTGGCCGGAATGCAGGCCGCAGCGTCGATATTGGTGCCGTTTCTGCTGTCCGTCTTTATCGCCATCATCTGCACACCGCCCCTGTTCTGGCTTCAAAACAGGGGCGTGCCAAAATTGTTGGCTATTGCGCTGATCGTCGTGGTGCTCATGGCAATCGGCTACTGGCTCGTGATATTCGTGGGATCCTCCGTTGCCGATTTTACAGCGTCGCTTCCCGCATACCAGCGGCGGCTCATGGAGGAGTCGACCCTCCTGATCGCATGGCTCCAGGACCGGGGAATCGAGGTGTCCGAACAGATGATCTACGAGTATCTCGACCCTTCCGTTGCCATGCAGATGGCAGGACGCGTGCTGACAGGCATGACTGGTGCGCTGACCAATGCGTTTCTGATCTTTCTGACCGTTTTGTTCATACTCCTTGAAGCATCCGGCATGCCGGACAAGTTCCGGGCTGCCTTTAAAAACCCCGAAAAATCGCTTGCCGGCATCCGCCGTTTCACAAAAAGCGTTAACCGCTACCTGGCCCTTAAAACCGCCTTCTCCCTTGCCACGGGCATATTCATCGCTATCTGGCTGACAATCATAGGGGTCGACTACGCCCTGTTGTGGGGGCTTACGGCATTCATGCTCAACTACGTCCCTAACATTGGCTCCATCATTGCAGCCGTTCCGGCGGTCCTGATGGCACTGATCCAATTGGGCATCTGGCCCGCCGTCATGGCTGCCGGCGGTTTCCTGGCTGTGAACGTGGTGATCGGAAGCCTGCTCGAACCCCGGTTCATGGGAAGTGGGCTGGGACTTTCAACGCTGATCGTCTTTCTGTCCCTGGTTTTTTGGGGGTGGGTCCTGGGCCCCGTGGGAATGCTGCTCTCGGTCCCCCTTACGATGATATTCAAAATCGCCATGGAAAGCCAGGAAGAAACCCGGTGGGTGGCTGTGATGCTGGGCACCGAACCCGCTGCGGCGGAATTGCTGCCGAACGACAACGACCGGGAACCGGAAAGCGGTGCAGAAGCGGCGGATTTGGAAACAAACGGCGCAATGCCGGAAAAAACCGAAACGCAAGATGATCCGAACGGTCTTCGGTAGCGAAAACGGCGGACTGAACGGTGGAACTGATGGGCCCTATGACATCCAGACAGATCCGAATCATACTCAGCACCCATTACTTCCTGTATTTCGGTATACTTGGAATCTATCTGCCCTATTTCAACCTCTACTGCTACCACCTCGATTTTTCGGGATTCCAGATCGGCACGCTCTCGGCGGTCCGCACATTTGCCACGGCCCTGTTTCCCCTGATCTGGGGAATCCTCGCCGACCGCTACAACATCCGGCGGCCCATTTTCATCATGGCCGTCATCGCCAGCACCGGGCTTTGGTCTTTATACCTGCTGACGACCGATTTTACCCTGATGCTTTTGATCACGGCCGTCTATGGCATTTTCTACGCGCCTATCATATCGTTTCTCGAGTCGTTTTCCATGGATCTGCTCGACACCAGGAAAAAAGACTACGGCCACCTGCGGGTATGGGGATCAATCGCCTTTATCCTGGTGGTCATGGGGGTCGGCCGGCTCATCGACATCTATTCCGCATCCATCATCCTGGTTTTGATCCTGGCTGGATCCGCCGCCCAGTCCCTGTTGTCATTCACCGTTCCCGGGGTTCCACCGCAGCAAAACGCGCAGTCTTTTGCCGCAAGTGCACGGATCTTTTTCAACCGGCGCGCGCTGACATTCATCTTCTGCGCGTTTCTGATGCTGGTGAGCCACGGCACCTATTACGGGTTTTTTTCCATCCACCTGGAGCAGCTGGGCTATGGCGGCGCCTTTATCGGTTTTGCGTGGGCGCTGGCATCCATCGCCGAGATATCGGTGATGGTCGGATCCGCAAGGATTTTTTCCCGGTTCCGGCTTGAAAACGTGCTTATTTTCTCGTTTCTCGCCGCCGCCGTCCGCTGGGCGATCCTTTCCGGAGCCGAATCCGCGGGCCTCATCCTGTCCACCCAGCTGTTTCATGCCTTCACCTACGGCTCCTTCCATGTAGCGAGTATTCTCTACATCGACAAACTGGCCCCTGCCCAGACAAAAACCCTGGGCCAGGCCGTCAACAACGCGGCCACCTATGGTCTTGGGATCATGGTGGGGTTTTTCGTCTCCGGCTATCTCTTCGAAACGATCGGAGCCCCCAATCTTTTTATGCTCTGCGGGGCGCTGGCACTTGCCGGCGGGGCGCTGCTATTTATCGAACAAGCCACGCGAAGACAAGAGTAGGGGACGTCCTTAACTTCTACCCTACTCCGGGTGGATGACGATGAAGTACATGCGACCGGGATGCTGCATGTGGCCGGCAGCGGTTTCGGCGAAAGCGCCGCCTCCCCAGAAAAAATCCGCGCGCCGGGGGCCGCGGATGGCCGAACCGGTATCCTGATTGAGGGCAAACCGGGAAAACCCGGTCCATTCATCGATTTCCCCGTCATCGTTTACAACGGGCTTTTCGGTTTCGACGAACATCAGGGAGCCGGGCGGAAACACTGACTGATCAAGGGCCACCGAGCGCCCCGCGGTCAGGGGAACGCCGATGCATCCCCGGACACCATGGTCGGCTTCCGAAAAGAATATGTAGCGCGGGTTATAATGGAGTATTTCGGTTTTTTCATCCGGATTTTCCCGGATATATTCCGCAATCGACTGCATGGATACCGCCTCTGCGTCGATTCTTCCCGTATCCACAAGGTATTTTCCGATACTTTTGTACGGCAGGCCGTTTGAGGCTTCGAAGTGAAGATGGACAGCCCGGCCGTCTTCCAGCACCACGCGACCGGAGCCCTGGACGTGAAGAAAAAAAAGGGCCACCGGATCGCTTACCCATACGATGTGCCGGGCGCGGCCTTCCAGCGCGCCGGCGTCGATCTCGCTGCGACTGAAATAGGGTACCACTTGCCTGCCGTCGAAACGGCCGATCAACGATTGGAGATTGCCGCCCCCTTCCCGGATGCCGAACCGGGACAACCGGATCTCGGCCAGATCATCGGGCCGGCCGTAGACCGGGTACCGAAAGGTGTCGCACGGTTCCCGGCGCCCTTCGAGCTCAGGCTCATAGTATCCTGTAAACAAAATTCGCAGAGGCCGGTTTTCCTGCCGGTGCGCATAGAGCGAACCGTTTTTGCGAATGAAGCCGGCCAGCTCGGAATCCGACGGCCGGGTTTCCAGGAAATCCGCAAACCGCCGGAGACCTTCTGCCAGCCCGGCGGCGGTGTATTCATCCTTGCCGTAAAGGATAACCCTTTCCGCGGGAAGCCGCTCATGGTATGAAACGCTGGCGGAAACCGCCTCCGCAAGGTCCAGGAGATTACCGTCATCTGCAAATACCGGAAAATCCTCTGGATCTATTTTCTCCAAGGCGGATGGGAAGAAGGATGCGGCAGCGGAGTACGGCGCAAAGACAAACAGCGGATATAAAACGGCAAGCGCCGCGGCGATGGTTCGAATCGTCAACGTCTTCATACTCCCTCCTGCGTTTCCCGCTCCGGATCCGAATCCATGCGGCGGGATCGGCTGTCCACCGTTTCCGGTGCGGACAGGTCTTTTTCCGCAGTGCCGGCAGCACCCATCTCCCGGAATTTCCGGGCAGACACCAAGACGCGCCGTTCCAGGCTGCCGACCGTTTTGTTGTAGCTGGTCACGCACTTGTCCAGATCGCGGCCCAACCGGTTGATATGCTCCGCCATGGAAGCGATCCGGCCATAGAGGGCGCCGGCCAGTTCGCTCACCTCGCGGGCGTTTTCCACGGCCGCGTCCTGGCGCCATCCATAGGCCACCGTCTTCAGAAGCGTGATCAGGGTCGTGGGGGTGGCCGGGATCACGTTCCGGCCGGAGCCTTCCTCGATCAGGGACGGAATCTGCCTTACCGCCGCGCTGAAAAAATTTTCACCGGGCATGAACATCACCACGAACTCCGGCGTCGGGGAAAATCCACTGAAATAGGACTTGCGGGCCAGGCTTCCGATATGACGCTGGACCTGGGCGCCGTGACGTGCCAAGTCCTCTTCGGCCTTTTGGGCCGTCTCGGCTTCCAGGGAGTCGAGATACGCGGTGATAGGCACCTTGGCGTCGATGACGATGGCCCGGTTGCCGGGAAGCCGGACCACCATGTCCGGCCGCATGGCACCGCCCTCCGAAGAACCTACCGGCTGCTCGAAAAAATCGCAGTGGTTCTGCATGCCGGCGATTTCCACAACGCGGCGGAGCGTCATCTCCCCCCATCGCCCCCGCACATGGGGTAGCCGCAGGGCGGATACCAGCTTTCCGGTCTCCTTGTGCAGATCCTGCTGGGTTTTTGCAAGCGAAAGCACCTGCTGGGTCAGCCCGCCGTAAGCATTCTGTCTGGCCTGCTCCATTTCCCGGACCTGGCGGTCGTATTTTTCCAGGCCCTCCACGATGGGTTGCACCATGTCGTCGATGCGTTTGCTCTTGCTTGCCATCTCGCTTTTGGCAGAATCCAGATAGCGGGCGAAGGTGGTCTTGGCAAGATCCAGAAAATACTGGTTGTTCTGATGCAGCGCCCTGGAGGACAGATCCGAAAACGCCTGCTCCGCGCGGCTTCGTATCTCCTCGAACATTTCCGTCCGGGTCTGCATGGCCTGGTCCCGTGCCTCGACCTTTGACTCCAGGCGGGCTTCACGCGTTGCCCCGTCCGAGAGGCGCTGATGCAGATTCCGGATCTCGTCATCTTTTTCAGCAAGACGCATCCGAAGTTTCTCCATGTGCGCCAGATCCGCGCCTGCCGCAGCGTGCCGGGCGGATACATCCAGGTATTTCTCATTTAAAACCCGAAGTTCCTCCCGCGCTTCCTCCAGGCTCCGGACAAAATACCGGCCGTCCTGCTCCAGCCGGTTTTTCTCCGCCCGCTGCGCGGCCAGCCGGCGTCTGCAGACAAGCCA
>SL_3KL_010_SEDDRAFT_10007002_pt1 | contig 10037 bp, 5 predicted proteins | sample SodLakKL_010_SED_2_FD_10381 | JGI IMG/M metagenome (IMG submission 10381)
TCCTCCTCATTGCGCCTGTCTACCGAATCCGCCGGCCGGCGGAACAGGCAGGCTCAAACTGACGTCCTATTGAGCGGAGCGAAGTCGAAATTAGACCACTATTTCAAAGCCCTCTTCACTCTGAATCTGCATAATCCTCTTCAGCGGAAATCAACAGAACGGGCAGGTTACTTTGGCGAGTTACATTTGTACTTACCCCGCCAATGTACTCACCCTGCACGTAGCCTTCGCCCTGGCTCCCCATCATAATCATGGTTGCGCCAAGCTCTTCGGCTTTCTCTACAATCTCCCGAGAAGGAGTTCCGTAGGTGATGGTGATCTCCACATCTTCCCGGATGCGATCCGAGAATTTATTTCGAATCTTATCGAGCTGCTCCCGGTTTTTCTCGGTCAGAGCATCCCGGCTAACGGGATCTTTCAGCGCAATGGCGTGGTGCCCCTGCACATGGATAATGGAGATTCTGCCAACGGATCCCTCTCCTTCCATATCCCGCAAAATTTTATAGGTGCGGTAGGCCGTGTCGGAAAAATCCGTGGCGTACAGCACGTGGTCAAGCGCATTTTCGCAAGGATTGGGAAGTTTCAAGATCCGTTCGTTGGGATCGTCCTTACTTTTTTCTACCCCAATATTAATAAGATATACCGGGAACCGTGATCGCTTCATCAGTTCGGCGGCAGTTCCTCCCGAAAGGAGTTCAAGCACCTTGCTGGAGCCACGATTACTGATCACCACAAAATCACCACCGGCCTCTTCAGCTGCCTCAAGAATTTCGGTCGGCGGATAGAAGTGAATTCCGGAGCGGATTTTCACATCCACATCGAACCCTTTCTCCTCAAGCTGCTCTTTATACTCCTGCAGCTGCTCCTGCTCTTTTGTGGTATCGAGCTCTTCATTTTTCTTTTCATGGGGAATGGGAATTACCGTTACAAGCGTAATCTTCTCCGTGCCCATCTTTTCAAATGAGGAAACACAATTTACGATTAGATCACTGGCATCTGATAGATCCAGTGCTACAACAGCATGTTTGAATAGTGTACTCATAGCCACCCCACGATTTTAGTTTTTTGATCTGTTTTTTTTGTTCTTTTTAAAAAAGAGTTTACTTCCCTTCTTTATCTCCTTCTCCACCCTGTTGNTGGGCTTGCTCCTGCGCCGCTCTGTCTACAAACTGAAGCTGGTTGGATAGCGACGTTTTCAGCTCTTCAACATCGTCATTGTCTACCAGTTCGCTGATATCTTTAACGCCTGCTTTAATTGCCAGATTATATACCATTCTGTTAAACAGCATCTGGTGTGCGGCAGAAGAGAGCTGAATAAGCTGCTGCTGAGGAATATCGCCGCCCTGGAGTTTAATTTTGTTGAGAATCGGTTCCAGAAGAGTTTCAATTTTTTTGTTCAGCTGTTTTTCAAGCTTTCCCGCTTCTTCATTCTCTTTGCTGGTTACTTCTTTTCCTGATGGATCTACAATTTTCATTCTATATCTGTTTTATTCTAATTATATGTCTTACTACAAGATAACGCATGTGGCGGCCATATCAATCCTTTAAACCCAACCTTTTTTATTCTTCCCCGGGTCGGTATTTACGAATTAATTGTTCCTCTACCTCTTCCCGGGTAAATGCCACCGGTGTCATTTCATTATCAGCAAATATGGTCAGTTGATCGGTATAATGCGGTGATTCTTCTTTATCGCTCTGCCCGTATGCCAGTACGGTATATGCACGCGGCACATCCCCGAATTCTACGGCAAACACCCATCCGTCACCACCCCGGACCTCGAGTTTCTGTTCATCATCCCGGTGTTCTGTGAACCACAATACGCGGTAGCATCCCAGCAGGCCGGTGCAACCGCCAACGGCTACATCCTTATCTCCAATGACCGCCCGATGCACCTCTCCCCACGGCAAATCCCAGTGGCCGTATCGATCTTTTGTCTCCTCAACGGCCCATTCAAAAGCTTCCACAGCCCGCTCATAATCAGCCAGTCCATTCGGGGTCCGTACAGGGTCTTCGTAAGACCACGGCTCTGCAAAAAGACGTTCAGGGGTTGCAGAATATCCCACCGATTCCGGCGAACCGCTTACGCTCACTGTATCAGCAGTTGAAGAGTACCGGTTCCACCAGGTTTTAAATAATACACCTCCTTTACTCTCCCGGGCTACCGTGTTATCCCACTCTTTTATCTGTTGTAACGCGTCACTAATCTCTCCGCCTGGATCTGTAGCTTCCACCGCTTCAATCAAATCATGTTTTACGCGATCTGCCATCAGCATTCTCATACTATGCTTCAATTCAACCACGTCTTCGAGCGAAAATAGTTGGTTGTTATGAATCAGCTCATGTGAATGCTGGCTCCTTAACCGAAGCTGCGGTTCTGGATAGTAGGATGGAAAATCTTCCGGTTTGAGTATCTCGTGAAGGTTTGTAAAGTGAAAGGTATCGTTTTCATTTCTCAGATATCCCCCTTCAGGATTTTTTAGTTGAGGCAACATCTCCCAGTCAAGAATGTCGTGCCACATCTGGTCGGATTCCGAAACGTGAATCGCTGTAGTATCGCCGCCGGCTTCATGGGGCCGGTCGGGCATGGTTGCATTCCAGACGTAAAAAATATTCCCATCCGCATCGGCGTATGTCAGGTTTGATGAACCCCTGGCGCGCATTTTCATCGCCTCTTTCCACTCATCCAGGTTTTGGGCCTTCATCATCTTAAAAAACTGTTCTCCTGTTCTGAATTCCCCATCTCCCGATGATTTTATAATGTAGATTTTACCACCTTCCCTGTGTATTACAGGTCCGTACGGTGTTGTCCAAAATTCACGGGTCTCCGTACCGATGGCATCTCCGTGCCTGAACTCAACCTGTACCGTTTCCCTGTTTAACGGTACCGAAGCACCATCAAGCAGAAAATGGTCAGCCCGATCGGGGTCTGCCTTAAACGAGTATATTTCATCCAAATCGGGGTTGTTATTCGTCGTTGACCAGCCCAAACGCTCATTAAACCCTCCAATAATTCCAAGCGCACGGCCAATCCTGAAATCGCCATAAAAGTTTATCTTCCCCGGCACATCTATTTTTGCCTCGTAATACCCCGCATTCCACGACAGGTGTGGGTTTCGCATCAAAATTGCGTTCCCGCTTGTCGTTCTCTCGGGTGCAAATGCCCACACATTCGAACCTGCATCATGGTGCGGTTCTTCAAACTCTTCCGCCAGGCGGGCCCATACGGTTTGATCTTCGCGGAAAGCTTCACTCCCGACAGTCGCCATGTCCTCATTCTCATTTTTCTCTTCAAGGGCCGATAAAAAGCGGCGAATTGTTGCATTACTTGGGGACACAATATCTCTTGCGTGTACATCATAGCCGGTATAGTGCGGCTTTACCCAGTCATCAAATTCATCTGGGTGGCGTTCGATATACCGGTTCACACCCATGGCAAATCCCGAAAGAAATTCACGGGTGTCAGGTTCCAGTTTTTGCCAGGTTTCAACAGCTCGCTTGTAATCTCTCCGGTTGGATGCATCGCTGTCGATAGCACTCGAAAGTTCGTCGCCTGTTAACTCTTTAAATTTTGCCCATTCGCCTCGAGCTTTCAAAAGAAGTTCCGCAACACGATCGCCGTGATCTTCCATTTGCAGGTACCCCAGAGCGTACCCGCCAGCTTTGATATTTTCCGCTTCGATATGTGGAACGCCGTATTCCGTCCGTAAAACCATCACCTGCTGAGACAGGTCCGATTCGGAATATGCGGTTTCAGAAAGTATGTGGGCGTCTTCATCAGCCGGCTGGGTTGCACCACATGAAAAAAGACTGATCGAAAAGGCAGCAAATAAAATTAAATATCGCATAATTTTGTCGGTTTGATGTTACTTCGAACTCACGTTAAACAGTACTTTCCCGGCGAGGTCATCGTTGAACTCCCCGTTTTCCACCGCAAATTTTCCGTTTATAATCACATATTCCGCACCCTCCGAGAGCTGGTGGGGATCATCGTAGGTGGCGTTGTCCCGGATGTTCTCGAGGTCAAAAATGGTGATATCCGCTTTTTGCCCGCCCCGGATCAACCCGCGGCTGTGCAACCCAAAGACTGACGCCGACAGGCTGGTCATACTGCGGATTGCAAACGGCAGCTCAACAACACCCTCTTCCTGCACATATTTTGAAATTTTTCTCGGGAAGGAGCCGTAGTTCCGGGGATGTACGATTCCGTCGCCCATCTCCACCAATCCTCCATCGGAACTAGTCATCGTCCACGACTGTGTCATAAACCGGGACACATCCTCTTCGTGCATGTTAAAGGAAACCACCCCTGGATTATGCTCTTTAATCATCGTCAGTGCCGCATCAATGGCACTTTCCCCGAACTGTTCAGCAATATCATCCAGTCGAAGACCTTCCAGGGAACTGTCAGCCCCATAATCAGCTATTTGAATGCTTTCCGGTCCGCCCCTCCTTTCCAAGTTGGCTTCCATCGCCACTTTGATTTCTTTCAGCAGATCGGGGTCATCAAATCGCTGCAGCATTTCTGTGCGGCCGCCTTCGCGTGCCCAGCTTGGAATCAACACAGCCGTCAGATTTGTAGATGATGCCGGGTAGGGATATTGATCCGCAAATACTTCGATTCCTTCATCACGCGCTCGGTCGATCCGGTTTACCACGGCCGAGGAGTAACCCCACACCCCGGTTCCAAGCGCCTTAATATGTGATACGATCCCGGGAAGTTTTGCCTCTTCCGAAATACGGATAATTTCATCAACCGAGGCCACCAGGCCAACAGAGTAGTCCGACTCATCCCGAATATGGCTGCTGTGAATTCCGTTATACCGCGCCGCCACTTTGGCCAATTCAATCACCTCTTCGGTTTCGGCATAGGCGCCCGGGGTATAAAAAAGGCCTGTGGAAATTCCAAAAGCCCCGTTTTTCATTCCTTCTTCTACAATCAATTTCATTTCGCTAAGCTCACTCTCCGTGGGTGCGCGATCTTCGGTGCCCATCACACTTCTGCGAGTAGTGCCGTGGGGAACCAACTGCATCACATTCACTCCAAGGCCGTGCTTTTCCAGCGCTTTTCGCTGGCCGGAAATATCCGTACTGCCTCCCCCATCCGGGTTGATAACAACCGTGGTAATACCCTGTGCAAGAAGCGGCCGTGCATGACTTAGCGATTCCGAAGAAAGGCCCGATGCGGCGTGAGAGTGAACATCAATAAAACCGGGAGAAACATATAGCCCTTCCGCGTCAACCACTTTACGGGCCGTGGCCTGCTTCGACTTGCCGATCCATGTTATCTCATCATCCACAATCCCGATATCGGCGTAGTACCACGGATTGCCAGTACCGTCAAGAATCCGTCCGTTTTTGATGAGAATATCGAATGGTTCTTTATCGACTGCTTCAATGTCAACTTCCGTTTGCACCGGTTGAGCATTCGCCCCCTGAGTAAGGGGCACCANCAAACTAAAAAATACGACAGTAAAGCCTACCATCACTGCACTTTTTAAGAGTTTCATTTTCATCAAATCGAATATTTCTGTAATTCTGATCATTTGAATTTTCTGATGTTTAGATTAAATCTCTTTCATATAATAATCGAGCCACTCTACCCATCGCGTCCATAAATCGAGAAGCGTCTCCTCGGCAGACGGCCCGTGGGCTTCGTGGGGATACATATATAGGGCGGCTGTTTTGTCCATTCCGTTCAGTGCGTGGAACATCCGGCGAGAGTTGGTGGGCCATGTTCCCACATTCTGGTCTTCCTCCCCGTGGTACATCAACAGGGCACCATCAAGCCGGTCGGCCCAGAAAATCGGTGACATCTGCAGGTATCGATCCATTCCTCTCCAGAGATCACTCCGTTCCCGCTGGAAACCGAGCGGAGTCAGGGTTCTGTTATAATTTCCCGCACCGGCAATTCCGGCTTTAAAGAATGAGGTATGGATCATGGCGTTTGCGGTTCCGAACGCTCCGTAGCTATGCCCTCCAATTGCCATTTTACTACGATCAATATATCCACGTGCTTCAGCGCTGTCGATTACAACCGTGCTATTTTGCACAACACTCCACACAAAATTGTCGTTGGATGTACCACGATCTCCCACAATCGGCCAGTCGGGCTTCAATACGGCATATCCTTCTTTCACAAAAATATCGGCTGTGCGAGTTCCTACCCTCGGGTACCGGTTGATGTTGTGGCGACGCAAGCCTTCGTTGTAATCGTCCTGATCATCATATTCGCGCGGGTAGTGCCAGATAATTCCGGGCAGTGGTTCACCGTCCCAGTCGCCGGGAAGCACCACATCCATCCAGAGCTCAAATCCATCAGCCCGCTTTACTTTAAAGCGTTCGCGCGTTGCCTGCGTTACCGCTTCATTGTAGTCTACATTTTCGGTCAATTGGTTTCTGTCGCCGGATGAAAGATCTGCATACCAAAAATTGGGAAACAGATCGGCAGCTTGTCGTTCAATTACAATCCCGTCCGCATGTCGGTCCAGGATAGCCGCTACCGATTCGTAATAGCTATCGGAGCTTCGGAAAATCCGCTCTTTTTCGCCCGATTCAATTTCCACCCGATCGATAAACGGCCGCGGTGCCTCTTCGTTAAACTCTTCGAAATATTCGGTGCCGCTTAAAAATACATGGTTACCATCATCAGTAATACGAACGACATCTATCCCCAGACTTCCGGTACGATGAGAAAGGCTTCCCGGGTTCGCATAAAAATCGTCTCGATCGTACGAGTAGATAGTGTAGGTGGTGTCGGGTTGATCGGTATAGAAGGCGAAAAGGCGCTCATCACCGTTTACCCGCTCGGTGATAAACAGAGCCTCGCTATCTTGCGAATACGATACCGAACGAAGTTCATTATCGGATTCATAAATTACATGTTGATCATCTTCCCCAAAGGGTGGCAGCCATTGAACCACACGATCTGCATAATCCGAATCTTTGTTTGAGTCGTTACTATTTCCATTTTCTTCTTCGTCCTCCTCTTCAGGTTTTATCAACAAGCTTAACCCGCCTCCATCCGGACGCCATTGAATATCGCGCCGGCCATAATCTTCAAGGACCTCATGGTCGGGCACACTCTTATTCACTTCTGACGCTCGAAGAGTTGTCAACACATTCCCTTCCAAGTCCCAGATCTCTTCATCCCAGGAGAAACGGAAAACCGGCACAATATGAGAAAATGGTTTTTGTAGTGTTTGTACAATAATGTGTTCACCTGTTGGGGCGGCATTGATGTTTCGAATCATAGCAGGTTCGCCAATGGAAGTTACGTTGCCGCTGCCAACATAAATTTTTGCAAGCTGACCGGTTACATAATACTCCAACAACTCCCCCTCGAACTTATCTTTCAATAACGTCTGGTAGGTTCGCAGTCGGTTTTCACCTTCTGATGTAGTTCGAACCTGCAGTTCCGTGGGCGTGGCAGGACGAACCGGCTTATCTCCCCTTTCATCGGGAAGCAGAACCGTAATGATATTTTCACCATCAGCCGTCCACTGGAAAGATGTATTGAGCGTAAAGAGCAGCGGGGTATCCGTAACCTGTTGTGACTCCCCCGTCTCTGCATCCGTCACATAAATATGGGATTCATCAAAATTGTGTCCAACCCATGCAAGTTGACTGCCATCGGGCGACCATTGCGGGTGTGAGATTGTCAGACCGTCCGGCACAGAAAGTTTATGGGGTTCACCAGACTTTGTGTGGATGAGCTCCAGACCGATAGATGCACGCTGGGTCGTCAGCGAACGAGACCGGTTGGCCTGCTGATCAATCTGCAGGCCGGCAATATTATAATGCGGTTTTGCATACCGGGAGAGCGGCGTAACGCCATCTCTTTTGCGATTCAAAAACCACTCGCCGTCTGGACTCAACTCATCAAATGAGACATTGCGATAATTTGGCGCAAGTATCTCCTCTGCAATTGATTCGGGAGGTGTTAGATAAGAGTCACTTGTTTCGGGAGTCGATTGGGTAAACGCGCTTTCCGAGACTGTAAATAAAAAACATGTGATCAGAATAGCCTTTAACAGTATGTGTTTATCCATGCTAAGTAAATTTAATTTTATGGATTTATAAAACGGTAAAAAATGAAATTTGCAGCTCTAATTCCCTAAGATTTTTTCTCAAAAATCCTGTGGTATAACCTGAAAATTAAACAGGTTAACTCTGCTTTTTAATCGTGACAGTTATAATTGGAACTAAATAGCAATTTGTCTCAAACATCATGTTTATACATGATAATACTCTGCGGTATTAGCAGCTTAGAACATAGAATAAATCATTAACACCTTAAAGGCTATCCTCTTTTATTATAAACAACATTATTTCTTGATATAAATATTTCATTTCTCTTACTTAAAAGAAGCTATTGCTAGACAGACATTTCAGTTTGCTCTTAAAATTAATAATCAAACTTCTACCATTATTTTAATCCACTCACTTAAACTATAAAGAATATGGAAACTAAAGTTACGAACTCCATAAAGTCGGGAGTTAAAAAAGTTTGCACTTTATGTATTTTCCTTTGTATGTCGCTACCAATGGTAGCCTTTGCCCAAACAGGGTTGCAAGGAACAGTTACAGATGAAAACACAGATGAACCCCTCACAGGGGCGACCATCTTTCTCGTTGAAACTGAACAAGGCACCAATACAGATGTTGATGGCCAATTTGAATTAACAGGAATTGAGCCGGGCACCTATACGGTTCAGGTTTCATTTATTGGTTATGATCAATTTCAAGAATCAGTGACAGTTTCCGCAGGTGAAATGTCACAACTTGATATAGCGCTTACATCAGAAGCTGTTGGCCTTGATGAACTTGTAGTTACCGGTTACGGAATTCGTGAACGACGCGAAGTTACCGGAGCAATAAGCTCCGTTCGTGGCGACCAAATACGATCAAGAGCCATTCAGACTCCTGACCAAGCTCTTCAAGGACGATCTTCTGGCTTACAAATGGCAGGGTCTAGTGGACAGCCTGGCTCTGCGGCCAATATCCGAATTCGAGGTACAGGATCTATTAATGCCGAAAGTAATCCCCTCTACATTGTAGACGGTGTACCAATGGAAGATTATTTAAGATCAGATATTGGAAGTACCCAAGGCACAAATGTATTAGGAGGATTAAACCCAGGTGATATTGAGTCTATTGATGTACTAAGAGATGCTGAAGCGACTTCAATTTATGGGGCTCAAGGCGCCAACGGTGTAATATTGATTACCACTACTAAAGGGGAAGCGGGAGACACTCAGTTTACCGCAAGTGTAAGGAGTGGNATTTCAGAGATGCATACAAAGTATGATATCATGAGCGGACCTGAATATGCCGAATTCATGCAGGAAGCTGCTATTAACCGAGCCTTGGATCTTGGAAATGATCCCGAAGACGCACGCCAAAGTGCCATCAATTCTTTTGGACATCCGGATGAAGTAGGTACATATGACTGGTTTGATGCAACTACTCAAACCGGTACCAATCAACGCTATTCACTTTCTGCCCGAGGAGGTACAGAAACAACAAGATTTTTTGTCTCAGGTGGATATGAAGATGTAGAGGGAACAATCCTTAATAATACCTACGATAGGCTTACACTAAGAACCAATGTTGATCATGATGCCACTGAGAGAATTTCATTCTCAACCAATCTAAACCTCTCTCGAATGGAAAGAAATGGTCAAATAGAAGGTGGTGGAAACTTTATTGCCAGTCCATTCCATGGTGCTGTAACCACACGCCCTACCACTCCAATATATCTGGATGATGGTACATACAATCAAGATATTCCCGCTATTTCTTACAATATAGTTCAAGTATTAAAAGAAGAAGACAGGGTTGAACGCGAATACCATATGATTGGTAATTTCTCAGGTACCTTTAACGTCAATCCTAACCTTGCATTCAGAACCCAACTTAGTGCAGACCTCCGATTGTCTCTTGATCAGAGATTTGCAAGCCCTTCGATCCCGAGATATGAAACACTCTGGGGCGGAAGAGTATATGAGCGAACTCGGCAAACTCAAAATTATACAGG
>SL_3KL_010_SEDDRAFT_10007003_pt1 | contig 10037 bp, 19 predicted proteins | sample SodLakKL_010_SED_2_FD_10381 | JGI IMG/M metagenome (IMG submission 10381)
GCGCCACAAGGTCGTCGAAGTTCATGCCGTTGAAGTGAGGTGAGATTATGGCAGGTTACACAATGGAATCTGATCCGGACGTCTCCGCCAAGGCGATCGGCAAAGAGCTTTCGATATCCCCCAAACACTCCCGTGAGATATGTTCGATGATCCGCGGGATGGATGTGGAGCGGGCGAAGAAGGTACTCTCCGAGGTCGTAGACCTCAAGAGGGCCGTACCGATGAAGCGCTTCAAGAAGCGCGTCTCCCACAAGCCCGGCGTCGGGCCGGGGAGATTCCCGCAGAAAGCCGCAACGGCAATACTGAAAGTCATAGAGAGCGCGGAGGCCAACGCCGAGTACAAAGGTCTCGACCCCGAGAACATGGTTCTCGCAACCGTCTCCGCCTCCCTAGGCAGGACCATGCCCGGCCACCGGCCGAGGGCACAGGGTCGTGCCACCCAGTGGGACCAACAGACCGTCAACGTCGAGGTCATATTGGAGGAGGTTGAGTAGAAATGGCGTCAGAGCGCAAATTCGTCGCCGAGAACGTCCGCAGGGTCCTTCTCAAGGAATACCTTATGAAGGAGGTCAGCAGGGCGGGATTCGGGGGCCTGGACATACAGAGGACACCCATGGGTACCCGTGTGGTGCTCACCACCGAGAGGCCAGGACTGGTCATCGGCAGGCGCGGTCAGACAATCAAGAACCTGACCCACGCCATAGAGAACAACTTCGGCTTCGACAACCCGCAGATCGAGGTCCAAGAGGTAGAGGACGCCAACCTCAACGCCCAGATAATGGCTGAGAAGTTGGCTTTCGCCTTGGAGCGCGGATGGCACTTCCGCCGCGCTGGACACTCCTCGGTACGCCGTATAATGGAATCCGGCGCCCGCGGTTGCCAGGTCGTCGTCTCCGGTAAACTGACCGGTCAGAGACACCGCTGCGAGAAGTTCAAGGATGGATACATCAAGTTCTGTGGCGAACCGAAGCTGCTGTTCATCGACCACGGTTACGCCGTGGCCAAACTGAAACAGGGAGTCATAGGTTGCACAGTGGAGATAATGAGGCCTGGGGCCAAGCTGCCCTCGGACATAACCGTCCTCTCCAAGACCGAAGCCGCCAACGTCCTGCCGGACCTGTTCGCCTCCCCATCCGAGGAGGAGGACGTCGAGGTAGTCGAGGCAGTCGAGGTCGAGGTAGTCGAGGTCGAGGTCGCTGAGGCCGAGGAGACCGAGACCGCGGAGGAGGATCAATGACATCGATAAAGCCCTCTGAGATCAGGGAAATGACTATAGAGGACCGCGAGCAGAAGCTCAGGGAGCTCAGGGACGAACTCATGCACGAGAGGGGCACAGCCTCCATGGGCGGTGCGCCCGCCAATCCCGGCCTGATACGTGCCATTAGGACCAACATCGCCCGCATGCTCACCGTCCAGAGGGAGGAGAAGAAGTAATGGCGGAGATTTGCCCCGTATGTGGATTACCGAAAGAGCTCTGCATGTGCGAAGAGATCGCCCGTGAGCAACAGAGCGTCAGGATCAGCACCGACAGCCGTAGGTACGGCAAGACAGTCACCGTCATCGAAGGTATCGATGAGAACGACATAGACATCGACGATCTGGCGAGGCAGCTCAAGAACCGCTGCGCCGCCGGAGGGACAGCCAAGGACGGCCGTATCGAACTCCAGGGGAACCACAAGAAAAAGGTGAAATCCGTACTGGAAGAGATGGGCTTCACCGCGGAAGTCAGGTGACATGAACAAGAAGGATCTGATGAGAATGGAACTGATAGGCTTGGAAGCAGAGGTGTCATCGGTCGGTACCTCTCAAGGCATCCGCGGCACGGTCGTGGATGAGACCCGTAACACCATGGTGCTGCGCACACCCAAAGGTGAGCGCAGACTGCCCAAGAATAGCAACGAGTTCCTCTTCACATACGAAGGCGAAAGGATAGCCATACTAGGTTCGGAGATACTGCACCGACCAGAGGACAGGATAAAGAAGGTTAGGTGATTTCATGGAAACCAAGATCAGAGACATAGGCATCGACGTCAACCCTCCCGCCTCCACCTGCAACGACCCCAACTGCCCATTCCACGGCACACTCGCCGTCAGGGGCAGGATGATCGACGGCAAGGTGGTGTCCGTAAAGATGGACAAGACAGCGGTGGTTGAGCGCAAATACCTGAAGTACCAGAACAAGTACGAGAGATACGAGAAACGGACGAGCCGCTACTCCGTCCACGCCCCGACCTGCCTTGAGCTCAAGGCCGGGGACGAGGTCAAGATAATGGAGTGCCGCCCGATCAGCAAGACCGTTTCCTTCGTGGCCATCGAGAAGAGGTGAATGGCATGAAAGGATTGGCAGGCAACCAGACCAAGGGCATACAGACCGGGACGAGGCTCGATGTTATCGACAACACCGGCGCCAAGGTCATAGAGGTCATATCCGTGCCCGGATACAAGGGAGTGGCACGACGTTACCCCCGCGCCGCTATCGGCGACATCGTGATCGCATCGGTCAAGAAGGGCACCCCCGAGATGAGGCGCCAGATAGTCCATGCGGTCATAGTCAGGCAGAGGAGACCGTTCCGTCGTGCCGACGGGACGATGGTGTTCTTCGAGGACAACGCCGCGGTCATAACCACCGAGGAAGGCGACACCAAAGGTACCGACATCAAGGGACCTGTCGCCCGCGAGTCCGCCGAGAGGTGGCCCCGTGTCTCAGCGACTGCATCGATGATAGTGTGAGGTGAGCAAAATGGTAAAGAGCAGCAAAGCCAGTAAGCAGAGGAAGGCGCATTACAACGCTCCCAACCACGCTCGCAGGAAGGCAGTGGCCTCCCCACTCAGCCCTGAGCTGAGGGAGAAGTACGGCAAGAGGTCCATGCCCGTGGTGACCGGGGACACCGTCGTGGTGACCCGCGGTTCCGAGGACGTGCGCGGCACAGAGGGTAAGGTCCTCAATGTCCTCACCCGTAATGGAAGGGTGAGTATCGACGGTGTCACGACACCCAAGGCCGACGGTACCGAGATCGCCGCCCCTGTGCATGCGTCCAACGTGATGATAACAAAGCTTGAACTCTCCGACGAATGGAGGAAGGACAAGCTATTCAGAAAGAATGAGGTGGCAGAATGAGCGGCTACATGAAGAGGCTCACCGCACCCAGGCCCTGGCCCATTAAGAGGAAGGTAAGCACCTGGGTGACGAAGCAGTCCCCCGGCGCGCATTCGGTGGAGAACAGCATGCCCGCACTGCTCCTGTTAAGGGACGTGCTCGGACTGTGCGACACCGCACGCGAGGCGGAGGGAATCATAGGAAGGAGAGAGATACTGGTCGATGGCAAGAAGGTCAAGAGCCCCAAGATGCCCGTGGGCATCATGGACGTGGTCACAGTACCCAAGCTCGACGCCAACTACCGCGTCATTCTCAGTGACAAGGGCAAGATAACCCTCATGCCCATCGAGGTCGCGGATGCCGCCTGGAAGCTGGTGCGCGTTGAGAACAAGACGGTCATCAAGGGCGGGAAGACCCAGATCAACCTGCACGATGGCCGCAACATAGTCATCGACGCTGACAACTACCGTACCGGCGATGTACTCAAGATAGCCCTGCCGACGCAGGACATCCTCGAGCACTACCCGCTGGACAAGGGCGGTGTCGCTATGATCATACGCGGTAACCACGCTGGCGAGGTAGCAACCGTCGCAGAGTACATGATAACACGCAGGCCCACCGCCAACGTGGTCAAGTTCTCCGATGGCCGTGAGACCGTCAAGGACAACGTGTTCATAGTTGGCACCGGCGAGCCGGTGATCAAGATGCCTGAGGTGGTTGCTTGAACCCCATGCGCAAGCCGCGCATAGAGAAGGTCACCGTCAACATCGGCGTCGGTGATGCCGGTGAGAGGCTGGTCAAGGCGCAGAAGGTCATGGAGATGGTCACTGGTCGCACCTCGGTGCAGACCACATCACGCACCATAAACAGGGATTTCGGTATCCGTAAGGGCATGCCCCTGGGATGCAAGGTAACCCTCCGCGGCGATGACGCCGCCGAGTTCGTCGCCAAAGCCCTGGAGATACGTGAGAACCGTGTTCCCGTGTACTCATTCGACCCGGAGGGCAACCTGTCCTTCGGTATCAACGATTACACCGACTTCGACGGAATGAAGTACGACCCTGAGATCGGCATCTTCGGAATGGACGTCAACGTCGTCCTGAAGAGGCCCGGTTACAGGGTGACGCAGAGGCGTCTGCTCAAGCGCAAGATCCCCCGTGGCCACCGTGTCACAAAGGAGGAGGCCCGCACCTTCATGAAGGAGAATTTCGGATTGGAGGTGGTGGAATGAAACCCAAGAAAAAATTCGGCAGGAGCGAAGGGTGTGAACGCTGCGACAGGAAACGCGGCATCATCAGGAGATACGGGATGCACCTCTGCCGCCAGTGCTTCAGGGAGATAGCTCCCCAGCTGGGATTCAAGAAGTATTCGTGAGGTGATGATATGCAGAGTGATCCTTTGAACGACGCGATGTCGATCATGAAGAACGCCGCCGCGGTGGGCAAGAACGAATGTTATATCAAGCCGTCGTCCAAGCTCATCGGCCGCGTGTTGAAGGTCATGCAGGACCACGGCTATATCAACCAGTTCGAGTACATCGAGGATGGTAAGGCCGGACAGTTCCGGGTAATGATGAAGGGCGCCATAAACAACTGTGGCGTGATCAAGCCCCGTTACTCCGTTAAGAGGAGCGATCTGGAGAAGTTCGAGGCCCGCTATTTGCCGGCCCAGGACTTCGGGGTCCTGATACTGACGACTACCGAGGGTGTCATAACCCAAGCCCAGGCCAAGGACCTGGGGCTGGGAGGCAAGTTACTTGCCTACGTGTACTGAGGTGAGGAGATGACAATAACTGGGATGATCGACAGCGAGATAGAAATCCTTGAGGACGTCACAGTCACCAAGGACGGATACGTGCTGACCATAAAAGGCCCCAAGGGAGAGATCTCCCGGGCCTTCAGATTCCCCCGTGTGGACCTAGAGGTCTCCGAGGAAAAGGTCAACATCCGCTCGGAGTTCCCCCGCATCAGGGAGAAGGCCATGGTGGGCACCTACGACTCGCACATACGCAACATGATGTACGGTGTCAAGCACGGCTACAACTACGACATGAAGGTCGTCTACTCTCACTTCCCCATGAAGGTCTCCGTCAAGGACGATCAGGTGATGATAGACAACTATATGGGAGGCAAGGCCCGCCGTTACGCCAAGATAGTCAAGGGCGTCAAGGTGAACGTCAAGGGTGCCGATGTTACCGTGGAGGGTGTAGACCGTGAGGCCTGCGGACAGACCGCGGCCAACATCGAGAAGGCCACCCGCCGCCGCGGTTTCGACCGTAGGACCTTCCAGGATGGCATATACATAGTCGGTAAAGGAAGGAGGGTGTCGGAATGAGCATACAGAAGCTCTCAGAGTTGCCCGGTCTGAAGGAGGAGCACATAGCCCTCCTCGAGGACATGAACATCGAGTCGCTCGCCGACCTCAAGGAGGCCATCGAGGACGATGATACCCTCAAGGACATCATGAGCACCTTGAAGGGTGTGGGCCCCAAGACGGTCGAGAAGTGGCAGGAGGCCCTTTCAGACGTGGAGATAGTCGAGGACGAGGAGGAGGTCGAGGTCGTAGAGGACGATGAGGACGTAGAAGTCAGCGTCCACGTCGCCAAGGCCAAGCCCGAACTCGACGACGCCACTCGCAAGGCCCTTGCGGTCAGGAACGGGATATCCTCCCGTCGCCCGGCCTTCAAGAGGCAGGAGTGGTTCCGCTACAGCAAACTGGGCGACAAATGGAGGAAGCCCAAGGGCATACACTCCAAGATGAGGCGCAGCATGAAGCACCGCCCGCCCCTGGTGAAGATAGGTTTCCGCGGACCCAAGGAAGTCCGCGGCCTGCACCCCTCGGGATTCTCCGAGATACTGGTGCACAACGTATCCCAGCTTGAGGGCGTGGACCCCAAGGTCCAGGCGGTTCGCGTCGCCGGCACAGTCGGCACCAAGAAGAGGATCGACATCGAGGACAGGGCCGAGGAGCTCGGCATCAGGGTCCTCAACAGGATGGGATGAAAATGGACCTTAGAAACCAGAGGAGGATGGCTGCGGATGTCCTGAAGTGCGGTGAGAACCGTGTATGGATAGACCCCAACAGTCTCGAGGAGGTCGCAGACTGCATCACCCGTGCAGACATCAGGACCGCTGTGGACTCCGGAATCATCAAGGCCCTTCCCAAGAAGGGCATTTCCAAAGGCCGCGCCCGCTACGCCGCGGATCAGAAGGCCAAGGGCCGCCGCAAGGGCCAGGGCAGCAGGAAGGGAACGAGCAACGCCCGCCTTTCCGATAAGGGCATATGGATGGGGACCATCCGTGCCCTGCGCGACGAGCTCAAGACCCTGCGCGCCGACGGTAAGATAACGCCCTCTGTGTACCGCAAGTACTACATGCGGGCCAAGGGTGGAATGTACAAGAGCAGGAGGAACCTGGTGTCCCACCTGGTATCCGAAGGGCATCTGGAGGATGATAACTGATGGCAACTGGACCTAGATACAAGGTCCCCTTCCGCCGCAGGAAGGAGGGGAGGACGGACTACCGCGCTCGGCAGAGACTGCTCAGAAGCGGAGTCCCCCGCGCCGTAGTGCGCCGATCCCTGAAACACACCAGCATACAGCTGGTAGTATTCGACATGAAAGGAGACCAGGTGCTCGCCGCCGCCAACTCCAAGGATTTGGCCAAGATGGGATGGGGCTACTCCGGCTCCAACCTACCCTCCGCCTACCTCACCGGCTACCTGGCCGGGAAGAGGGCCCTGGCCGAAGGGATAGAGTCCGCAGTGCTGGACATAGGCAGGCAGAAACCCGTGAAAGGGTCCGTCTGCTTCTCTGCACTGGCAGGCATGGTCGATGCTGGTCTGGACATACCCCACGGTGAGGATGTCAGGCCGGCGGACGAGCGCATACGCGGGCAGCACATCGACGAGGGCATTGAAACCGCCTTCGACGCATTGATCGAGAAGATGGAGGCTGATTGATATGGATTGGGTTCCCAAGACCAGACTGGGACGGATGGTTTATGACGGCGAGATCACCACCATGTCCGCCGCTCTCGCCACCAAGCTACCACTCCGCGAGGCGGAGATAGTGGACATACTGCTGCCTGAGCTGCAGGACGAGGTCATCGACCTCAACATGGTGCAGAGGATGACTGACTCCGGAAGGAGGGTCAGGTTCGGCGTGACATGTGCTGTGGGCAACGGTGACGGTTTCGTCGGCATCGGCCGCGCCAAAGGCAAGGAGGTCGGCCCCTCCATAAGGAAGGCCATCGACAACGCCAAGTTGAATATGATCGAGATCAAGAGGGGCTGCGGTTCCTGGGAGTGCGGATGCGCCAAGCCCCACACCCTGCCCTTCGAGGTCAATGGAGACTCAGGGTCCGTCCGCGTCAGCCTGAAGCCCGCCCCGCGCGGTATCTCGCTGGCCACCGGTGACGTTGCCAAGAGCCTGTTGACCCTGGCCGGTGTCAAGGATGCCTGGGGATTCGCCAAGGGTCACACCAAGACCAAGGTGAACTACGCCCTGGCAACCTTCGAGGCCCTGCGCCTGACCTCTGAGATGAGGATCACCGAGGAGCAGGGGCAGAGGCTGAGGATCAGTTCCGGCCCGGTGAACATACACGTCCACGAGACCGATGTGGACATCATGGAGGAATGAGAATGGCTTACGCTGTGATCAGGGTAAGGGGTCAGGCCGACGTCAGGCATGACATATCCGATACGATGGATCTTCTCAACCTCACCCGTGTGAACCACTGTGTCATCGTCCCCGAGGACGATGTGACCAAGGGTATGTTGCAGAAGGCCAAGGACTACATAACCTGGGGCGAGATAAGTGCCGACACGACTGTGGAGATGATCCGCAGCCGTGGCAGGCAACCCGGGGACCGCGTCATAGACGACGTGTTCCTGAAAGAGGCCGGCTTCTCCTCCATCGAGGAGATGGCCGCCGCCCTAGCCGAGGAGAAGGCCAGGATGACTAAGATAGGAGCCAAGCCGGTATTTCGGCTGGCACCACCGGTCAAGGGGTACGAGGGCATCAAGCGCTCCTACCGCTCCGGCGGCGCTTTGGGCTACCGCGGGGAAGCGATCAACGACCTCATCATGAGGATGCTTTAGAGGTGAATTGAATGCCAAGCAGGACCAAGAAACTAAGGGGCTCCAGAACCCACGGCCGCGGTAAAAAGGCCGGCAGGGGAGCGGGTCTCATCGGCGGTCACGGCAACGCTGGTCTCTTGAAACACAAGAGGTTGCGCATGTTGAAATACGACCGCGACCATTTCGGCAGGAGGGGCTTCAAGAGGCCCCAGTGCGTGGTCGGTGCTAATGCCACCATGAACGTCGGAGAGCTCCAGGAAGGACTCTCCCGCCTGCTCGATGGCGGCTTAGCCCGCCAAGAGGGCGACCGCTATATGGTGTCCCTGACCGATATGGGCATAGACAAGCTTCTGGGCGAAGGCAACGTGAAGGTCCCCATGGACGTGATCGTCGCCGAGGCATCCGCCAGCGCCAAGGAGAAGATCGAGTCCCTCGGCGGAACCGTCGCAGCGGAGTGAAGAAAAGATAACAAGGGATGGGAATGTCCGAGCAGCAGAGCCTACTCTACAAGATCAAGCCATACGCTGACCGCCTCCCTGCGGTCACCCGTCCGGAAGGGCACGTGCACTTCCGTACCAAGCTGATCTGGGTAGCGGTCATATTGGTGATGTACTTCATCATGACCAACGTCTACCTCTACGGTCTCGATACCGAGAGCACGTTGGACATGTTCGCCCAGTACCGTACCATAATGGCCGGTGCCTCCGGCACACTGATGCAACTGGGCATAGGCCCCATAGTCACCGCCTCGATCATACTGCAGCTCTTCGTAGGGGCGAAGATAATCAACCTCGACCTCTCCAAGGGCAGCGACAAGGCAGTGTTCCAGTCCACGCAGAAGCTCCTGGTCATCGTCATGATAATATTCACGGCGGTGCCCCAGGTCTTTGGCTTCCTGGTACCCTCTCAGGAGTTCATCGCCGCCGTCGGCACCTCCATGGCCCGTTTCGTCATAGTGTTACAGCTATGTCTAGGGGCCTATCTGGTGTTCCTGATGGACGAGGTGGTCTCCAAATGGGGTATTGGGAGCGGCGTGTCGCTGTTCATAGCGGCCGGCGTCTCCGAGGCGCTGTTCACCGGTACCCTCAACTGGTACCCGTTGGATTCCGCTGCGGCTGTGAGCGCCTCCAACCCGCCCGCGGGCACCATCCCCAAAACCCTCTACATAATAGGCTCCCAATCGGTCGCCGAACTCTCCCAAGGAGGCTACGAACAGATATTGTTGGCCGAACCCAACCCGCTCATAGCGTTGGTGGGTACCATAGTGATCTTCTTCTTCGTGGCCTATGTGGAGTCCTCGCGTATCGAATTGCCGTTGGCCCACGGTTCCGCTCGTGGCGCCCGGGGCCGTTATCCCATCAAACTGATCTACGCCAGCGTGATACCGGTCATTCTCATAGCCGCTCTGCTGGCCAATATAAGCATGTTCGCGCTCCTGTTCTACACCAGTGAGACCCTGAGTCAGGTGCCGCTGTTGGGCGGTAACCCGGCCCTGGGGCTGTTCGAACCTGGGGCCACCCATGCCTCCGGAGGTCTGGTGTGGTACCTCTCAGCCCCCATGGGGTTGAACGACTGGTTGCTTCCTATGCTGGATCCAGGCACCTACGGTAACGGGCACTCCCCGTTACAGAACATGATGAGGGTGCTCATATACTTCTCATTCATGGTCCTGGGATCCATACTGTTCGCCAAGTTCTGGGTCAACACCACCAACCTCGGTCCGGAAGCGGTGGCGAAGCAGATACAGAACAGCGGTATGCAGATACCCGGTTTCCGTCGCGACCCGCGTGTCCTGAAGAGGGTGCTGGAGAGATACATCCCCGTCGTCACGGTGATATCCGGTGCTCTGGTCGGTGGACTG
>SL_3KL_010_SEDDRAFT_10007004_pt1 | contig 10037 bp, 7 predicted proteins | sample SodLakKL_010_SED_2_FD_10381 | JGI IMG/M metagenome (IMG submission 10381)
CTTGATCGGTAGTAGCGAGCCCGTGTCCCGCCATTTGCCTCTGGTAAACTCGCCGATTCCGTAGTGATGCAGGAGCCCCGAGTGAGCGAGCGATCCCAAGTCAAGGTGCGTGATCCGGAACAGATCCACAACCGGGCCTATGCCGTGCTCAGCGGCGACGATCAGACCGATCGCCTGTGCGAGGCCATTCCCGAGTCGGCCTGCACCAATCTGCCACGCAACTACCTGCTCAATGTGGGTAACGGGGCCAGCAGCAAACTGGCCGAACAGGTCGCCGGCCCCAATGTGGTGCTGCCCTGGCTGCTGGGTGCCATCGGCGCGCCGGCCGCGCTGGTGGGTCTGCTCATGCCGGTCAAGCAGGCCGGTTCGCTGCTGCCGCAACTGGCCATCGCGGGCCTTATCCGCTCCGTGGCCCGACGCAAACTGTTCTGGGTCTTTGCCGGACTGCTTCAGGCCCTGTGCCTGTTGCTGATGATCCCGGCGGCGGAATTGCTGCCCGCCACCCAGGCAGGCTGGACCATCATCGGCCTGCTGGCCATTTTTGCCGTGGCCTCCGGCACCGCCTCGGTCGCCTTCCAGGATGTGGTGGGCAAGACCATCCCCAAGGGTCGCCGGGGGCGCTTGCTGGCCAATCGAGCGGCCATCGGTGGCGCGCTCACGGTCTTCGCGGGCCTGATCATCAATCATTACATCGGTCGCGGCCAGGACATGATCATCTACCTGGGCCTGATCTTTTTCGGCGCCATGCTCTGGTTCCTGGCCGCCGGCATGTTCGCTCTGGTCAAGGAAGCCCCGGGGGCCACCGGCGGCGGTCGCAATGCCATTGACGAAGCCGGCAACGGTTTTCGTCTGGTTCGGCGGCTGAGCGGTTATCGCCGCTACCTGCTGGCCCGCGCCCTGCTGCTGACGGTGGAAGTGGCCACACCCCTGTTCGTGCTCTTCGGTCAAGGGGTGGTGGCCGGCAGCGCGGTGGGACTGGGCATGTTCGTGGTAGCGGTGGGTATTGCCCAGGTAATCGGCAGCCCCTTCTGGGGCCGTTTTGCCGACACCTCCTCCCGGCAAGTGCTGATCTGGAGTGCCGGTCTGGCGGCTGTGGCCGGCGTGCTGGCCCTGATCATCAGCCTGCTGCCGGAGGGTTTCCGCGCTGCGCCGGTATACGCCGTGGTCTTCGTTCTCATCGGTCTGGCGGAAGCGGGGGTGCGTCTGGGTCGAAAGACCTGGCTGGTGGACGCGGCACCCGCCGAGGATCGCCCCACCTGGGTGGCCTTTTCCAATACCTCCATCGGCCTGCTGACACTGGCCGCCGGCGGCCTTGGCCTCATCGCCCAGTTCCTGGGCCTGAAGGCCATGATGCTGACCATTATTATCCTTTGCCTGGCGGCGGCCGGCGCCGCATGGCTGATGCCGGAAGCCGCAGACGCGGAAAGAGAGGCGCTGAATGAGTGAAATCGCACAGGAAAAACTGCTGGTCTTCATCCGTGGCCTGATCGCCATATGCACAGGCGTGGTGGTAGCCATGCTCACGCTGGCCCTGGCCTTCTGGCTGCAGCCGCAACTGGTGGAGTCCATGCGTCATGACAGCCTGGCCTCCATCCTCAGTTTCCTGGCCTCCTTCCTGATGGGCGGCCTCGCCACCGGACTGGCCAACTGGGCCCGTCGTTACCCTGCGGTCATGCTGCACAGCTTACTGTTCCTTGCGCTCTACCTGGCGATGTTCATCGGCGGCTGGATCCGGAATGAGGACATCGGCGCCGGCCTGATTGCCGGTCTGGTCTTCGGCGGATTGGTGCTGGCCCCGGTCGGCAGCGCCGCCGGTCTGTGGCTGCGCCTGGTCGTGCTGCGTCGCCGGGGATGAAAGCACGGTCGGGTGATATCGGTGCCATCCTGGCCTTTGCAATGCTGACCCTGATCTGGGGCTACAACTGGGTGGTCATGAAGATCGCCCTGGACTACAGCAGCGCCCTGGATTTCGCGGTCCTGCGCAGCATCGGCGGGGCGGCCTGCCTGATTCTGATCTGTCTCGCCGTACGCCAGCCGCTCATGCCCAGTGCGCCGGGCCGTGTGCTCTTGCTGGGTCTGCTGCAGACCACCGGCTTCACCGGTCTGGTCACCCTCGGCCTGGAAACGGAGGGCGCGGGCAAGACGGCCATCCTTGCCTTCACCATGCCCTTTTGGGTCCTGATCTTTGCCGCCCTGGCCCTGGGCGAACGGGTACGCGACTGGCAATGGCTGGCGGTCGCACTGGCGCTGACCGGCCTGGCTTTACTCATCGGCCCCTGGGATGCCTCGCTGCGCACACCCGGCAGTCTGCTGGCGGTAGCGGCCGGCGCCTGCTGGGGTGGCAGCGTGATTGTGGCCAAAAAGATCCCCATGCAGAGTCGCTGGGAACTGATCCCCATCACTGCCTGGCAAATGGCTCTGGGGGCCATACCCTTGATGCTGCTTCTGCCCCTCGTCGATCGTCCGCCAGTGGAATGGACTGGCGTGTTCGTGGCCGCGCTGTTCTTCAATATCCTGCCAGCCAATGCCCTGGCCTGGCTGTTCTGGCTCTACATCGTCAGCCGTTTGCCGGCCGGTGTCACCGGGCTCAGCGCCCTGGTCATTCCGGTTATCGGCATGAGTGCGGCCTGGCTGCAATTGGGTGAGCGACCCAGCGGTCTGGAAGGAGCGGGGATGGTATTGATCCTGTTGGCTCTGGGTGTGCTGAGCCTGCGCGGTCTGTGGCGCTGGCAGCAGGGGCGCCCAATCACCAGATAGGGTCCTGATCGCGCAGTCCTTGCCCTGCATCGCAATCGCTCTGTTGTGCCCTGCATCACGATTGCGATTACGATTACAGTATCAATCACGATAGGCTTTGTACTGGCGACATTGTTGGGTCCGGCTACAGGGGCCAACTGTCGTAGTCAATTGGGGTCTTTACCTGGGGGTGCGCAACTGCATGACCGAGACTGTCGAACTGCCGCTCTGGCTGCTGGCCGCCATTGGCCTGCTGGCCCTGTGGGTGCTGCTGGAGCGGCTGCTGCTACCCAGTGTGCGCTGGTTCTTCCGGCGACGCCTCAACATGCTTATCGACCAGCTCAACCGGCGGCTGAAGTTCCGCCTGCCCACCTTTTCCCTGACCAAGCGGCGGGTCCTGATCGATCGCCTGGTTTACGACCCGCGAGTGCTGGAGGAAATCCGCCAGCATTGCGAGGAGACCGGCGCCCCCTGGGCGGCGGCACTGCAGGAAGTGGAATCCTACGCCCGGGAAATTGTGCCGGCCTTCAACGCCTATTTTTACTTTCGCTTCGGCCACCGAATCGCCCGCTGGCTGGTCCAGCGACTCTATCGGGTGCGCCTGTCGGAGCGGCTGCAGGGCGACCTGGGCGAGATCGACCCGGATGCCAGCATTGTCTTCGTCATCAATCATCGCTCCAACATGGACTATGTGCTGGTGTCTTACCTGTCCGGCAAGACGACAGCCCTGTCTTATGCCGTGGGTGAGTGGGCGCGAGTCTGGCCCTTGCAGCAGATGGTCAAGGCCATGGGGGCCTATTTCGTGCGCCGCGGCTCGGGCAATGCACTCTACCGGCGCGTGCTGGAACGCTATGTCCAGATGGCCGTGGAAGGCAGCGTGGTTCAGGCGGTGTTTCCCGAGGGCGGGCTCAGCCGCGATGGCCGGTTTCGTGAGCCGCGCATCGGTCTCATCGATTACATGTTGCGGGAACATGAACCGGAATCGAAGCGGGATATCGTCTTCATCCCCGTGGGCATCAATTACGACCGGGTAATCGAAGACCGCACCCTGCTTGAGGAAGCCGGGGGCAAGCGCGCGGAACGCCGGTCGGCCATCTCCGCCATCTGGGGCAGCCTGCGTTTCCTCGGGCGCAGCCTGAACCCCTGGCATGCCCGCAAATGGCATCGCCTGGGCTATGCCGCCGCCGGTTTCGGGCAGCCCCTGTCCGTGCGTGACTGGTGTCGAGAAAACGGCCTGGTGTTCAAGCATCTGCCACGCAAGGCGCGGATTGATGAAACCCGGCGCTTTGCGGATGAGCTCATGGTACGCATTGCGGAAGTCATGCCGGTGCTGCCGGTGTCGGTGCTCAGCTGGCTCATGCTGGAAACGCCCCACCAGGCCTGGACCCGGGAAGGGCTGGAACGGAGTTACCAGGCGGTTGTCCGAGCATTGGAGGCGCACAGCGCCAATACCTACATCCCGCGACGGGATCCGGCCTATGCGGTGGAAGCCGCACTGAGAATGCTGCAGATACGGCATCTCATCAGCAGTGATGAAGACGGCTATCGAGTGCTGGAGTCCGAGACCGAGGTGCTGCAGTATTATGCCAATGCCATCGCCCACTTGATGATAAGGCTGCCCCGGGATCAGGTTCTGGCGGCTCGTGAGCCACGCGACTAGCCGCGATCATTGAGTTTCCTTACTGCGTGAGGTAATCCCCCTTTCATGTGCCTGCTTGTTGTCGCCTGGCAAAGTCATCCCCGCATTCGTCTGCTGGCCGCCGGCAACCGGGACGAGTTCCATCATCGGCCCACGGCCGCGGCCGCTTTCTGGCCGGACCGCCCGGATATCCTCGCCGGTCGCGACCTGGAGGCGGGGGGCACGTGGATGGGTAGCAATCGACACGGGCACTTTGCCGCCATCACCAACGTGCGGCCGACCCCGGGGGAGGTCACCGACAAGACCGGCTTGCGGTCCCGGGGGGAATTGCCTGTGCGCTTCCTCGAAAGCGGACGGCGGGCCGATGAATTTTGTCGGCAGCTGGAAACAGCGCAAGACGAATACGCCGGCTTCAATCTGCTGGTGGCGGACAGAGAGCAGCTTTGCTATTTCAGCAATCGGGATGCGGATTCACCGCGGCTGCTGCAGCCCGGTGTCCATGCCTTGAGCAATCAGCGACTGGAAACGCCCTGGCCCAAGCTGCTGCGATTGAAACGACGCTTTGAAACGGCCCTGCAGGAAGGGCGCGTGGATGCCGAACGGCTGCTGGGACTGCTTTATGACCAGGAAATGGCCGGACCCGGTGAGCTGCCGGATACCGGCCTGGACCCGGCGCTGGAGCGGCGTCTGTCTGCCGCGTTTGTCCTGGGCAAGGACTACGGGACCCGCTGCTCCACCCTGGCCTGGCTGTATCGGAGTGGCTACGGCCGCTACCTTGAGCGCCGATTCGGGCCGGACGGGCAGGCCACGGGGGACAGCACGTTTCGTTTCACACTGGAGAGTATGGAGTGATTGGCACAGCATGAGTAAACAGACCCTGCCCTATGGTGAATGGCCTTCACCGCTATCCGCCGATGCCATTGCCCGTGGTGGGCGCCGTCTCGCCCAGCCACTCTGTCACCAGGGCGCCATCTACTGGCTGGAAGGCCTACCGGAGGAAGGCGGCCGAACCGTGCTGCGGCGCTGGCGTTCCGGACAGATCGAAACCCTGACACCCGAAGGCTACAGCTTGCGCTCACGGGCCCAGGAGTATGGCGGCGGTGTCTGGTGCCCGGTGGACCATGAACATCGTTTCTTCGTGGCCGACAGCGACCAGGGCATCCACGAGCAGAAGGGTGATGCACTGCGTGCGGTCGTGGCAGCCGCCGGCTTGTGTTTCGCGGACCTGCAATGGGACGCCTCGCGACAACGACTGATTGCTGTCTGCGAAGATCAGCGCGACCCGGACATGGAGCCCACGACCAGTCTGGTGGCGCTGGATGTCAATGATGGGCGTCTGACCACGCTGCTCAGTGGTGCGGACTTTTACTATGCCCCCCGCCTGTCGCCGGACGGTCGACAACTGGCCTGGGTGGAATGGGACCACCCCGACATGCCCTGGGATGCCTGCCGCCTGATGAAGGCTGAGCTGGACGAGCACGGCATGCCGGGCGAGGGGCAAGCGCTGCCCGGGCCGGAGCGGGAAGCGGTATTCCAGCCGGAGTGGGCTTCGAATGACAGCCTCTGCTTTGTCAGTGATCGAGACAGTGGCTGGTGGAACCTGTATCAATGGACCAACGGGACGGTTACCACCCTGAGCGACGAGATGGCCGAGTTCGGCATGCCCTGGTGGCAGTTCAACATGCGCAGTTGGGGCTTTACCGGCCGCGGTGAACTGCTGGCCGCCAGCACCGCCGATGGCTTCTGGCAACTCAACCGCCTCGACGACAAGGGCCTGCATTGCCTCGACCAGCGCTGGAGCAGCATTAGTCATCTGCACACATCGGACGGCATGGGCGTAATGCTCGCCGGGCGACCGGACCACCCCATGGCCATTGTGCGTCTCGACCCGGACAAGGGCCCGGTGGAAGTGCTGGCCAGTTCGGCGCCACCACCGGAGAACCCGGCCCTGGTGAGCACCCCCGAGGCCATCGCCTTTCCCAGCACCGACGGCGACACCGCTCATGCCCTCTACTACCCGCCGGTGAACCCGGATTGCCAGGCGCCCGCAGGAGAACACCCGCCCTTGCTGGTGAAATGCCATGGCGGTCCCACCGGGGCGACACAGACCGCCTACGATCCGCGCATCCAGTTCTGGACCAGCCGGGGTTTCGCCGTGGTGGATGTGAATTACCGGGGCAGCACCGGTTACGGGCGTGCCTACCGGCGACGCCTGTACGGAAACTGGGGCCGAATGGATGTGGCCGATTGCGCGGCCGTGGTGGACTGGCTTGTGGAGCAAGGCCGGGCAGATCCCGACCGCTGTCTGATCTCGGGCAGCAGCGCCGGGGGCTACACGGTGCTCGCCGCCCTGACCTTCAGCGATCATTTTTCCGCCGGTGCCAGCCATTACGGCATCGGCGACCTGGCCGCACTGGACGCCACCACCCACAAGTTTGAATCCCGCTACACCGAGAACCTGGTGGGTCGCGACAAGAAAACCTGGGCCGTACGCTCACCCATCCACCATGTAGACCAGCTGTCCGCGCCCGTCATCTTCTTCCAGGGCGACCAAGACAAGGTGGTGCCACCCGAACAGGCGGAGGATATGGCCGGGGCCTTGCGCGAGAAAGGCGTCCCGGTGTCCCATGTGGTATTCAACGGCGAAGGCCATGGTTTCCGCAAGGCGGAGAACGTGCGCCAGGCGCTGGAAATGGAGCTGGCCTTTTACGGGCGGGTGCTGGGTTTCAACCCGGCGGACCCCGCCCCCGAGATGGATATCGAGAACCTTTGATTCGTATTCTTCTGACAATCGCGCTGCTGCTGTCACTGTTGCTGACGGTGCTGCCGGTGCATGCTCAGTCCATCGAGATCGAATTGATCGGCCTGGAGGACGAGGAAGAGCTGCGGGAGAACGTGGAGGCCACCCTGTCCGTCTACCGATACCGTGACGACGCCATGGGTGAATCACGCCTGCGACGCCTGCATGGGCGCGCGCCCGTGGAAATCTCTCAGGCGCTTCGACCTTTCGGCTACTACCACACGGAAACCCGGCGCGAGATCGAAGCCACCGATTCCGGCTGGCGCCTGCGTTACGAAATTGAGCTCGGCCCGCGGGTCATGCTGAGCGAGGTGATCATTCGCGTGGAAGGAGAAGGCAGCGAGGATGGTGCCTTTCTGCGTGCCATCCGGGATCTGCCCGTTCGTGAGAATCAGCCCCTCAATCACCAGCAGTATGAAAATGCCAAAAGCCTGATGCTTGAAGTAGCAGGGCGGCGAGGCTATGTAGACGCTCGCTGGGAGCAGCGCAGCCTGCTGGTGGACCCGGAGATGCTCAGTGCCCGGGTGATACTGATCATGGACAGCGGGCCCCGTTACAAATTCGGGCCGGTCACCATCGAGCAGGATATTCTTGCCGACAGTTTTGTTCAGCGTTATGTGCGTTTCGAGCCCGGCGACCCTTTTGATGCCGACAAACTGCTGCATCTTCAATACGGCCTGTCGGACAGCGAATACTTCAGCTTCGTTGAGGTGCGACCCGACCGTCAAAGCGCGGACGAGGATCGCCGCATTCCCATTCATGTGGAAACTACCCCCAGTCCCAAGCACCGCTACCGGGCCAGCCTTGGCTACGGCACGGACACCGGCCCCCGTTACGGGCTCGGCTGGGATTATCGCCGCATCAATCAATACGGTCATCGGGGTGGCCTGAACTACAGCATCTCGGACATCCGTCGCGCGGTGGAACTTCGCTATGTCGTACCGCTGGAGAACCCGGTTCAGGAACGCCTGACCTGGGACGCCAATGCCATCCGGGAAGACCTGGGTGATTTCGAAAGTGAGCGGCTTGAACTGGGGCTGGGCCGCAGCACCTTGCAATGGAACTGGCTGCAGACCACCTACCTTCGCTATGAGCGGGAACGGTCCATTTTCGATGAGGACGACGAATTCCTGTCCGAAGTGGTGGTGCCGGGGGTGACCTGGTCACGCACTCGCGCCAATGACCCCACCTTTGCCCGACGGGGGCTGCGGCTCTACCTGGACATGCGCGGCGCGCGCAGCGAGCTCTTGTCCGACCTCAATTTTTTCCAGACCACCCTCCGGGCAAAACGGGTTCAGCCCATGGGCGAGCAGAATCGCCTGCTGGTTCGCCTGGAGCTGGGGGGAACCGGTACGGAAAACTTCGACCGGCTACCCCTCTCGCAACGCTTCTTCACCGGCGGCGATCAGACGGTACGCGGCTTCGCCTATGAGGAACTGAGCCCGGTGAACGAGGATGGGCGTCGAATTGGCGGGCGTTATCTGGCGGTGGCCAGTGTCGAAGCAGACAGGCGCCTGGGCGGACAATGGTACGGGGCGGCATTCGTGGATACTGGTAATGCCATGATGTCCTTTTCCGAATCGCTGGAGACCTCCGCCGGTTTCGGTATCCGCTACGCCTCCCCGGTGGGCATGATCCGTCTGGATCTGGCCAAGCCGGTCTCAGATCCGGACCGAAGCTGGCGATTGCATTTGAGTGTGGGGCCTGACCTGTGAGCAAGGCGCAGAAGAAAATCATTGGGCTTCGACGCTGGCTGGTAATTGGCAGTGCTGGCCTGCTTACCGCGCTGATTCTGGCGCTGGTGGGCCTGCTCTATAGCGAGGCCGGCCTGCGCTGGGTGGTGGCCCAGGCAGAGTCTCGCAGCCCGGGGGAATTACGGATCGGCAGCGCGGAAGGGCAGCTGGTCGGCCCGCTGCGACTGCAAGACATTCGCTACCAGGATGAAGACATGCGACTGGAGCTGGACAGCCTGGACGCCGAGTGGCGCTTGGGTATGTTGCTGTTTGGCACCGCCCGCATCGATCGCCTTGATCTGGCCGGCCTTCGCATTTTCCTGCCAGAGCCCGAGAAAGACACCGACAGTGAACCACCGGCATTGCCCGAGTCGATCAGTATCCCTATCCGGGTCAATATCAACGCCATGGATCTGGCAGGCCTGCTGGTTGATATGGGTGAAGAGACGGTATTCGAACTGGATGCCCTGCATTTCAACGGTCTTGCCCAGGGCCATCAGCTACGTCTGAATCAGTTGACGGCCACAAGCCCCCTGCTGGATCTGGATGCCGAAGGGGAGCTGGAAATGCGCGACGCATGGCCCCTGCGCTTGCACGCGAACTGGCGCCTCCACCTGCCCGATCTGCCTGAACTGGCAGGGGCAACACGCATTGTGGGGGACCAACAGCGACTGGCCATCGAGCAGGCGCTGGATCAGCCTTTCCGTGTCAGCGCCAACGGTGAGGTGCGGGAGCCCCTGACCGCCTTGCAGGCGGACCTGGACATTCGTTTCCGCGACCTGGACCCGACCCTGCTGCTCGCCGAGGCGCCACCGTCCCGCCTGGCCGGCCAACTGCGGTTCTACGGCGGGCTGGAACAATTCCGTCTGCGCGGGCGCGTGGATGCCACTGACACGCCCTGGGGCGACCTGGGTCTGGATGGGGACATCAGCCTGCCGGCAGACGTGGAATGGCTCAACGTGCACCGCCTGAATGTGGACCACCAACAACATGCCATGCAATTGCACGCCAGCGGTGAATTGAAGGAACTGCTGTCCGAGGATCCAATGGTCGACCTGCAGCTCAGCTGGAAACAGCTAGCCTGGCCGCTGGATATCCCCGAGTACGTCTCGGCGGGTGGCGAAGCCAG
>SL_3KL_010_SEDDRAFT_10007005_pt1 | contig 10036 bp, 9 predicted proteins | sample SodLakKL_010_SED_2_FD_10381 | JGI IMG/M metagenome (IMG submission 10381)
TAGATCCCGCCGTTTCAATCCGTAAGCGATAAAGTCCGAACAAGCGATGAAGAATTCCCGCTTCAACGTTGGTGGTTTGGACTCTGGCCCGTTTGATATGACGGCGATGCTTGATGATGATGCCCGATTTGATGTGCAAGGCATCCTCTTTTAAATCATAGCGGTAAAAAAACCATCCGAGGACATTATATAGCATCGTAAAGGTGATGATGCCGCCGGAGATGGCCAAGAAGACCATCGAACCATCATCTGGTTCGCCGGTCAGAAATTGGATGACAGCACCGATGACGATGGGAAGAACGAGTGATTTGACGTTGCTTAGAAATTGAAACAGGATCATTAGCGGATGCTGCCGGCGGTAGTTATACATCGTCATCGCTCAAGGCCGCCAACTCGGCGATCTGTTTTCTTAGCTCACTGGCTGTGCTGTTTTTAAGTGCGGGTATCTTATGGCTTGTTCCAGCTGTTGCGATGTTGAGGGTCGCCAATGAAAATAGCCGCATTATCGGGCCGTGTTCGGTATCGACATGTTGTATCCGTGTCATGGGAATGAGTGTTCGTTTGATTACGATGATGCCGTGTTGAATCTCGATTTCATGTTCGTTGATCTGATAGCCCCAGTACACCATGCGAATGGCCGGAATGATGATGATTTGTATCAAGGAAAGCAAAAGGAATGTTGCCAAGGCGACTAAAAAGATCAGTAGCGGTAACGTCGGCATGATAAAATGACGAATTAGTAAAAAACCGATCAAAGTTAACACATAGAAAAACAGGTATACACAACCGCGAATCCGCCAGGCGATCAGTGCTTTCGCATCGATTCTTTCCTTTGGTCTTGTCAATTTCATTGGATGAACCCCCTTTGATGCCTTATAGGTATTCTATCATAATCACCGCTTCTGTAAAAAGAATTTGATGTCATTATCAACAAGATATGATAAAATTTACATAACTGGTTTCAATTCAAGGATGAGGTGACAGTATGTTTCTAGATGTACAAAAGGATTTGATTATTTGGCTTCAAAGCTTTCATAACGCTTTTACCGATTTTTTCTTCAATCTGGTTAGTTTTTTCGGTGAACCGGAATTCTATATCATTCTTCTCGGTTTCATCTATTGGGTCTTCAACAAGAAAGCGGGCGAGTTTCTCGGTATTACCCTTGGCATCTCCATCAGCCTCAACAATCTGTTGAAGGCTGTCTTCATGATCGAAAGACCGTTTTTGACACATGATGAAATTGATAATTTCCGGGAGTACACCGCGACGGGATCCGCGTTTCCAAGCGGTCATGCCCAAGGAAACACAACGGTTTTCTATGCTTTGGCGAGGTATTTCAACCGCCGCTATCTTTGGATCACCGCCATTGTTATGATGGTATTGATGATGCTTTCCAGAATGTTCCTCGGGGTCCACTACCTTCAGGATGTCCTTGTGGGCAGCGCTATCGGTTTTGGCCTTGCACTGGGGGTTCATTACCTCTTCCGCCGTTATGAGACTTCCTGGTTGAGACTCTATTTGATTTTTGCAGCCCTGTTCCTGCCAGCTTTCTTTTTGGTTGATGTGAACGACTTCTTCCGCGGGTATGGGATATTGATCGGTTTCATCCTAGCTATGTGGCTTGAGAAGAACTATGTCAACTTCACCATGGAAATCCCCCTTTACAAGAAAGTCATCCGGTATGTTTTGGGTGTTGTCCTAATGATACTCACGATGAGCGTTCTAGGGATGATGTTCGGGTTTGCCGAAGATGGGACGACACTGAAAAACATGTTGGACTTCGTCCGGTTCTTCTTTGTGGCGTTTATCGGTTTCGGTGTCTACCCGATGATTTTCAAAAAATTCAATTTTTAGGAATCTTTGTTGTCAAACCGGCTCCGTCTTGCTATAATGATGGTGGGCTAAAATTATAGAAGCCTCCTGTAAAGGGAGTGCTTCTTTTTTTATTACATGAAAGTGGTGAAAACATGAAAACAAAGTTCGTTTTTGTAACCGGAGGTGTGGTTTCAAGTCTAGGCAAGGGCATCACGGCCGCTTCGTTGGGCCGTATTCTTAAAAATCGTGGTTTAAAGGTGTCCATGCAGAAATTCGATCCCTACATCAACGTCGACCCTGGCACGATGTCCCCTTACCAGCACGGGGAAGTGTTCGTGACCGAGGATGGTGCCGAGACGGATCTCGATATCGGTCATTATGAACGTTTCATCGATGAAGCCTTGAACCGGTATTCCAATGTCACCGCCGGCAAAGTCTATCAGGAAGTCATCGAGAAAGAAAGACGCGGCGATTTCCTGGGTGCTACCATTCAGGTTATTCCGCACATCACGAATCAAATCAAGGAAAAACTGTCTAACGTGGCCGAGGCCACCGGTGCCGATGTGGTCATCACAGAAATCGGCGGCACGGTCGGTGACATAGAATCCCTACCATTCCTAGAAGCCATCCGGCAAACCAGAAAGGATTTCGGTGTTCATAACACATTTTATCTTCATACGACCTTGGTGCCGTATCTGGATAGCGCTGAAGAACTCAAGACCAAACCGACCCAGCATAGTGTCAAGGAACTGATGAGTCTCGGCATTCATCCCGATGCCATCGTCCTGAGGACAAGCCATCCCATCACAGATGAAATGAAAGAAAAGATCGCTTTGTTCTGCGATGTGGACATCGATGCTGTCATTGAGGCTCCCGATGAGAAAATCATCTACGAAGCGGCTTTNACNCTTGAAAGACAAAACCTCGATGATCTGGTCGTTAATCATTTCGGGATGGATCTCCCGGCGGNGAAAATGAAGGACTGGAAGTTGATGATCAATCAGATCAGGAATTTGAAACATGCAGTCAACATCGGCATCATCGGCAAGTACACCGCCTTGAAGGATGCCTACCTTTCCGTGTATGAAGCGCTNTTACACGGTGGTTACGCGTTGGATGCGAAAGTGGAGATTACCTGGATCGATTCTGAAAATATCGAAAAGACATCTGCTGCCGAACTGCTTGAAAATCTAGACGGCATCGTCATTCCCGGCGGTTTCGGTAAACGGGGAACAGCTGGTAAAATGGAAGCCATAAGACATGCCAGAGAAAATAACATCCCGTTTTTGGGCATCTGCTACGGTATGCATCTGGCAGCGGTCGAATTCGCCACCAACGTTTGTGGTCTTACCGGCGCTTCAAGTACCGAAATCGAACCCGACACACCATATCCGATCATTTCATTACTGGAAGAACAAAAACAGATTACCCAAAAGGGCGGGACCATGCGCCTTGGTCACTACTCCTGTGCAATTTTAAAAGATACGAAAACGTTCAATCTTTATCAAAAGGACGCCATCATCGAACGCCATCGGCATCGTTATGAGTTCAACAATAAATATAAGGAAACTTTGGAACAGGAAGGTATGGTTTTTGCCGGACAGAACCCCAAAAGGGGTCTCATGGAAATCATGGAACTGCCTGATCACCCGTATTTCATCGGTGTCCAGTTCCATCCTGAGTTCACTTCAAGACCCAATCGGGCGCATCCGTTGTTTCGCGGTTTGATTGAAGCGGCATTAAAAAAACCCCGTTAATCGGGGTTTATGAGATTTTTTGCGTAGGATTCAATCGCGTCAAGCCATACGCGCATCCATGCTAGATGGCGATCGAACGTCGCCAACATCTCCAGGCAATCCTGGGGATGTTTTTTATGCACGTATGCATTGCGTAGCTGCCGCGGCGATTTCTTGTTTCTCAAGCCTTCACCACCCGGAAAGATGCGGAAAATCAAGCTGCGGTCGACCTTGAGACCGAAATGGTCGACGGTCTTGAGAATGTTCGGCAGATAAAGACGCGCCGGTGCTTTTCTGCCGATATCTTTTTTATAGTAGCGAATCAGTTTTTGGGCGCTGACTTCGCAGTCGATATAGGTCTGAATGTAGGTGGTCACTTTCGCGTTATGCGTTAGGTTGTAGGTGGTTTCAAAGGTATCAAGCAAACTTTGTTTGCGTTTTTTTACTTGTTTCATCTCAACTGTAGATGGTTGGTTTCAAAACACCGACATAGGGCAGATTGCGATAGCGTTCCTGATAATCGAGCCCATAGCCGACTACGAACACTTTGGGAATGCTGATGCCGATGTATCTTGGTTTATATGGAATCACACGGCCTTCGGGTTTATCCAGCATGGTCACGACCTCGACGCTCTTGGCACCACGGGTTTTCAACAAGCCGATGACCGCCTGCAAGGTTCGTCCGGAATCCACAATGTCCTCGGCAATCAGAATATGACGTTCTTTTACAGGCATGTCCAAATCCTTTTCGATTTTGACATCCATCGTCGATTCCGTTCCACCGTGATAGCTGGAGACATCCATGAAACCGACCTCGATGTGAAAGTCCAGACGTTTGATGAAATCACTCATGAAGGGCATACAGCCTTTGAGCAAGCCTACGACAATCGGATATTTATCGGCATAATCCTTTGTTACCTCGACAGAAAGCCGCTCGACGACATCGTAGATTTCTTGTTGGTTGACCAACACTTTTTCAATATCTTTTTCAAGCACTGAAACCACCTCGTTACTCATTTTTTTCATTATAGCACGGCTATGTGCTTATTGATAGTCCTTGTAAAAACTCATTTCATTTTCTCTTGCCAGAACTGTTTCAGGTATCCTTGAAGGAAGTCCTCTTCTTCAAGCCACTCGGCGTGTTGCCAGTGCAAGGGGAACAGATGACGGTACACGTCCCGTTCATACCTCTGATCCAGCAAGATGGCAACCCCGATATCCTGTTCCGAACGGATGACCCGGCCGACAGCCTGAATGACTTTATTCATCCCCGGATAGGTATACGCGTAATGAAACCCGTCATAACCCTCGGCATCGTAATAAGCACGCATCAGTTCATTCAGCTTGTTGAATGCGGGCAAAGCAACACCGACAATCATCACCCCGGACAACGCTTCTCCAATCAGGTCGATACCTTCACTGAATGAACCGCCTAACACGGAAAAAAGAACTTTCGAGGACGGTCTGTTTTCCTGAAAATCATCGAGCATCGACTGTCTTTCGAAAAGTGACATGCCTCTTTTTTGAACCAGGACGTCATAATCACTGCCATCGAACTGGTCCAATACGAGATTCATATAGGCATAGGATGGGAAGTATACGATATAATTGCCCTGTTTGCTCTCTAAAAGCGCATAAATAGAATCGATGATCCGCGGCACACTGTTTTTTCGGTCATGGTATTTCGTCGATGTGGATACATCGATGAACAACCCAAGGCGCTTCGGGTCGAAGGGCGAAGGGATTTCGTGACTCTTACCCTTCAATTTGGTCAACAGGGCCGCAAAGTAGCTAGTCGGTTTGAGCGTTGCTGAGAAGAACACCGCACCACTACCGTTATCTTCGATGGTTTTCAGTATTTCTTTGGATGCGTCGAAACAAAGAATGTTGAAATGGTAATCATCGGCATCAGCCTCGATCATGAACCGGAAGGGTGTATCGAAGAATTCGCTGATCCTTGAAAACTGCAACAACAAAAAATAGAACTCACGGACGGTTTTGCGTTTGGGATGTTTCTTGTTGGTTTGCATGAACTCGTCTAAAACCGCGAGCAGCCGGTTCAGCGTGTTCATGAATGATTCTGGCAAGATTTCATCGACAAAAAGCCGGGTTTTTCCGACTTCGGAAGTCGCAATAAGTGAATCCATAGAGGCAATAAGCTTTTTGAGCGGTTCTTTGAACCGCGCTTTCATAGTGTCTGTCTCATCACGAAAAGTCTTCGCGTCCTGGTAGGACAAAGCCGCGGAATACATGCTGCGGGACCTGTCGACCAGGTTATGCGCTTCATCAACAAGCAGCTTGGGACGATAATCATTCTCCTCGAAAAAGCGCATCAGCCGGATACGGGGATCGAAGACATAGTTGTAATCGCAGATGATAATATCGGCGTACAAGGCGATCTCAAGCGCAAATTCGTGCGGACAGATATCATGATAGGTTGCATAATCCTTTATCAAATGGATATCGAAGACATCATCGTGGACAAAGATGTCTTGCAGTGCTTTGTTCAGACGATTATAGAAGCCCTTGGCGAATGGACAGATTTCCGGATCGCAGTCTACTTCTTCGCGCAGACACATGTTGTCTTTTGAGTTCAGTGTCAACGCCTTGATTTTGAGACCTTTGGCTTTCAAGTCTTGCACCGTCTTGATGGCGACCGATTTAGCGGCGTTCTTGGCCGTGAGATAGAAAATTTTCTCCCGGTCGTCCTTGATTGTCTTTAAAGCCGCATAAAGGGCTGCGACCGTTTTACCGATACCAGTCGGTGCTGTGGCGTAGAGAATATCTTCCTTGATCAAAGTCTGGTAGATGGCGCCCATGAAAGGATGTTGACCTTCGCGGAACGCCTCGTGCGGAAAGGTCAACCCTTCGATGGATGTGTTCCTTTTTCTTTGGTGTTCCTGGTAGATGTCGAGCCATTCCATATAGGCTTTCAGTGTCTTTGTGAATGCTTTTTCGAGTTGACTTGCCGGATAATATTTCTCGATTTCCTTGGTTTTCTTACTGGGGTGATGTATATAGCATAGACTAAGGTTCAGGCCTTTGAGATTATGCGCTTTGGCATACATGTGACCATAGACCTTGACTTGCATGAGATGGGCAGGGTAGGTGGTTTCATCGATGAGTTCGAGCGCTGTCTCCGTCGACTTGATTTCTTCGAGCGTCAACGGATCACCATCGAGCACGCCATCAATTCTTCCATATAGAAAAAAGGCGTAGTCATCCACGTTGTGTTCAATGTGGACCGATACCTCTTTTCTATCGGCACTCCCGTATATCAGTTGTCTTTCCAGATGAAGCTGCTGTCCGATTTTCATGGCTTCTTTGGCTTTGTTCTTGCTTTCGAGATCACCACTGGCATAGATGAATCTCACCAGTTCGGACACACCGATTTTTATTGATTTCATGAAATCACCACTCCCATTATACCAAATTCCAACCCATTTCGTTAAAAATTCCTGTATGTTACGAAATATCGCATAAATATGGTAAAATACGTGTATACAAAACATGGAGGGATGCATATGTCGCTTGTCAACCTACCCGTTGCGACCGGTTTTACGATTTTGATTATCATTGTCCTATTCGTCATATTCATGGTTCAACGCTATGTCATAAACCTACGGAGTGAAGATGTCAAGGCCCGGACCATATTCGTTGTTTATCTCACCTATTTGNTTNTNATCGCCTTCGCGATTGTCNCCATNCTTCANCTTTGGGATTATAACATCGCCNATTACTTCCAGGACCTTGGTCTCGATCTCTCTATCGTACTAGAAGATAGCATTCCGAAACTGGTCGGCACACTGGTTGTCATGTTTGTGGCTTTGCTTATTCTCAAGGTGTCCAAAATCACCATGGGACGCGTCGGTAGTAAGGAATCACCCAATCAAAGACGTAAGCGGACCATCGCTAAAATAACATTGAGTGTCGTCAAATACATCATCGTCATCATCGCTTTCCTTGCAACGTTGTCCGTATGGGGCGTCAATGTCGCACCCGCGCTTGCCGGTCTCGGCATCGCTGGTCTTGTCATCGGGCTCGGCGCGCAGAAATTCATCAACGACTTGATCAGCGGGTTTTTCATCATCTTCGAGAATCATTTCAATGTCGGGGACTGGATTGAAATCAACGGATTCATGGGTGAGGTCACCGACATCGGTCTTAAGACGACGAAAGTGAAAAACTTCAAAGGTGAAGTGCGTATCTTCAACAACGGCGGCATCGACCCGGTATCCAACTTCTCGCAACATCCCGCCCTTGCGATTGTCGATTTCGCCATCGCCTATAAAGAAGACGTCAGGAAAACCATCGAAGTGCTTACCAAGGATTTACCCGGGTTCGAAAACGATCATCCCGAAGTTCTCGAGACACCCCGGATTCTCGGCGTTACCAGTCTAGCCGATAGCGGCGTGAACATGCGTGCTGTCATCAAGACCCAAAGCATGACGCAGTGGGGCATCGAACGCGCCTTGCGTCAACGTATCAAGGAAATCCTGGACACACACGACATCGAAATTCCCTTTCCGCAAGTTACGGTCCATTATCCGAAAGACAAGAAACAATCCTAAAATAAAAGCTTTCCGAATAAACGGAAAGCTTTTATTTTAAGACAACTTCACCATCGGCAAGTCTTTTTTTCAATTGCGTGATATGCGAGAGAATGGTGTTGGCCTTCTTGATATAGGATTCCTTATCTTCTTTTGACGGGTTGTTGATGTCCCAGTTTTCCATATGTTTCGGTTCGAAAGGTAAAGTGTCGGCACCGACATTGAGGGTAATCACGATATCGACCGGTTTTATCTGATCAAGCGCCTTCGGTTTCTGTATTTTCGTCATGTCGTACTTGTAGAGTTCCTTTATCGCCTTGACTGCTTCGGTGTTAATTTTGTCAAGCGGATGTGTACCGGCACTAAAGGCGAGAAAGACATCGTTTTCATGGATGCGGCATAACGCTTCGGCAACTTGGCTACGCCCGGTGTTATCAGCGCAAATAAAGGCTATTTTAATTCTTTTCAAAATTGTCCCCCCAATCGTTATGTATCGTTTCTATCATCATTATACCATTCTTTTACTGTTGATAAAAGAAAAAGGCGATCCGGGACGGACCGCCTCATGGTGTCATATGACAAAATAGGATAAATAGAATGCAATGCTTAAGTAGATGATGCTGATGATGAGTGGCGAGATGCCGGTCATTTTGGTTCCTTCATCATCTTGGCGTGATTTCATGTAGTCGTGATATGTTCCATACTTAACACGGTGTCTCCGGAAGATGTTTTTGAATGTATAACCGATTGCGATAAACACATCGGATGCACCGGTAACGATGATAATACTGAACAAAAACATGATTAGCCCTACCAGAAACATAATATCCGCTAAACTACGAACGAACAAAGGGTCTTCAAAACTCCATCTATCGTAATTTTCTGTAATATTTAACGACACGAAGAATACGATTAAAACAGCACTGATGAAGAAAACAAATATTGAGCGGCGCATAATTATTTCATCTCTTTTTTATACTGTTCAAGTTCTTTGGTGTTGGCTAAAATATAATGTCCTTTTTTTATTTCATGAAGTTCCGGCGGATCTGTACGATATTCGTGCATCGATGGGTTGTATTTGATTCGCTGACGCTTCTTCTCGAAGTTAGGGTCAGGTACCGGTACAGCTGATAGTAATGAGCGGGTATAAGGGTGTAATGGATTTTTGAAAAGTTCATCGGTCGGTGCAAGTTCTACAAGTTTTCCAAAATACATAACGGCAATACGATCAGAGAAATATTGTACGACAGACAAATCATGTGCAATGAACAATATGGTAAGGCCCAGTTCATCACGTAAATCATTGAGCAAATTGATGACCTGTGCTTGAATTGAAACGTCTAGAGCACTGATCGGTTCATCAGCAATGATGAATTCAGGACTGATGACCAAAGCCCGAGCAACACCAATCCGCTGTCTTTGCCCACCGCTAAACTCATGAGGATATCTATTGGCGTGTTCTGGTAACAAACCAACAGTTTCTAAAACTTCTTCAACTTTTTTTATGATGGTTTTTTCTTTTTTCTCACCTGAAATGCGCAAGCCTTCGGCTATGATTTCTTTTACGGTCATTCTTGGGTTAAGAGATGCAATCGGATCTTGGAAAATCATTTGCATCTTCTTCATTAATGCCGCATTGGTCTTGTCTTTGCTCTCAGGAGCGCCATCTTTTTTACGCTTGACCATTTCAATTTTAAGCTTATCTATCTTTTTATCGCGGATATCTTCAAGCTCTTTGATTTGATCAGCATAGGTTGTTTTCAATTTTTCTTTTTCAGATTCGTCCGCTTCAGCCAGTTTTTCATTGAGTTCTGAGTTCAACTCATTAATCTTGTTTTTAGTATCCGTTTTCGCATCTTTTATAGCGTTTTTAATGGAATCAATCCCGGCATTGATGCGTCTACCTTTGAAATACACTTCGCCATCAGTTGGGG
>SL_3KL_010_SEDDRAFT_10007006_pt1 | contig 10035 bp, 10 predicted proteins | sample SodLakKL_010_SED_2_FD_10381 | JGI IMG/M metagenome (IMG submission 10381)
TAGCTTCTGCAGCGGCGGAAGTAAAGCAGGCTTTTCCTGAAATATCTTTCGGTGGCCTTTTCAGAAGTGCTTTAAATGTGGGGCGCGATGTGATGGGGACCATGGCTAACACACTGATCCTTGCATACGTTGGCGCGGCCATACCAATGCTGCTCCTGGTTATGGGCTATGAAATAGACTGGCTGAAAGTGATTAACATGGACTTGATTGCGACTGAGTTTGTACGGGGAATTGCCGGCAGTATCGGCCTGATTTCTGCCGTTCCGGTTACCGCGGCCCTGGCCGGCTATTTTATGACCAGTCGTGAAAAAAATAAAGATGAATACTTTGATGTTTAACTTTATACTTATGAACCGAAGAATGTGCTGATAAACTTGCTGATTACATCGGCTCCGCCGATGATTGTACCGAGTGTGCTGCCAAGGTTAGCAAAAACGACCACCAGTAGAACGTGTGTCACCTTATTGGTCCAAAAGCCTTTCAAAGTTTGAACGTCTTCCGAAAGGCTTTCAAAGTCGCTCACGTTAGGTTTTCTGACAATAGCTTCTGTTAATCCGGCAAACCAGCCTGCTGCTAAAAGCGGGCTGAGGGAACTGATCGGGGAGACGACGAAAGCGGTCAGGATGGCCAGGGGGTGCGCAAAAGCCAGCAAGGCCCCGAGTACTCCCAGGGAACCGTTCCATAAAATCCAGCTGATCATCTGGTCTATCCCCGTAGCCCTGTCTACTGAAAAAGTAGAAGCAATGATAGTGATGATAAAAATGGGAATAGCCCAGCCGATTATTTTTGTTATTTTTGATGGAGGCGTAACTTTACTTAATTCCTGCAAATCGTGGTTACCGTTTATTTCTTCCTTAATCCCGGGAATATGCCCTGCGCCAAGGATGGCAACTACTTTTTGTCCGGGAGCTTCCTTTATTTTTTGAGCCAAATAAATATCGCGCTCGTCAATAACTGTTGCCTTTAGCTGGGGGAAGGCCTGGGCCAGCTCTTCGAGGGCAGCGGTTAGCATATCCTGGCTTTTCATTTTTTCCAGGTCTTCTTCTGTTAAATCTTCATTCATAAACATCCCTAGCATGATATTGAAGAAAAGTTTCATTTTGCCCCAGAAGCCAATTCTCCGCCACAACCTGAGCATCGTCACCTGGATGTCGCGGTCGGCGAGGCACAGTTCGGCCCCGATTTCTTCAGCTGATTTTATGCCCTGCATCATTTCTTCACCGGGGTTGATGCCGAACTTGCGCGCCAGCTTTTTCTGGTAAGAAGATAGAGCAAGCTTGGCTAAAAGCAAAAGGGCTTTACCTTCTTTAACGATCTTAACTATATCGGTGTTTTTCCATGTTTCTGTGTCGATCATTGACTGGTAACGGGCCTGGCAAAGCTCGACACAGACAGTGTCCGGCTGCTCAGCCTCGATTACTTCCTTGACCTCGACAACGCTCTTTTTCGAAATATGAGCTGTGCCGACTAAAATTATTTCACGTCCATCTAAATCTATGCGGTGGACATTTTCACTGCTCACTAAATCACGTCCTGAATAATTATATTTAACAAAAGTAATAATAACATATTTCCACCCTGCAAGGTAGGCTTCGATTCCAACTACACGGGGAAGGAGGTTTTGTACTTTCGCCATGGTAAAAAACGGTATTCAAATACACAACCTCCGTCCCCGCGAACTTGTTATTTTAATGCTTTAATTTTCTCATAAAGCAGGTGATTGATCGGTGTCGATAAGCTGTGTTTTTTACTTAATTGCAGGATTGTACCAGAGAACAGTTCAACTTCTGTAATCCTACCCGCTTCGATATCCTGACGCATCGAAGGTTTTCCACGGGGACTTAAAGAGTCGATTACTTTTAGCCAATAATCAATATCTTTTTCACTTAAATCAAGGCCTTCTTTTTTAGCCAGGGGAATTACTTCCCGCATGGCTTCAATCATAACCTCTCTGGGTTTCCCATCTTTCTGAACATCGCCGTAGCATTTGCCAAAAACAGCTACGGCCTGGTTTACACCAACATTGAGCATGAACTTGGTCCACAACTTTCGCGGCATGTTGTCGTCAATTTCATAAGGGACCTGGTGCTGATCAAAAAAGGCTGCCAGCGCTTTTGTTTTTGATGATAAATAGCCAGGCTCTTTATCTCCAAAGCAAATAATGCCCATATGCTCATAAGTCATCTTGTTTCCGCTTTTGACCGCATCCATGCCCTGTGCGACGGAGTAAAGGACTTTATCCATACCGTAAAAGCGGCCGATTTTGTCTTCGCTGGTAATACCGTTAAGCAGGGAAATAATGATGGTGTGCGGGGCTACCTGGTTTTTAACCGCTTCCGTTGCTTCATCCAGGTTATTATTCTTTACGGCAAATATTATTAAATCGGAAGGACCTATCTTGTCATCAGGCAGCACAAAGTTGAAGTTGCACTGTTCGCCGTTGCAGTAAATCCGGTCCTGCCTGTAACGGCTAATTCTGTGTTGGTCGGCAACGATGCGCAGGTTATCGTGTGGCAATATTTTAGAAAGGTGATGCCCGTAGAGGATGCCCAGCGCTCCTAATCCGATGATCGAAACTGTCTTGATTTTCCTGTTATTTGCCAATTTGCTTACCCCCGTGTACTTGCAGGTACGATTAAACAGACTGTCTCCACGTGGCTGGTTTGCGGAAACATGTCTACAGGCTGCACTTCTTTTGCAGCGTAGTCGTAATTACTTAATTGTTTTAAGTCGCGGGCCAGGGTGGCTGCGTTGCAGGAAATATAGACAATTCTTTCCGGCGCAGCTTCTGCCACGGTTTCCAGGAGGGAAGCGGAGCAGCCCTTGCGGGGCGGGTTTAAAAATACGGTAAGTGGCTTTTCTCCCTTGAAAAGATCCGGTCCGATATTCTCAGCTTTTTCAATAATAAATTCAGCGTTATTGATCCTGTTTAAGGTGGCATTTTTCCGGGCATCTTCAACAGCAGTTTTAGTTGAGTCAATGCCGACCACCCGGTCCGCTACTGAGCTTAAATAGAGTGAGAAGTTGCCCGTTCCACAGTAAAGGTCATATGCTGTCCGAGGGGTTCCGGACAGGGATACCGCCTTTTTGTAGAGCACCTCTGCCTGGCAGGTGTTGACCTGGAAAAATGATTGCGGGGATATCCGATAAATGTAGGGTTCAATTTTTTCAGTGACATGTGCTTTTCCCATAAGGGTCTGGCTGGTAGTGCCTTTCTTGCCATGNTTGAGCAGAACAAGACCGGTAATGAACTTGCCAATTTCCTCATTAATAAGCCTTGNNAGATTTTCATAGTTTTCAGGTTTTATATTCTGCCTGTCTCCTTTATCACCCTGCCCAGGGTTTTCTGATAATGAAACCAGGCACTCACTGTTTGCAAAGGATGTGCGGATTGAGGCCTCGTTGACCGGCAGCCAGTTTTTTTTAGGGTCTTTAACTATATCCATATAACGTTGCACTGCCCTGCGCAGACCATTAATAACCCGGACGTTTAACGGGTGCTGGATCTGGCATCGATCAATATCTATAAGCTCGTTTGTTTGGGACTTGTAAAAACCGGCCAGGACTTTACCTTCAGCATATGCGAAATGAACCCGGGTTTTGTTGCGGTAGTGCCAGGGTTCAGCCATGCCGATAGCTGGTAAAGCCTTTATGCTGAGCCCGGCAATGCGGCTTAAAGTTTCGCTGACCATTTTTTGTTTCCAGGCCAGCTGTTCTTTGTATTGAAGGTGCTGCAGTTGACACCCGCCGCAGTTGCCAAAATAAGGGCAGGGGGGAGTTATGCGATGAGAAGAGCGTTTTAGTAATTCAAGCAGGAATGCTTCGGCATAATTCTTTCGGTTCCGGGTAACTCTTGCTTTGACCGTTTCTCCCGGTAGAGCACCGGGTACAAAAATAGCAAAGTCAAAAATTCTGCCGACACCATCTCCATGGTGGTTAAGGTCGGCAATGTTTAAATCATATATTTCCCCTGGAGAGCAGGGTGGCTGCCGCTTTTCAGGGTTTTTCCCCACTGTATTTGTATTTTTTGATTCAATCATTACAAGTACACAACCCCCGTCCCCGCGTATTTCGCACTCATGGCAGGCTTTTTTCACCGGAGATCACTGCCATCCGGGTCTTTTCTAAAAAGAAATATGATCTATATCTGCTTATGAAGAAGAGGGCCAGTATAAATGATAGCAGTTCCGCCAGTGGGAAGGCGAGCCAGACCCCGTTCAATTGGAAGAAAAGAGGCAGGATAAGCAGGGCCGGAATAAGGAAAAGAACCTGCCTGGCCAGGGATATAGCAAAGGCAGCTTTAGCCTTGCCCAGGGCCTGGAAAACGCCGGCTGTGACCATTTGAATGCCAACAGTCATGGATAGTGAAAACATAATTCTTAAGGCATCACGGCCAAGCGCAATAGCTTCCGGATCGGTTGTAAATATTCTCATTAGCGGTTCCGGGATGGCCATAACCAGGGCGAAGGCTGTAAAAGAAATAATAGAGGAAGTTTTAATGGCTAAAATAATTGATTCGCTTACCCTTGCCCTTTGCCCGGCACCATAATTAAAGCCCACTATGGGCAGCATGCCCTGGACAATGCCTAAAATTGGCATCAGGGTGAACATCATTACCCGGTGAATAATGCCAAGTACGGCAATTGCAATGTCGCCACCATAATAGACTAAAAGGTTGTTGGCGATGATCAGCATAAAGCTGGCCGAGCCCTGCCTGGCAAAAGCAGACGCGCCAACGGCCATTATTTCTCTGAGCATATAAAGTCTTGGCCAGAGGTATATAATACTGATGCTCAGTGAACTTTGACCGCTTAAAAAATAATAAAAAAGATAAACAGCTGTTAAACCCTGCGCGGTAATTGTTCCGTAAGCTGCTCCTCTCATGCCCATGTTTAACGCAAATAAAAATATAGGAGTAAAGAGTATGTTTAAAATTGAAGACATGATCATGGTAATCATGGCCATCTTGGCATTGCCTTCTGCCCGGACAACGTTATTGATCGCGAAACCGAAGGTAAAGCTGATGGTTCCGTAAAGAATGATTTCTAAATAATCTTTGGCATAAGGCATCACTGTCGGACTTGCTCCAAAAAGCTTTAACATCGGAGTTAGATAAACCAGCCCTAAAACGGCACCAATTACACTGAATATGATAATCAGGCTGAGAATATTACCAAAAGCACGGTTAGCTTTATCAAGATTGTTGGCCCCCAGTGCTCTTGATATAACTGAACTGCCACCAATGCCCACCGCACCGGCCAATGCTAAAAAGAACATTTGGATTGGAAAGGATATAGCTACGGCGGCTACACCAATAGTACCTACACCCCTGGCGATATAAATTGTATCAATTACGCTGTGTAGAGCCATGACCAGCATGCCCACTGTTGCCGGAACAGCCAGTTTTACTAAAAGTCCCGGAATGGGATCGCGGCCCAACCTTTCGCTCTGCTGTTTCAAAAATTCAACTCCTTAGCAATTGCCACAATGCCTGCAGTATATTATACTGTAAAATATCAAATCTGCACATCATGAAGCAGTGCGTCTTGATTATAGAAGTAAATGTGTTAAAATGACTAAGGCAAGCTTGATTCCTGTAATATTTTAGAAAATTAGTCGCATTCAACTAAGATGAATTTGACGGAGGTTGATTATGTTTAAAAGTAAGCTGCTGGTCACAGTCTTTATCTGCTGCCTGATTATCGCTGCCGGCTGTGGTAATGGTGAACCTGTCGCAGAAGATGAAAATGGTATTTCAATAGAAGTGGTCAATGAAACGGAAGATATAGTTATAGCTTACGCTGCATTTTTTGGAGAGGATCTGGCCGAGTGGGGTGAAGATTTGCTTGGTGATGAAGTAATAGCGCCAGGTGAATCAATTACTTTCATCCTGCCTGAAGGAGAATATGATTTATCTTTGTTTAACCAGGATTTCTTTGTTATCAGTACCTTTTTTGACCTGACCGAAGATACTACTGTTGTAGCGGGCGGAGCTGATAAGGAACCGATCCTGATTCAGAATACCTCCGACAGGGATGTCCTATTTTTCTTTGCATTACCGGGAGGCACCATAGATATAGAATGGGAAGAAACAATAGAGGATGCAGCAGACCAAGTGCAAGAGGAAGCACCAGTAGAAAATGAAGAGAACGAACTGGAGCCTGATGAGGAAGTAAGTGAAGCCTGGGCTGAGTTGTGGGAAGAAATTTGGGAAAACGAAGAATTCCTGCAGCACCAGTTTCTAGATGATAGGGAAGTCATTATTGCAGAAAACGGACGCAGGTTCTTCTTTCTAGAACCGGGTTTCTATGATTTTCTGATCATTAATGAAGACATACAACCGTTTTTTGAAGGAAATGTAGAAGTATCTGTAGATACTACAAAAGTGATAACTTTAGAGTAGTTTTTAAATTTAAATCTATAATTTAAGATTTATTATTACCCTGCCGGTTTAAGCCAGCAGGGTTTTTCGCTACAGTCTGATAAAAATTTATTAATGAGGCAGCTTTTTTTTCAAGCAGTTCGGCGCCCCGGCTGACGGCTTCTTCAAGTTTCATCGGTCTGTCGATTATGGAAAAAGCAGCTGTAATGCCTGCTTTATTAAGTTCATTACTGTCAACTTCCACTGATCCTGCCAGCACTATTACAGTGACGCCGTATTCTTTAGCTCGTTTGGCTATGCCTATGGGCACTTTTCCACGAAGCGACTGTTTATCGAAACGGCCTTCCCCTGTGATTATCAAGCCGGTTTTGTCCAATTCCTGGTCAATTTTTAAGGTGTCAAGAACTAAATCGATACCTGAATGCAGTTCTGCTCCCATAAAAGCAATTAGGCCGGCACCTAAACCTCCGGCAGCTCCTGCTCCCGGAATCTGTTCCACATCTATGCCAAGATCTTTTTTCAGGATGCCGGCATAATGAGCAAGGGACCGGTCCAGCTTTTCAACCATATCAGGTTTTGCGCCTTTTTGTGGGCCATAAACATATGAAGCACCGTGCTGCCCAACCAGAGGATTATCTACATCACAGGCAACCTTGCATGATACATCCCTTATGCGCGGGTCAAGATTGGCAAGATCAATCCGATCCAGCTTTAGAAGTTCAAGCCCGCCCGGGTCCAGAGGCCGGCCATCTTTATCCAGAAGTTTTGCGCCAAGGGCACAGGCCATGCCGGCCCCGCCGTCATTTGTGGCACTGCCGCCTATCCCGATAATTATTTCAGAGCAGCCTTTATCAAGCGCAGCCATGATTAGTTCGCCGGTTCCGTAAGTTGATGTAACCCCGGGGTTTCTTGATTCAGGCGGCAAAAGGGACAGACCCGAGGCTGCAGCCATCTCAATAACAGCGCTTTGCTCATTATTAATAAGAGCCCACCGTGCGTCGACTTTTCCCCCCAGCGGGTCATTAACTGTTGTTGAAAGAATAGTTCCCTCAGCTGCCTCGGCCAGAGTTTCAACTAAACCTTCGCCACCGTCTGAAAGGGGAAAAATTTTAAGCTGTGCCCCAGGCAGAATCCTGCGAATCCCCCTGGCTATAGCCTTAGCTGCTTCCGCTGCAGTTAAGCTTTCCTTGAATTTATCCGGTGCGATTATTATTTTCACTGGCTGCAAACCTGCTTTCTTCCTTAAAGTATTTAAATATTTTTCTCTAAAGGTGTAAACTAATCCTGCCAGAGCCTGTTAAAGTAGTTAAAGGTATGGTATAATATCAATAATCATAATATAGCAATAAAAGGTTACTGTTTTAGCCTGAAGGAGGTTAACCATGTCAAAAGTAAGATTATTACCGGCGGCCTTGGAAAAAATGAAAGAGAGTGGTAAACCTTATAGAGTATATTTAGCCTACCGTGGTGGCTGAGGATCTTCATGCGTAACTCCTGCCGTGAAAGCAGGAGCACCAATTGAAGAAAATGATTATGAAAAAAAAGAAGTAGACGGTATTACTATTTATGTTCCTAAAGATCTGGACCATGAGCATTTTGAAATAAGCTGGGTTGGTTTTTGGATTTTTGGACAATTTACTGTTAAAAGTGTTGAAGCCGCCTGATTTGCTTTTGCTTTAATAGTAGAAGTGAAAAAACAAAAGCCGGTACGGGGTTATCCCCTGGCCCGGCTTTCTTTTTGTTTTAAAGTTTTATAATCAAGCTTTATCTGGGACTGCCTGGAACTCATCTTTATCTGCACCGCAAACGGGACACTTCCATTCTTCAGGCAGATCTTCAAAAGCTGTACCGGCTTTTACGCCGTTTTCGGGGTCACCCTGAGACGGGTCATAGGTGTAATCACATAATTCACAGACATAACTTTGCATCAGTAAATTCCTCCCTTTGATTTGGCTGCCAAGTTCAAGCCTTATTAATAAAAATAATAATGCATGACGGATATTCCGTCAAATCATTTTGATTTATAATAATTGGTATTGCTATGTCCTAAACTAAAAGAATAAGGTATGATTATTTTTAGAAGGACTGATTTAGTGCGAGTATGGGATCTTCACCCTGGTTATCTTTCCAGGCAGAGTTTGCTTGGTCAGCATGCTGAAATTCATGCATTGCATGCTGTTATTGACGATCAAAAAAAAGGGTACAGCACCCATCCTGAGACCAGGCGCTGGCGGGATAACCCTGATTTGTTAAAAAAGGTTCATGATCTGACTGTCCTTGAGATGAAGCTGCGCGGCTTCAATCATAACAGTCCCTTTCCTGAAAACCCTTTTTGTAAAGAGGAGTATTGCGGGAAGGAAGGAGGGGTGGAGGAATATTTGCCTCTCTATGTTGATAGGCCTGCAGAGCAGGTTCTGATCCTCCGGGAAAAATACCGGCAGCGTCAACAAGAAGGGCGAATCCCTCTGCCAAAAAACATTTTTGATTTTTGGGCGCACCATAAATATTCGGTTATGGCCAGGGGCTATAATTGTTATAAAGAGATCCAGTCATTATTAAATGAGAATAATCAATGTACCATACCGGAAGCGAGCCTTGAGCTTGAAAAAATCATGGTTATGATGAATCTGCCGGTAACAGGTCCGGCTTTGAAGAATACAGTGGATCATCTCTGGGGTTATTTCAAGCAAACAGCCAGCAGTGAAGAAAAAGAAGAATACATACAAAAAAAAGAAAAAAGTCTGCTGCCTGAGCTGATCCTATACATTTACAAATTAGCTTTAAAGTATGACTGTATTTACCTCCAACAGTCAACAATCTTTGCCGATTTCACAGGTGATACCGAGCTGAATGATAGTTAAAAAGTGACAGTTAGTTCAGACCTAAGGTACTGCAGTCCGGCAGGCAGCAGAGAATTTGATTTCGGAATTAAGGGCCTAATTTAGCTGCTGTGCTGGACGAAAAGTCAGCTGAAATGCGCTGCATTATAAATAACCAGGGAACAGGCGGGTAAGTATTAGGCTACCGTATCCTGTTCCCTTGAAAAATCTCAATTTATCTTGTTACAATCAGGTTAACTCTTAAAACTTTTGAAAAGCCTTGCGGGCCGTGTTGCATATCGGACATTTATCCGGTATATCAGTTACACCAACCCAACCGCAAACCGGGCAAAGCTCAACTTCAGCCGCTTCGGCGTCAGAACCCTTGGCTACAGCTGTTTTTAGATCATTAAAGATTCCACCGTGCACTTTTTCTGCTGCATTGGCATATTCAAAGCTTTGGAGGGCTTTCTTGTCGCCTTCATTTTCGGCAGCCTTGATAAATTCTGGATACATTTCAGTAAACTCGTAATGTTCACCTTCAGCAGCTTTTTTCAGGTTCTCTGAGGTTTCTCCAACTTCACCTGCTATTTCAAAGTGCTTCATAGCATGAATAGTTTCCGCTTCGGCAATAGCGTTGAAGATGCGTGCTACATTTTCAAACCCTTCTTTCTCAGCTTTACGTGCAAAAGCCAGGTACTTGCGATTTGCCTGCGATTCCCCACCGAACGCTGCCATCAGGTTTTCTTTTGTTTTCATTTTCAATCCTCTCCTTTGTTATATAGATTAATCACTGCAACGTTACTCTACAATATTAATATAAAACAATTATAG
>SL_3KL_010_SEDDRAFT_10007007_pt1 | contig 10035 bp, 6 predicted proteins | sample SodLakKL_010_SED_2_FD_10381 | JGI IMG/M metagenome (IMG submission 10381)
CATAATATGTTGTGGGGATGCTTTTTTCCATAAGGCAAAATCGACGTTATTTTTTTTCTCATCCTGTCCTTCAAGTTCACGTGTGCTGGAAACCATATCTTCAATAACTCTACCGCTAAGCTTGCCATAATGGTGTTTTTCGTTGTATTTCAAAACGTCAAAATATATTGAACCATTAACTTCATAGGCGTAGTCGTTGTCCAATATCTCTTTTGCCATTTCAATTTGTTCGATAATATGTCCTGATGCGAATGGTTCTATGTTTGGGCTAAGTATATTGAGAGCATCCATATCCTGGTGGTAATGCCTGGTATAATTTTGTACTATCTCCATGGGTTCCAGTTTTTCCAGGCGCGCTTTTTTTGCGATCTTGTCTTCGCCTTCGTCGCTGTCGCTCTCCAGATGACCAACATCGGTAATATTTCTGACATAACGGACTTTATATCCCAGATGTGCCAGGTACCTGTATAGAAGGTCAAAAGTGACAGCCGGGCGTGCATGTCCCAGATGAGCATCGCCATAAACCGTCGGACCGCAAACATACATGCCAACATATGGTGGATTAAGCGGTTCAAACAATTCTTTTTTCCTGCTTAAAGTGTTATATAAATATAGCTTCTTAGGATTCATGTTCTTGTAATTTTCTTTTTTGTTGAAACAGTTTGTTATTATAAGCTCCGTTAATGTATGTATTAAACAGGTTATCCGTTGTTCGTTGCCCGTTACGCGTCACCCGTTACTTGTTATAACTATTTCTTTATTCTATTATTTTCTCTCAGTACTCTTATGGTTTCTTCATATCCCATTTTATAAATTTCATTGCCGCTTGAAATATTCATCAAACCATACTGATCCAGTTTTTTCGGTTCAATGAACAATGAACAGCGATCTCTTCTTTCAATGATCCTTGTCCTGATTATAATATGAAATGTTCTTTCAGCTATCTGATACAAGTTTGAAAAGTTTTTTTCATATCCGATCGGATTAACGTTGACACCGATTATTTCTTCGCACAGTTCTTCGAGGGGTTCTATAGGAAAGTTTTCAATCATTCCGCCATCCGAATAATAGATATCATTTATTTTGACGGGGGGAAACAAGAACGGTATTGATGAGGATGCTTTTACGGCCATAACCAGATCGCCGGTATCGAATTTTACAAGTTTTGCATTGTTTATGTCAACTGCAAAAACCAGCAATGGTATTTCAAGATCTTCGAAAAACTTAGCTTCGAGGTTTTTATTCAATCTTTTTGCAAACCCGGTCATTTCAATTAATCCCTGCTTAGGGATTGTAAAGTGCAGGTAATGGAATATTTTGTGTTTTGTCAGGATATTAAGTATATCATCCGGTTTTTTCCCGTCGCAGTATAATGAACCAATAATAGCACCTGCACTAACGCCACTGACTATTTCCGGGAAAATGCCGTTATCATTCAAAGCCTTGAGAGCGCCAAGATGTGCAAACCCTCTTGTGCCTCCACCACTGAGGACTATACCTGTTTTGTATTTTTTTTTGCTCATCAGAATTAAATATTATTAAAGGCTGTTAGAATACTTTTTATGGTTTTCTGCATTTACAGTTTGGTATCAAAGCTAAAAAATTATTTCTATATAAAAAAAAGCAGGCTGACTTCGCTGAGCCGCCTGCTTTTATATAATTAGCAAAAATTATTTGTTGGAAACATTATTTTCCAACAACTTTTTTTAATCGACTATTTCCTGGAAGTCTGCAACATCGAAGTATTTTATAAATTCCCTGTCAATTCTTGCACATTCTTTATAGTCGGGATCCAGACTTATTGCTTTTCTAAGATTTTCAAACAGCATTGTATTGTCTTCTCTTCTTGCCCCTATTATAGCGGTAAGATAAGCTACAGATGCTGTTTGATCTGCACATTCGAGGTTTGTCATAGCTGCCTGTTCATTTTTGTTCATCAGGTGTGCAAGAGAAACATTGTGAGTACAAGTACGTCCGGCGTATGATGATAATGCGGCTTCATAATCGCCGATTATTATCATTATGTTACCCACGTTGTACCTGGTATCAATACCTTCACCCTGTGCAGCTTCATAATATGTCAGTGCATTTTCATGATCACCTTCCCAGGCGGCTATTACACCAAGATTATTCAATACATATCCTGTATTTGGTGCCAGCTCATTTGCCTTTTCAAGGTCTTCAGCAGCTTCTTCGACATTACCCAACTTCAGGTTAACATAAGCTGCATTGTTGAATCCCCTGTAATTTTGCGGGAAGAGTTCCTTGGCAGAGTTATAAATCTGAAGCTTAGTTTCAAGGTCTTCGGTTAGAGTAGCGGCATAGAGAAGTTCTTTTTCATCCAATTCTTCAGGATTGGTTGTTGAAAGAGTTGCGATCTCTTCATCGGTTTTCTTTGGCTCATAAGCGTTAACGACAATTTCGGCACGACGCAACGGTCTTAGGATCTCTTCAATCTCTTCATAAATAACCGCCATATCTTTAATTCTTCTTTCCCTTTCAGCCGGTGCAAGCTCTGAATTAATAACATTTGCAATAACATCCTTTTGTTCCAGAGCGGAAGCTTCGAGTTTTGTCATGAATCCCTCAAAGTCTTCACCCATAGCAGAGACGCTAATTTCGGGCTTTTCATAATCTTCCAGCTCTTTTTCGAGTTTTTCGAACTGACCTTTCCAATAGCGATGTCCTGTTGAAGCCCTGTTTTCAGAAAGTTCTTCATTAAAAGCAATTTCACCTTCGGGAGAAGCCCAGGCATTTAGTTCAACAGACCTGATTTCCCATCCTTTTTTAAGAAAGTCGTTCAGCTTCTCGACTTTTTTCTTGTTCTCTTCTATTTGGTTCAGGTCAAAGCGCCAGTTAAGATTATGACGCATGTAATCGAAATAGATGCTTGCGGATTTGGTTACTATAACTTCTTTTTCGTAACCATGAGGTGCCAGAGCCAACTCTTCGTCCTTATCAACTCTTTGAGAAGTGTTGATAACACCGTCGGCAACTTTTCTTTCGGGCAGCGTTTCCGCTTGGTCTTCACGACCTTCACGATAAATGAGTACATCCATAATCAGCTCCGATGCAAGCATCTCTTCGCTGAATTCTATTTCACCCACAACCTCAAAAGCAGTCGTGCCCTGTCGTGCAATACGTATGCCTTCAACCTCGGTATTCTCACCACGCAAGACTACCGTCTCTAAAGCAGTTTCACCATCTTCATACTTTAATACCGGAGTAATTTCAACAACAGCCCTGCGGTGAAAGTACTTGTCGCCTACACGACCATCTACTTCCACGGCAACAGTGCCACCGTGATTTTCTAGAGGATTCACCTTGGGTGTGTACCTAATACCTTCATCGTAATCCCTTACCATCTTATTAAGCCCACAACCCGCTAAAATTGCTGCCGTAGCAAGCAAAACAACTGTAATTCTAATGTTAATTTTCTTCATAGTTTTTTGCATATATTTGGTTAAATTGAAAAAATTAAAACTCAAAAAACAACAAATTTTTTTTACAAATATATAAAAAAATGATGCTTTGCAAGTTTTTTTACGTTCCTTATATTATTGAGTTACCTATTTTTAATAATTTATTCTATAGATATTGAAAAACCAACCTCATCGTTAAATCACGCCTTAACCGCTATAAGGTATTTGCACGAATTTTATTACAATAATAATAAAAATCTGTTTCAAAAATACAAACTTATTTTAAACTTTTAGCTTTTATATTCATTTTTTTTTGATTTTTTTTGGGATAATGAGATATATGTCTCAAAATTTTAACCCTACCCCATTAAACATAGAGCCGTTATTGTCGTTCAATAAAATAAATTATAAAAACACCGAGAAATGACAGACTTTTAAGATCCACCGGTAAAAAGTAATCCAATCAATATCCAAACATTTCAGATTAAAATCTTTTTGTTGTAAATTAACCTTATTTCTTTCGTAAATGTTATTTTTGACACCAGGTTATTATTCTATACATAATTAAAATAATTACAATTATGCTGAAAATTAAAACATTTGTATTCAATCCCTTCCAGGTAAACACCTATTTACTGTATGATGATACGGGTCAATGCGTCATTATCGACCCTGCGTGTTATGAAGATCCTGAAAAGCTCGCATTGGCTGATTTTGTCGGTAAAGAGGGGTTAAATCCTGTGCTAGCTTTGAATACCCATTGTCATATTGATCATATTCTTGGCAATAACTTTGTAACCGGAAAATTTTCCATTCCTTTGAAGGTACATAAGGATTCGATGGTATTTATAAAGAACGGTAAGGAATATGCCTTATCATTTGGTTTTGAGATTGAGGAAATAGCTATGCCTGATGGATTTATAGCAGAAGGGGATATCATAGAATTCGGCAACCGGCAGCTCAAGGTTATACATACGCCCGGTCATGCTGATGGCAGTATTTGTTTGTATGAACATAAGGCGGGTGTTTTGTTTTGCGGCGATGTCTTATTTAAATCCGGAATCGGAAGGACAGATTTGCCCACCGGAAATTATGACAATCTTATTTCCAATATCAAGGAAAAGCTTATGCTCTTACCCGATGACGTGGTTGTATACCCCGGTCACGGACCTGATACAACTATTGGAATGGAAAAAAGGAATAATCCTTTTTTATTGGGTAACTGGTAACGGGCAACGAGTGTTCGAGCCTGACCGCACAGGTAAAGCAGACTATTACAGCAATGCAGGCAATATTGTAGTTTAACCACTCAACAATTCAAAAAATGATCAATAACCGGCATCAAAAAAATTATGCAGTTAAATATACTTCCGCACGAATTCGACAATCTCAGTTTCATCAATCTCTTTTATACATTTAAAATGTTTTTTCGGACATTTTTTATATCCTATTTTGCTGCATGGGCGGCATGAAAGGCTTTTCACTTCAGCAATTTTTGAAATTTCGACCGGTGATCCGTCAGGATAAAACGGGTACATACCAAACTCAGGTACTGTATTCCCCCATATTGAAACGACGGGTTTTCTGAAGGCTGCTGCTATATGCATCAGACCGGTATCATGAGTAATGACGGCCCTGGCTTTTCTTACAATGGAAGCCGATTGATTCAAGGAATATTTACCGCAACCGCTGTAAACGTTTTGCCCGCATGCCGCTCTAATACGGTTCCCAACAGCTTCATCATCCATCCCGCCCAAAAGGAAAACCGGGTAATTCACCTGATTGCATATCCTGATAATCTTTTCTTCCGCCATCTTTTTGGTATAATGCTTTCCGCCTATTACAAAAACCACATATCCCTTTTGCAACTTCACGGGGATTTTGTCATTGCTGATTTCCTCCGATCTTTCATAGAAGTGGTCTAACCCCTCACCATCATATTTCACATTGAGAAAATCGACGGTTTGCATATAACGGTCTGCTATATGTACATCCGGCAGATAATTTATATTGAAGTTTACCAGCAACCATTTCTGAATATTAAGCTTATAGAAAGAGTGTGCCGGTTTTTGCAGCAATAATTTAACCAAAGCCGAACGCAGGCTGTTATGAAGATCAATTATGTGATCATACTTTTGATGCTTTAATTCAGGCATTACATCACGCAGTTTATCCTTCATGGTTATTATTCTGTCTATGTATGGATTAGCCCGTAATATTGAACTGAATTTATCCTTTGTAAGATAGTGTAATTCAACATTTTCGCCCAGCTGTTTCTTTATGCACCTTACTACAGGCGTTGTAAGCACTATGTCGCCGATTGAGCTGAAACGTATTACCAGTAATTTGGTTTTCATTCGTATAAAATATATTTAACGTTCTGATCTCTTATGATAATATATTTGTCAATGATGGTATTTATATTTCTTAATCAATGAAACCCTCATGTTTTATTACGCCTTTCGTTTCCCGTATGAACGGAAAGATCGTTCAGTAGTATTGTTCGCTGGATCGCTTCGCTACGTTCATCACCTTTTGTGAATGCCGGTAAATGAGAGTTTCATCAGTTTATTATATTTTGGCAATGAATAAGAACATTACAATTCCTCAAAACGTATATATATCATTTGTTCTTCAACAAAATCATAAAGCGTAAGTTTCCTTAATTCATAGAAGCCTCTCCAGTAATTAAACAGAGCCATCAGATAATTTTGTGTTGCACGGTCTTTTTCCTGATAAGCTATGTTCAGGTCTAAAATGCCTATATTTCCTATCAGGAATCTTTGCCTTGTAACTTCATATCTTTTTGTCGCTATTGTATCGGCCTTGGCTGCTATTTCGAGCTGATCTTTGAGTCTGTTGAATTCAAGCACCCTGAGGTATATCTCATATTCAAAGTCGTTTAGTGCCTGGTCGATATTGGTATTTACAAGTTCCAGGTTTGATTCAGCCATTTTCACTTTACCTTTCGACACGCCCCAGTCAACTAAAGGTATTCGTATTCCAAAGACAAGTTGCTGCCTGTCAAGTGGCGATGAATATGCCTCTGCGAATTCATCACCCCTTTGTGTGAGCCCGTATAAAGCATAAAGATTTGCGTTAAAGCGGCTGTCGGCTTTGGCTCTGTGAACTTCGCTTTCTGCCTCAATTCTCTGCCTTTCAAAAGCAAGTAAATCAGAACGATTTGATTTTGCTTCAACCAATGCCTTTTGCGGATTGATTTTCAAATCGGGTACATGCTTTGGTGGTATCAATATGATCTCTTCATCACCTTCCATTCCAAGGTATGACCGGAACCTGAATAGCGCTGCTTCACGATTTATTTCAGATTGCTCAAGGGCTGAGAGGGAATTAAGGTAATTAAGTTCCATCTGCAACAATTCATTTTCGGCAATACGACCGAGCGAATAACGTCCTTTGGCAATACGATAGAGGGTGTCGTTATTGTTGAGGTCGGTTTTGTTGATCCCGATGTTGATCTGAGCCATCAAAAGATCAAAAAACAGACTGGTAGCCATTAAAGATATCCTTTCAAGATCTTCTATATACCTCTGACGTGCTTCCCTGTATCGAACAGGTTCAATTTTCCTTTCCCATCGATAGGGGTTGTAAGCAAATACAGGTTGTTGTATACCGATATTTACAGGCGTTGACAGGTAGGAAGTTACCAATTCATCTTCTTTGATCAGATCTATTCGCTGAAGACCGGAATTGACAAATATCTGACCACCCGTAAGCCCTATTGTTTGTGTTACCGAAAGATTTGAAGAAGATGTTGCAAGGCTTCTCTGAATAAATGCATCGCTTCCGTCGGGCAATGTTATAGCCGATATCGAACGATCCAAACTTGGAAGCGTAGCATCAAATGTAAGATGGGGCAGATATCCGGCCTGAAAAGACCTGTACTGCCAGTAACTGCCCCGGTACCTGTGTCTCGCCGCCAAAGCATCGGGCGACCTTTCACGTGCCTCCTTTACCACCGCTTCCAAAGTAAAATGCTTTACCGGTACCTTACTATATACCTCAATATGAAAAAATAAAATGACAATAAAAAAATAAAAAGTCTTCATGACACGAAATGTTTATGATTTTATAATAATAACTTAACTTTTCGTACCCCTGACACTTGCCTTTAAGTGCAAATCCATAAATATAACAGTGAAATCAAATAAATACAATACCTGAATGATCATTCATTATGTGTTTCGTAAATCTTAAACTTAAACAATTTAATATTATGCAAAAAATGCATCAGACTGGTTTTGATGACTCCAAACCCATAAATTATACTGTGCCTGAAATTTATCGTTGAAGCTTCCGGGAAATAATTTGCCGGGCAAGATATTTCGCCTATTTCATATCCTGCCATAAATACCTGGCTTATGACCTGATTGTCGAATATGAAACCGTTGGAATTAGCCCTGTAATTTATCTTCTCAAGCACTTCTCTTGAAAAAGCCCTGTAACCTGTATGATATTCGGATAACTTTTTGCTTAGAAGCATGTTTTGGAATAAGGTCAACATGCGGTTCGCAACATATTTATAGATTGGCATACCGCCTTTTCGTGCACCCTTGCCCAGAATTCTCGAACCAAGTACAACCGGATATACATCATTGACAATCAAATATGACATTGCAGGGATTAACATTGGTGTATACTGATAATCAGGGTGAAGCATTATTACAATATCGGCTTTCAGCCGATTTATTGCATAATCATAACATGTTTTTTGATTGCCGCCATAACCAAGATTTGTCGCATGACAAATTATATGCTTTATTCCAAGGCTTTTTGCTATTTCTACGGTATTATCATTACTGGCATCATCTACAACAACAACCTCATCCACAAAACTTTCCGGAATATTTTTGTAAGTTTCCCTTAAGGTGAGCGCAGCATTATAGGCCGGCATTACAACGACTATTTTTTTTCCGCAAAGCATGTTGTCCTGAATAAATATTTATTCGTATAAAATGTATTTAAGGTTCTGATTTTCAATAATAGAAATATATATTTAGCAATTTAGGCGTTGTTAGTTCTTAACCACGAAATGCTTATACCTTATTACTCCCTTTGTTTACCGTATTAACGGGCAGACCGGTTACTCACAATGCGCGTGAGGCCGCTTAGCAAGGTTGATCTGCTTTTGTAAACATTATTTGATAAGGGTTTCATTATAGTTAAATCCGAATTACCAGGGATAAATATTTTCCAAACTTTAAAATACAAAGCATGCAATTTCATATCTGTCACTAAATTTAAAAGCTACTTTGTGATACTTCCTGATTTCGCGTTTTGTTGGTTAAAACGGTAAAAAAACAGCCACAAAATCTCAATTACACCAGGTTACAACCAATAAGGCATCGACTTTTCATATCACCGAACTATCGCCCATATCCCCTATTCCATTTAAATAGGCCCTTTCTAATTTCCCGCTGCTCCCATGATACTGCCATTTTACCATCTCGTTTCATCTGTTTTCAATAAACAAACCTAATAATTTCTTTTTAGATGCATGGAAAATTTTTTTCACTAATTAATAACACCCAGAATTGTTTTAGTAATTTAGCATAAATTTCAAAAAAAGTGATTGCACCCGATACGGTATCGAAAATATTTGAAGCAGCCCGCATTGACGAGGTAATTGGTGAATTTGTCAAATTGAAACGCAGAGGGGTAAATCTTGTTGGTCTGTGTCCGTTTCACGATGAGAAGACTCCCTCTTTTTCGGTTTCACCGGCAAGAGGTATATACAAATGCTTTGGCTGCGGCAAGGGTGGTAATGCTGTGAATTTTTTGATGGAGCATGAACATTTTACATACCCTGAAGCCCTTCGATATCTTGCAGGAAAGTATAATATTAACATTGAGGAAAAGGAGCTTACCGAGGAGGATAAAAAAGAACAAAGTGAAAAGGAGGCACTGTTTTTGCTTTCTTCCTTCGCACAAAAATATTTCCATAAGACCCTGATTGAATCGGAAGAGGGTAAATCTATAGGATTAACATATTTAAAGGAGCGTGGTTTCAGCATGGAAATAATAACCGGGTTCGGGCTGGGTTATTGTCCTTCCAAGTGGGATGAATTTACCCGTCACGCTCTCAACAGCGGTTATAAAAAAGAGTATCTTATTAAGACGAGTCTTTCCAAATCAAAGGATCATGAGTTGTATGACACTTTTCGCGGCAGGGTAATTTTTCCGGTACATAACCTTTCGGGGCGCATTCTGGGGTTTGGTGCACGCATATTGAGCTCCGACCCGAAAAAGCCAAAATATATAAATTCAGCCGAATCAGAGATATACAAAAAAAGCAAAATCCTTTACGGCATTTATTTTTCAAAAAGCAGCATCATTTCCTGTGATAATTGTTATATCACCGAAGGTTATACCGATGTGATCTCGCTGCATCAGGCAGGAATAGAAAATGTTGTAGCTTCATCAGGCACATCATTGACTACAGACCAGATCAGGCTTATCAAACGCTACACCAATAATATCACTTTGTTGTTTGATAGTGATACGGCAGGCGTTAAAGCCGCTTTCAGGAGCATCGATCTGGTTTTGGAACAAGGACTAAATGTAAAAATAGTATTGTTTCCCGAAAGCGAAG
>SL_3KL_010_SEDDRAFT_10007008_pt1 | contig 10035 bp, 8 predicted proteins | sample SodLakKL_010_SED_2_FD_10381 | JGI IMG/M metagenome (IMG submission 10381)
AGTAAATACTCAAGGAAAAACAATGAAAGAAGTGAGAGAAAATCTCCAAAAGGCTCTTTTTTTGGTTTTAGAAACAAATAAAATACTTACAAAAGATTATTCAAAAGGCAGAGGGAAAACTATAAGGGAATCTATAGCAGTGTAAAAAATGAAGCGTAGGATTTTTGCGGGAACCTGGTCTCTATAAGAGAAAAAGTATCGGATATCTAAATCTAAATTGGAGTTAGGATTTGTTTTTACCTATTTCTTTTAGAGCATTTTCAACTTCTCCCAAGAAGATGCTGTGAAGATCCTTGCCGTCTTCAACCAAGCTTATTATTTTCGCATTTTCTGTCTTTTCTCCGACTCCTTCTATTAAACTCCAGTGGACAAGGGCGGCTCCTTCAAAGAATCCATGCCATTCCATAAGTTCTGCCGAATCATTCCAATCGTCTTCTTTAATATATATCTCACGCATCTTTCTCAATTTCTCTCCGGTGGCTTCTGCTTTTTTCTCTACCGCTTCAAGCACTTCGTTTCCTTCAGCTATTTCTTTTATGGCTTCTATTTGGTCTTTATTGTCTGCCACAAATTCCTCAAATTTCTCTTCACCGAGAGATTCCTTTATAGCTACTTCGCCTTTTTGTAGGGTATCTATTCCAACTTCGGCAAAGGCCAGAACTTCTCCTAATTTTTTTGCTGTGTATTCATTCATATCTTTAGATATTAACAAAAAATATGTTTTTTGGGAATTTAAGCATTTGAGCTGGTATAATCTCCATATGGAAAAAATTCTTTTTATAGATAAACCCAAAGGAATAACTTCTTTTGATGTAATCAGGAGATTGAAGAGAAGATTCGGCAGTATGTTGGCGAAGGAGAAAATGGGTCATGCCGGAACATTGGATCCCTTGGCAACGGGACTTTTAATAATTGCAATCGGTGATGCTACAAAAGATATACATAAATGGATGTCACTTCCGAAAACTTATGAAGCGGAGGCTCTGGTGGGAGTTTCCACAGATACAGGAGATATTGAAGGGGAAGTTTTGAATAAAGTTGAAGGTTTTGAATTGAAAGAAGAGCTTGTGCGGGAAGCTCTTAATTCTTTGGTGGGGGATAATAAATTGAAAGTACCTATTTATTCGGCGGTGAAAAAAGACGGAAAGCCGTTGTATTGGTATGCAAGGAAGGGGATTGAAGTTAATCCGCCTGTTAGGAATATGCGAGTTAATGGTGTGGAGTTTCTGGGAATTTGGGAGAAAGATGGAGAGACTTATATAAAGTTTTCAATTGATGTTGAAAGTGGTGTTTATGTTCGTTCACTAATAGAAGAGTTGGGAAGAAGAATTGGCGTGCCAATGACAATGAGTAATTTGCGAAGAGTTAAGGTGGGGGAGGTTGATATTACCGGTGCTTTGAAGATAGAAGATATTGGTGAAAATAATTTATAGTTGACTTTGTATTCTAATCGTGCATAATTTTAATTAGATTTCTTTCCATGCCTGGGGTTTGGTTCCCCAGGGTCTCCTGCCTCCTCCCCGGTACCTATGTTCTGCCGGGTGAGGAGGTTTTTTTGTTTTTAAAGACAATATATATAGGGTCTTGTCAAATTATTTAAATAATGTATTATACTGCCATATATGAAAAAAGCAGTCATTACAATATTCGCATTCGTCCTTATTTTAGGCGGGTCTTTCACTTTTTACAATAAAGCTAATGCAGAAGAAACAGACCTTGAAAGAGCCAAGCTTCTCTTGAAAATATATCAATTACAGCTTCAAGTCATTGCTCTTCAGGAGAAATTAACAGAGAGGCAAAGAGCTATTCCTGTTCGCGAATGCGCCCAAATAAACGTTTCTTGGGAAGAGTCAGACAGGGCTTCGGATTACAAACTCTATAGAGATGGAATTTTAATATATGAAGGACGAGAGAATGAATTTATTGATAGTGGCCTTGTTAGAGGCAATTCATACAATTATTCGGTTCAAGCGATAAACAGATCCGGAGAAAGCGGGATGTCAAATATAGGTAGGATTACTGCCCGAAATATATGTACTCCCAAGGCCCCTGAGCTAAGAGGAATATCCAAACCCTGCGGAGGAAATGTATCACTTAAATGGAGTAGAGTGCCATATGCCGAACAGTATCGCCTTTTTCAAGGTAGATCTTTAGTTTATCAAGGTCCTGCTTTGGGTTTTACCGATAAGGACTTGAGAGTTAATTCAAACTATACATATTATCTCTCTGCCGGAAATACAAGTGGATGGAGCGAAAGAGATACTTTAAGGATAAGGTCTTCGGATATATGTCCTCCGGAAGCTCCCGGTTCTCCCGGTGCATTTCGCGCTGATCCGGGAGTTGGAGCTGAAGCTTTTATTTCTTATTCTCTGAGAAGTTCACCAAGAGATGGAACACGTCTTTCCGGAGGGTCGCGTTCGCGGAGGGGTTTAATATATCTTGATATTGAAGCAGTGTATTCGGACGTGCACATCCGCAGAGTAAAAGTGTCTTTTGATTCTAATCCTGTTGGAATATTGGATACCCTTGAGGTGAATATGGGTGGAAGAAATTCCACTGTTTTGGAGATAAATAGGGAGAATGTTCAGACTGTAGATAGAGGAAGCCACTATATGGTTACTTTCAATAATATATTTTTAAATGTTCCTGAAGACAGCACCAAAACTTTAAGAATAAGAGCTAATGCATTAAATGATGCCGAAAGTGGAGAGGAGGTTGCGGTATTTTTTGAGAATAGAGCTATAAGAGCGACAGATGAGGCGTCTATAAATCACTTCTTTCCTCGTTCCGGAGGGGGAGTTGATGGAGAATTCAGAAGAAATTTTGAAATACGGTAAGAGTTACTCACTTCTTGTAAACATCTTTTACACAGTATTGTAACTCGGCTTTTTTATGCGTGATAGCATAAATATTATTAAAAATTTCTATTTTTATAGAATTATGAAAAACTTTTTATTGTTTTTTGGTTTATCTTTTTTATTGGTATTTCCCGCTAGTGTTTACGCGGTTGATTGTGATCTGGCGGTGCAGATAAATGTTAATACTGCTTCAAAAGAGGAGTTGATGTGTATAGTTCAAATTGGGGATTCTAGAGCCGATGATCTAATTTCTTTAAGATCCTTTTCTTCTTTAGATGATCTAGAAGAAATTAGTGGAATATCTTCAAATAGAGTGCAAGAAATTAAAAATCAAGGTATAGCCACTGTAAATGGCGAAACTATTTTTGAAGAAAGCTCTTCAGAAGATGAAGAAACGAGTGAAGAAAACGGCAAAGAAGAAGACGATGATACAGATGATGCATCTTCTGCTTCTTCTGATCAAAGTAGCGCAAGTTCGGAAGACTCAGCGCATTCTTCCCCGGTTTCAATTGAGGAATTTGAAGTTGAGCAGGTTTTAAGAATAAGTGCGGGTAGAGATAGATTTTCAAGTGTTGGCGGAGACATTGTATTTAAGGCATATGTTGATGATAGTGATACCGGCAGTTTTAATTATTCTCCAAGATCGGTTCAATATGAGTGGAATTTTGGGGATGGCTCAGTAAAGCGCGGGCAGAAAGTAATTCATAGTTACAAGCATCCGGGTAGATACAATGTGGTATTGAATGCTTCTTTGAGAGATGAAGAGGCGGTCTCCCGCATTGTTGTAAATGTAATATCTCCCGAAATTGAAATTGGGGAAGCCAATGGGGACTTAATAAGAATTGAAAATAATTCTGAAGGTGAGGTGAATTTGGGCGGATGGATATTGTCCAGTGATATGAATGAATTTGAAATGCCGAGAGATACTATTATTTCTGAAAATAGCCATATTATATTTTCATCTGAAATAACAGGATTGGGAGAGGGGGATAAGTTCTCTTTAGTATCTCCTTTAGGAGAGGTTATGAGTGAGTATAAAAGTGAAGTTCCGGTTGAAAATATCTCTTCCGACAATAGTAATATAGTAAGTGAACTTGGAGAAATAAGGAGGGAGGCGGAAAGGTTGGCTTTGGAAATAAGGTCCAGGAGTGATGTATCAGATGATACTTTTGTTCAAACAGAACCCGAAGATGAATTCACAGAAGAAATACAAGATGAGGTTTTAGAGGAAGAAGGGGGTGTGGCAGATAACTCTTTGGTAGATGTGGAAACGGATGAATTGGGGGCAAGCGCTATTGGAGGAATTGAAGTTAGTCCTGAAGAGGGAATCTTTGAGAGAGTATTGAGTGTTCCTTCCAGGTTGTTCAATTTTTTCAGGTAATTTGATTTTTAATATCTCTTTGGCATTATTATATTACATATGGGAAAACTACACCTACAATTTAATCTACCTGTATCTATATTAAAATAGGGTAAAAGATTTGTTGCCTGTACTCCTTTTTTAGACCTTTCAACTTCAGGTAAGACTCACAGAGAAGCAAAAAATCGCTTTGAAGAAGCTGTGCATATTTTTTTTGAAGAATTATCTGAAAAAGGTACTTTGGAAGAGGTTTTAAAAGAAAAGAATTTAATTTTCACATCGTAACACTTCAGAAGTGTTACGGGAGATTTTTTGATTTGCATTAATTTTTTTTTCCTCTATACTCTTTTATATACAGATTGAAGACAAGGGGTATCCTTATGGAATAAATCCTCTCGAGATTTGAGAAAATGAATACATTTTCTGCTCTATTCGACTGTATGGGTCGATTTTTTACTAGAAAAATAAGGAAAAGTTTGTTATAGGTTATGTGCGTGGGTAATGATTTTGTAAATTCGTTCACATTATTAATAATGCTCACTCCTTAAACAAAATCAATAATTATGGCTATTAGTAAAGAAAAGAAGAAAGAAATCTCTCAAAAATTGAAAGATATCTTTAGTAATTCTCAATCGGTGGTTTTTGTTAATTTTCATAATCTGAAAGTTAATGATGCCAATAGGGTACGAAGCCATTTGAAAGAAAACGGCATTCAGTACTTTGTTACCAAGAAAACATTGATAAAGAGAGTTTTGGGAGATTTCGGATTTGATGGAGAAATACCCGAGCTTTCAGGTGAGATAGCTTTGGCATATGGAGATGATCTTATTGCTCCGGCAAGAGAAATATATTCTTTCCGAAAGGAATTGGAAAACAGCGTTTCCATTGTCGGGGGAATATTTGATAAGAAATATATAGGGCAAGAGGAGATGTTGTCTGTTGCAAGTATTCCTTCAAAGCCGGTATTGTATGGGCAGTTTGTCAATTTGATAAATTCTCCAATTCAGCAATTTGTTTCCGCATTGGGTCAAATAGCTGAGAAGAAAGAAGCGTAAATTAAAAATTAATAAGAATTATTATGAGTGAAGATAAAAAAGAAGAGAAAAATCCGTCAGCTGACGGAGAGATAAAAGATACTCCTGCCGAGGAGAAAAAAGAAGAAGTAACTAAAGAAAAAAAGGAAGAAGCATCAGCTGAAGAGAATCCGCCGGCTGGCGGAGAGGAAGCTCCTAAAAAGGAGGAGGAAGTAAAAAGTGAAGATTCATCAAGTGATGAAGGAGAGGACCCGTCTCGCCAAGGCGAAGCCGAGGCAGGAGTGGAAGTTCCTAAGAAATTCAAAGCTATTGTTGAAGGAGTAGAGAATTTGTCGGTACTTGATCTTAATGAATTAGTAAAACTTCTTGAGAAGAAATTTGGTGTTTCGGCCGCTGCGGTCGCTATTGCCGGATCCGGAGGAGAAGAAGCCGGAGGAGAAGCGGAAGAGAAAAGTTCCTACGATGTTGAGCTTACCGCAGTGGGTGATCAGAAGATTGCTGTTATTAAAGCTGTTAAAGGATCTTTGGGACTTGGGCTTAAAGAGGCAAAAGATCTTGTTGATGGCGCCCCCGCAATACTGAAGCAAGGAATGCCAAAAGAAGAGGCGGAAGCGCTTAAGGCTGCAATTGAAGAGGCAGGAGGCTCCGTTGAGTTGAAATAGTGACCGACGTCCAGCCTCTGCGTTTTGTAAATACGTGCGCGAACAGCGCTTACCTTTATGGGCGAAGCATTTACAATCCCTTTTTGGAGCAGGGGCTGGGCTGGAGGTTCCGTTGAACTAAAATAAATCGTAAACTCAAGAAATTAAGTCCTGCCCTAATAAAACAAAACACGGCTTTAAGGTCGTGTTTTGTTTTATAAACAATCACAACGGTCGTTGAAGTTGTTAACTTTTAATTGTTAAATGTCTGTTTTTAATTTTTTATTGACTGCAGTGATTAATTGCTCTAGTATGGCGACAGAAGTCGGGTCGTCTTTTGATCTGACGAATAACTAAGAAAAAGGAGGTTATGTGAATAATAATGAGTTTAATAAACTTGTTATAAACATCATTGCGGTTGTGTTGGCTCTTGTGGTGTATATTGTTGTTACGTCAGTTTGTTTTCTTATGATTGGCGACAGCATGAGCGAGACCAGTGCGGCCTACATCTCTTTATTATCAGGTCTTGCCGTCGCTTGGATCGTTGCGGATTTCTTTAAGAGGAAGATCTCCGGTCGTGGGAGACGACTGGCGGAGCGGTATAGACGTGTACAACTTTAATTCAGTCGTGCTCCCATCGTTGAGGGAGCGCGACTTTTTAAATATATAGAGTAATAGAAAATCGCTCACGGGCTGGTATTATAGATAAAAATAAAGGTTACTGAAACACCACTGTATAGATAATAATTTCGGTTACCAAAAATTAGCAAAAAAATTGAAATAAGAGCAAAAGTTATATATAATAATCTTATATGGAGGAGTTGGAAAAATTGTTTGGCAGTGTGGCAAAAGTGAAAATTATGAAGCTTTTTCTTTTTCATATGGAGAAAGTTTTTGATATTGAGGAGATAAGGAGAAGAGCTCAAGTTACGGTTAAGTCGGCACGCAAAGAAATAAACCTTTTAAAGAGGATTGGCTTTTTAAAACAAAGGGTTGTTTATAAAGAAAGATCCGGTAGAGCTTCGGGAAAAAAGAGAGTTCCCGGATGGACCGTTAATCCGGATTTTCCTTACCTTGCACCCCTACAAGCAATGCTGGTGTATAAGAACTCTCTAAGGCATAAGGATGTTATCAGAAAGCTTAACGGGATTGGAAATTTAAAGTTAGTTATTATTTCGGGGATATTTATACAAAATTGGGAGTCCAGAGTGGATATAATGATAGTTGGGGATAATATAAAAAATAATAGTTTATATAATGTAATAAAAGGAATGGAGGCGGAGATTGGCAGAGCTGTCAGATATTCTGTTTTGAGTACCGATGAATTTCAATACAGAATGACAATGTGTGATAAATTGGTTAGAGATGTTCTGGATTATCCCCATGAAAAGATAGTAAATAAGATAGAAATTGAATAATTTTAAGTTGGTAGGTGTTTTACAATAAGGGCATTAATAGGTAATTATAAAAATAACAGTTAAAATTAAGAAAATTGTTGACAAAGAATTTCTAATCTTTATACTGTATAGGCATATATGAGAAGTGTTAAATTAAAGCGGAAACGTTAATATAGAGCGTATAGCGCTTTATTGATGTGTCCGCTTTAAAAAAGCGGATTTTTTGTTTCCGGCTTTCAAGTCTCAAGCAGACTTGAAAGCTGGGAATGAAAGAAGTGAAATTGGCTGAAATGAATGTATTTTGACAACCGAAAACTGTCGCATATTGGTCAACAAGATGAGTTGTATATGTAGACAGAGCGAGAACTGTTGTGCGAGATTGATCAAACACAACAGGATAAATAAAAAAAAGTGCGTTTTTAAATTTCCTAGTAGGAAATTTAAGGGCATATGGTGGATGCCTTGGCTTTAAGAGGCGATGAAGGACGTGGTACGACTGCGATAAGTTTCGGGGAGGCGTCAAACAGCCTTTGATCCGGAAATCTCCGAATGGGGAAACCTAATACGGTAAAACCGTATTACCGAGCACCTTTTAGGTGTTTGGTGTATACCCGGGGAATTGAAACATCTTAGTACCCGGAGGAAGAGAGAACAAAAGTTATTTTCTTAGTAGCGGCGAGCGAAAAGGAAAAAGCCCAAACCCTACTTCGCTCTTTGCTTCGCAAAGAGCTACGCAGGGCAAGCCTGATTGTATATACATTTTGTAATTATAATATGGGCGTGCCCCGCGAAGCTCACTACGAAGTAGAGAGCGGAGTGGGGGGTTGTAAGAGAACAACGTGACGTAATGTCGGAAGAGTTACAAAATAGTTTGTTAGCAGAATCCTTTGGAAAGAGGAGCCCTAGAGGGTTATAGCCCCGTAGGCGAAAACAAAACTGTCTCTTCTGTTGTTGATCTTGAGTACCTCGGGACATGAAAAGCTTGAGGGAAGCAGGGAGGACTAACTCCCAAGGCTAAATACTCTTAAAGACCGATAGTGAACAAGTACCGTGAGGGAAAGGTGAAAAGAACCCCGGAAGGGGAGTGAAATAGATCTGAAACCATATGTCTACAAGCAGTCGGAGCCGAGCACCACTTTTGTGCGATAGTTTTTTCTATTACTCAAAAGTGGTGCTTCGGCGACGGCATGCCTATTGAAGAATGAGCCAACGAGTTTACTTATTTCCTTTGTCTAAGGGGTACTCCCCCGAAGGCCCAGCGAAAGCGAGTGTGAAAGCGCGAAATATTAAGGGAATGAGTAAGACCCGAAACCAAGTGAGCTTGCCATGGGCAGGGTGAATTTCGTCGAAAGACGAAAGGAGGCCCGAACCGTTAAGTAGTGCAAAACTTTCGGATGACCTGTGGTAAGGAGTGAAAAGCTAATCGAACTTGGTAATAGCTGGTTCTCTCCGAAATAGCTTTAGGGCTAGCGTTATGTGTACCTTTTGGGGGTAGAGCACTGGAAGGACTGAATAGGGGGAAACCTCGTCAATCCTATCAAACTCCGAATACCAAAAGCGGCCCACCACAAAGTAATTTTTCGTTGCGAAACAAAGAAATTTTTAGCGAAAATTACCGAAGAGCGAGGAGCTTATGTGAAAGCATAGGTAACGAGCGATGAGTAATTTACAGCAAAAATTTTACGTTGCAGCAGAAAGGATTATTTTGTGGTGGGCCGGAATTACATAGCAGTTAGACTGTGGGCGCTAAGGTCCATTGGTCTAAAGGGAAACAGCCCAGATCTCCAGTTAAGGTCCCTAAATCTACACTAAGTGCAAGCAAGGAGGTGAAATTTCTCTGACAATGAGGAGGTTGGCTTAGAAGCAGCCATCCTTTAAAGAAAGCGTAACAGCTCACTCATCAAGAGATTTTGCACCGAAGATAAACGGGGCTAAGTGTAGTACCGAAACTGAGGGTGTTATTTTGATTCGTCAAAATAGCGCGGTAGGAGAGTATTCCACTCTGCGTTGAAGCTGAAGGCGTGAGCCACAGTGGAGCGTGTGGAAGTAAGAATGTTGGCACAAGTAACCACAAGAGAGGTGAAAACCCTCTCCGCCGAAAGACTAAGGTTTCCTTGGCAATGACAATCAGCCAAGGGTTAGTCGGGCCTAAGGAGATGGCGAAAGCCGTATCCGATGGACACACGGTTAATATTCCGTGACTTCTCTGTTTTTCCAATGGAGTGACGGAGGACATAAGCATATGCGCGTTATTGGATTCGCGTTGTTGGCATAAGGGATGATACTTAGGTAAATCCGGGTATCTTTGCTTAGAGCAAAAATTCCGAGCGCAGACAAGACTTTGCATCTTCGGNTGTGAGGAATATGTGTGAAGAGCCTTCCAAGAAAAGCTTCTAGGGTTAAGGACAGAGGAACCGTACCGAAAACCGACACAGGTAGTCAGGTCGAGTAGACCAAGGCGAACGAGTGAAATGTCCCCAAGGAACTCGGCAAAAAAGCGACCGTAACTTTGGGATAAGGTCCTCCCTCCCCACTTTTGGTAAAATATATAATATGTATATTGTATATTTAATTCAAAACAATGTTACATTTGAATTTTATTTTGGTGTAACTAATAATCTTAAGCAGAGAATAAAAGACCATAATTCAGGTGGTAAAAAGTTTACTACTAAAAAAGGAAAATGGATTCTTGTATATGCAGAAGTATTTAGATCAAAAAAAGATGCTTATATACGTGAGAAGAAA
>SL_3KL_010_SEDDRAFT_10007009_pt1 | contig 10034 bp, 5 predicted proteins | sample SodLakKL_010_SED_2_FD_10381 | JGI IMG/M metagenome (IMG submission 10381)
GGCACATCCAGGCCGCCGCGAGGCCGGAGATTCCGCTGCCGATCACGGCAATGTCTTTCGTGTCAGATCGCACTTTTGTGGGGTAGTTGTCCTGGAACGTGGGATTCGGGAATGCTGCGTAAGCGTTTCACCCAGATAATAGCCGGAATCGCATGAAGGAAATTGTGTTGAATCGGAATGAGGTTCGAATTGTGGGGGCAAGGCGACTCGTCGCTTGACGGGTAGGAGTTGGTTGATGATTGAGCCGAAACCTCGCAGACGTAACCGACCCCGAGGCCACCAAGCTGGAAATCTTTGAATCAGGCGTTCACCCGGTCAGGCCGTGATCGGTCGGATACCACCCGATGCTTCTCCCCACTCTCCAAGCTTATTTTGTGATTAGCAGCAGGCATCAATTTCTAATACCAGCGTACAAACTTGCGCGACAACTCAACCACCGGCGCCTGCTCCGGAGCGGTAGCCACCGCACGAATGCGAACCCAGCGTGTGCGGGTTTCGTGATCCATCAGGCGGTCATCGCGTAACACACCGGATATCACCTGATCCTGGCCCAGGCCGGTCTCGATGATGATGTCGACAAAGGCAGCCCCCGGCGCCACGCCCTCGCGAAACTCGAATCCGCGCCACTTGAACCCATCATTTCGCTGCAAGGCGCCGGCATCGGCCAGCAGCAGTTCCAGAAGCGCCGCAACAGATGGTACACCCTTGCGTGAAACGGTATAGGGTGCTTCAAAGTCGAGCTCGGGGGACTCACCCTTCTGCCAGTCGCCTTCGCTTGCATCCATGACCGAGGTCAAGCTCATGCATGACACACCCAGACAATCCATGCTCTCGGCGAAGGCATCGGGAATTTCGGCTCGAGATATGGCGATCGGCAAGGCTACGGTGCCGCGCAGCGGACGCGAAGCCATGCGCCAGGACACATGCGCAGCCTGGTCAGCCTCATCGGCCGGGCGGACCCGGTCCGCTCCGTGAGTGCGGATCAATTCCTGACGATGGGCCGGCGCCAGGTTGAAACGATCCACCTGGACGGTGCTGACCTCGATGACCGGGCTTTCATCGTCCGGCGCGAAGTGCTGCAGACCGTAACGCAGACGGTAACGTGCCGGTTCGACCCGCCCTTCCACCGCCTCCATGTTCACCAGCGCGCGGGTCAACGGTCCCAGGTCATGCCCGGGCAGAAACACTGACTCCGAATCGCTCTCAAGATGATCTCCGAGCGCTTCCTGCAGCGGCTCCGGGTCGAGTCGCTCGTATGGAGCCTGCATGACATGAGCCTCGGCGATGTCGACAATCGTGGCCTTGTCGTCAGCCAGAACATTCAGGCCAACCCCCAGCCACAAGACAGTGAACAGATTGATCGGCAACCAGACATTCATGATTCTCCAACGCATGGGCATTCCCGTGTTTCATGATCTGAAGACATATGGTGCCACGGACCCCGACAGCGTCGCCATGTCATTCAATGCCAATCAGGAATGAGGTTGATAGACTGTATGCGGGATCATTCCCGGTGCAGGTCAATTCAGGAGGGACCCGGCAACACCTGAAACCTCCATGCCTGCGCTGAATGTTGATACATCGATAACGGGCAACAAGCCATGAGCTCACGAAAACCGCGCCTGACTGATGCCCGCCGCCGGGCACTGGACAAGCTGCTGGCCCGCTACCTGGAGCTGGATTCACAACGCCAGGCGGCTTTCCTGAAGGATTGCCATTCGCGCTGGCCGCGACTGTCTGCCTGGTTGAGCGAACTGGTGGACAATTCGCGCACCATCAGCCTTCTCGATGAATCCTTCAGTCACCTGGCGGCCGATGCAGTCGAGTTCACCAGAACCGAAACCGCCGAGCAACTGGCGCCGGGTCACCGACTGGGCCCCTGGATAATCATCGCTACCACCGGCAAGGGCGGCATGGGGACCGTGTACCGGGCCGAGCGGGCAGACGGCGCCTTCGAGATGACCGTCGCCATCAAGCTGCTGAACTTGCATGGCGCGGGTCTGAGTGAACACCTGCGCCGAGAGAGCCGCTTTCTGGCGCGTTTGAACCACCCGTCCGTGACCCGCCTGATCGATGCCGGGCTTGATGAATCCGCCGGCCCCTTCGTCGTCATGGAGTGGGTCGAGGGCACGGATCTGCATGCCTGGCTGGAGACGGAGAATCCGGACCTGCATCGCCGCCTGATGGTATTTCAGCAGGTCTGTCAGGCAGTCGCCCATGCACATCAACATCAGGTCGTCCATGGTGACCTGAAGCCAGCCAATATTCGAATCGGCGCCGAGGCCAGGGTGAAGTTGCTCGATTTCGGGGTCGCCAGACTGCTGGGCAGTGAAGCCAGCGGCTCACCGGTTGCCGGCCTCACCCCCCAGTTCGCGTCTCCCGAACAGAAAGACGGGGAAGCGCCGGGCACCCACAGCGATATCTGGTCGCTCGGTGCGCTATTGGCCTACATGGTCGGTATCCGGCTACCGGAACGCGAACAATTCGTCCAGCCACTGGACGAGACACCGGCACGATCTCGACAGCTGGAACTGCAAGCGATTGCCGAAAAAGCCTGTGCCCGCCGTCCCGAACTTCGATATCCAACAGTCGATGAGCTATCCAATGACCTGGGCAGGTTCGAGCAGCATCGACCGATTCATGCCCTGCCGCCCAGCGCTGGCTACCGGACCACTCGGTTCATTCGGCGCAATCCAGTATTGGTCGGCGGGATCGCGGCCACATTTCTGGCGCTGGTTACGGGCCTGGTCGCCACGACCATGCTTTACCTGCAAGCCGAACAGGCCAGGCATCAGGCGGTATTCGAACGTGACCGGGCCGAGGAACATGCGCTGCAGGTCGAAACCATCGCCGGATTTCAATCCGATCAACTCGCCGAAGTCGATGCCGAGGCCATGGCCGTGGACTTGCGCGAAAGCCTGGACAAGCGCGATGCACTCGTCCGGCCTGAGCTTGAAATGGGCAGCGATACACCAGTGGTTGATTTCACGGGCCTGACCCTGGAATTGCTGGACCAGCACTTGTTCAAACCCACTGAACACGCCATTGTCGAACGATTCGAGGATGAGCCCCTGATCCAGGCACGCCTGTGGCAAAGCCTGGCCACCTCGCGGCGGGAACTGGGACTTCTGGAACAGGCCGAGGAAAGCCAGCAGTTGGCCATGCGCCTGTATCGCGAACACCTGCCATCCGGTCACTCCAGTCGCATCAACAGCGTTTACGAGACCGCACGTTTGCATCAGGACCAGGGCAACCTGGAAAAAGCGCATGAACTTCTGAAAAAGGTTGCCGAAGCGCGCCGGGAACAACTTGCCGAGGATGACCCCATGGTCATCGAATCTATCAATGCGCTCGGCCGTGTCCTATGGGAAATGGGTCGACCGGAGGAATCCCTGGACTTTCTGTTCCCGGCCTACGAGCTGAATCTTGAAAGCCTGGGTCGGCAACATCCGAGAACCTGGTCACTCAGCAACAATCTCGCCGCCTCGCTTTCGGACCTGGGACGCTATGAGAAAGCCGAAACTCTGCACCGTCAACGGCTGGAATGGCTGGATGATTCCGAGCGTGCTCGCCAGGAGAGAATCTCTACCTATAGCAATATCGCCCACCCCCTGCACTTCCAGGGCCGAACCGAAGACGCCATCGAATTCACACGCAAGGCGCTCGAAAAACGAACACAACGACTCGGTCTCAACCATCCTGAAACCCTGACATCCTTCAACAATCTGGCCTTTCTTCTCCAGGCAAAGGGCGATTTCAAGCAAGCTGAACGCTACTATCGGAAAGCACTGAACGGCCGTTTGAGCATTCTCGGCCCGGAACACCCGCGCACCATCGAGTCCTGGAACAATATCGGTTTTCTGACCGGTTCGCAGGACCGATTCGCCGAGGCCGAATCCTACCTGGCGCGCGCCGAGCAAGCCGCCGCTTCATCTGTAGGCGACCACCACCCCGTCACCATCCGGGCACGCTCGAACCGAGTGGCCATGCTCAGGGAATTGAATGAGAAACACGCCGCGCTCGAATTGGCCCGAGATACAATCGACCACGCTCACGAGGCGCTACCTCCGGGCCACCCGTTGCTGGATTCCGTGCTGAGTCAGTATGCACGTGCCCTGAGGATCAACGGTCATTTTGAAGAAGCCGAAGCCGTGCTGCTTGAACACCACGATTTGCTGAAATCTCTGGGCGAGGACCGAAAGGACCAGGCCGAGGCGTTCACTCGAAATCTCGAGTACCTGTACGAAAAATGGCAAGAAGAGCATCCGGAAACCAAGCCTTCCGGTAATGTCAATGGCCGGGACCAGGAGACCCGTTAACAGCCATGTTTGCGTGTTTATCACGGATATTGCACGAATATCCGAGTTATGATGCTTGGACAAGGGCGATGGAATTGATCAGGAAGGGACCATGCTGGTGATCGTCAACATTGCCGATTTGCATTCGGCCTACGACAACTACCCGCGCCTGGCCCGGGTGGTGAGTGATCTTGCCGAATCGCATCAGCGTGATCAACTGCTGGTGTTGGTCAACGGTGATGTGTTCGAGTATGGCAACGTGGTCGGTAGTCGCTCCGAGGGTGGGCCTGATTGGCTCTTTCTCGAACGGATGAATGAACATGCCCGCGTCATCGTCAACATCGGCAACCATGAGTTCGACTTTCAATCTCCCGAGGATTTCATGGCCCGGGCACACCAGGCCGGAATCAAGGTCATCGGTAATATCGGGGTTGAAGGCGTGGACGAACTGCCCCGGCCCTGGATCGATATCGAACATGCCGGGACCAACGTGCGCATTGTCGGCCTGGCCACGAATTCATTGAACACCTACCCGCCGGCGTGTCGTGAAGCGCTTGAGCTGCCCAATGCGGCTGGCTGGCTCGAGGATAACCTGGATAATCTGAGCGCCAATGTCGATCACCTGGTCATCGCCTCCCACGCCGGAGTTCATGCCGATCGCGCAATGCTGGAATATCTCGATGGTGATCCCCGAGTGCTTTTCATGGTCGGCGGCCACAACCACCTGTTGATTCGGGAAACCGTCAACGATATCGAGTATTTCCAGAACGGTCTCAAGGGCGAACGCGTGGTCGTTGCCAGAGTCAGCGATGGTGAAATCGGCATGGATGTCGATCTGACCACGGTGGAACTGGACGACCTGGATGAAGTTGACGAGCCACTGGAAAAGGCCATTGACCGTTTCAAGGCCAGGCACCTGGGCGACAAGGATCTGGAGACCGTTGGATATGTCAGCCATGATCAGCCCCTGTCCGAAGCTGCGCTATGGGCAGTGGAAGCCTTGCGTGACGGCAGTGGCGTCGATGTCGTGGTGCTCAATCACACCTCCTTCGGCTCTGGCTTGAGCGCCGGATCACTCAAGCGACACCATTTCGACGAATTCATTCGCTTCGACAACAACCTTTTCGAGGCACGGATCGACTCGCAAACACTCGAATCCATCCTGGCCGGAACCAATCAGCATCGATTGACTTCGATTCAGTTTCGAAGCGGCGATTTTCTCTACGCCTCCGAAATCAAGCCTGAACCCGGTCGCACCTATCGCCTTGCGACCTCGGCCTGGATCGCAGATCCGGCCAATCAGGCGCGCTATCTCGGTACGCGCCTGGAGTTTACGCCGATGCCGGGGCTTTCGACCAAGGCACTGCTGCTGAGCGCCCTGAATCAGGGCTGACCGGAACCGGCTCCGTCGCGAAGAAAGACCAATTCCGGCACAAAACCAAGCGGCCTGATGCCAGGATGTGGAGATTTTCGGATAGACTCTACCGGCACCCAAGATCCCATTCAGGTGGTCAAAATCACTGCGCTCAAGATATTTCGAACCCTGCTGACAGTCCCTGCCTTGGTATTCCTGGCCGGTTGTCAACTGCTTGAACCACGTCCGGATGAACCTGATCCGGATGCCCCCGTTGAGGCCGAAGCTGAAGCGCCGGAACCGGAACCTCCACGGTTGTCGCAGGCAATCGACGAACTCCAGGATGGCCGCAACGATTCGGCCCGCGACACCCTTGAGCGCTATCTGGCCGAACATCCGCAACATCCCGTCGCCCAGCGATTACTGGATCAGCTCGATCACCCACCCGAACATTTCCTGGGTGTTGAATTCATCGAAATGGTCGTCCAGCCGGGCGATACCCTATCTGCCATGGCCGCCGAGCATGCCGGTGACAGCCTGCTGTTTGTCGCCCTAGCGCGCCTGAACGGGGTTCAGAGGCCCCGCCTTCTGCAACCGGGCACCTCCTTGCGAGTGCCTGCCCCGGCGACCAGCCCGGATCCGGAACCGGAAGTGGACTCCGAACAGACCGCACTGGAAAAGATTGATGCCGGTGAGCCCGAACAGGGGCTGGAACTGCTGGCTGCCCTGGCACGAGCCGATGATCTGAGCACATCCGGATTCGACGCACTGGTCGAGACCGGGATCAAGCTGTCTTCCCGGGCGCTGGCCGAGGGTGAACCGGATGTTGCGGCCGACTGGCTGGAACGAATTCAGCCATGGGTTTCTGCAGCAGGTGCTGAACAGGCATTCAATCGTCAGCAGGCGCGGATTGCCGCTCGTCAGACCTACGAGTCGGCGCGCCTGGCCGACTCCGCGACCGAACGACGTGCCTTGCTTTTGCGGGCGCTGGAACTGGATCCTGATTATGCTGCCGCGGCTCACGTACTCGAGGGCCTGGAAACCGATATGGTCGAAGACTATCACGAGCAGGCATTGCGAGTCTGGCGCCGGCAGGAGTATGAGCAAGCCGCCGAGCTCTGGAAGCAGGTGCTGGAGATCGATCCGGAGTTCGAACCAGCCAGGGTTTACCTGGAGCGTGCCCGCGAGATTCTGGATCGGCTGGAAAGCTTATGAAGAATCTTCGGGTTCGGGCCCACGCTTGCCCGCGCCAATCGATAAGATCTTGGCGCGAGGTTTGCCTGGCGCGCTGACTTCAACGGTGCGGTCCATCACGCCGTCTTCAGCATCAAAACTCGTGGCCGGCGTATCTGGATCGGACTGCAGTTTCTCATGGCCATGACGCTCCTGAAGCCGTACGGCCATGTCGTTGAACCTCCGGATCAGCGGCAGCATGACATCCTGCCTGCCCGGCTCGAGGCGAAAGTCGTACTGACCCTTGGCAATACGCTGCAACCCCCAGCCGAAGCGTTGCAGGGAGCGTTGCTGCATGCGCGACATCCAGGCAAAACCCGCCCCCACGACAAGCACCGTGACGACGAATACGATCACCAGCATTGACAAGGTAGTCCGCGCGGTCGCCTTGAGCTGATCGCCATCCAGACCCAGTTGCACCTGGCCGATTCGCTGCGCCTGGATACGCACCGGGGTGCGAAACTCCAGCGCGCCCTCATCCAGGGTGATCAGCCTGGCCGCTGATTGGGTGCGTTCAATGTAGCGTCCGCTACGCTCCGGCGCAGGCTCTCCCTGCAGGAAGGGATCGGTGCTGGCTTGAACCACCCCCTCACGATCGCTGACATGCAGAAACTTGACTTGCGGATTGACCGAAAAATCGGCCACCAGGTTGGACAATGCCGCGGTATCTTCCAGAAACATGGCCTCGGTGATCTCGCGTGCAATCACGCTGGCCAGGGCATCGCCGTAACCGAACGTGGCCTCGGTCATGGCCGTGGTCTGGCTTTGATACACCCAGGTCAGACCCGCCCCCAGAACCAGCGCCAGGCACAAGCTCAGAACCAGCGGCCAACGCCATGATGCCGAAGTCTGGCGGGCCGTCTTGAGCAACCCGCGATCGAGATCGGCGCGGATTTCCTGGAGCTCCTCGACGACCAGTGCGCCATTCTGGTGACGGGCCTCGGGCCGCTTGGCCATCAGTTGCTCAACCAGCTCGACCAGTTCGACAGGGGTCGAGTCATGAACCGGACGTAATCGAGGCGGATCACCATGGAGAATTTCGCGCACCAGATGCTCCATGGAATCGGCTTGATACGGCAATTGACCACCGATCAACTGGTAGAGCACGACACCAAGCCCATACAGATCAGTCCGCCGGTCGCACGATTCACCCTGAATCTGTTCCGGCGCCATATACCGGGGCGTGCCGGTAATCAGCCCTTCATCGCTGTCTCCACCACGGGTACGCTGCTCGATGGCTGCAATGCCGAAATCGACCAGTTTGACCAACCCGGAATCCGGGTCAATATAAATATTGGAAGGCTTGACATCGCGGTGGATGACGCCGCGCTGATGCGCATAGTTGAGTGCGCTGGCCAACTGGATTCCAATATCGATCACCTCGGCCGGCGTGGGCTGATTTCCTGATTCCAGATACGCCTCCAGGCTCTGACCGGGGAGCCGTTCCATGACCAGGTAAGGCTGACCCTCGAACTGCCCGACATCGAACACCGTGACGATATTCGGATGATTCAGCCCGCCGGCCGAGCGCGCCTCACGCAGGAATCGCTGGCGGCTCTTGACCTCGCGCGCAAAGCGCTCGCGCAAGATCTTGACCGCCAGCCGTCGATCAATGTGAGGATCAAAGGCCTCGTAAACGATCGACATTGAACCGCGCCCCAATTCCCCCTCGATCTGATAGCGTCCTAGTCGTTCCACAGGATATTCCGGACATCGAGGAATTCCTATCGTAACAGGAAGAACGACGCCCGGAAATTCTCCGGGCGTCGACCATACGCATCCCCCTGTTCATGACCGGTCAGAAGGTGCACTCAGGGACCCCAATCAGCCCCACGATTCTTTGCAGGTTATGAGACTCGGTCCCGTCGACGCCACTGATCTCGGCCGTGGCCTGATCACAGCTTTCAAAAGTGATGGTGGCCTGACCCCAGAAATCCATGCTTTCGGGGCTGACGGGGCTTCCAAAGCTTCCATCGGCGCCGTGCAACAGATCGAAGGTCACCGGCTCACCCAGTTCCAGATCCTTGACCATGTTCTCGGTAGCCAACCAGAGGTTGTCTCCTTCGGCGGAATAGCCGAAGAAAGTCGCCACGAATCCGTGCGATGTGGCATAGAAGCTCCAGCCTTGTCCATCGGTCTTGGGATCCATCCAGGCACCGCTCACACTCGCCCAGGGGGTTACACTGAATTCATGCAGCATGCTTGTTTCCGGGTTATCCACGTCCGGTTGCATCGGATTGGGCACCTCGGCCACCAGGGCATAGCGACCGGGCGTCAGGTCGACATGAAAGTAAGCGCTCAGCGGAAACTCCTGACCCAATTCCTCGACTGGAAACAGACTCTGAACACCGCCAAGGAACTGCTGCGGTCCTCGTTGACCACTGGCTGACACCAGGGCGCCACGATCCGCATAAAAGCCATCGGCGCCGATATCCAGGTAATTCATCCAGTCATTGACATCGTCTACGGTGGTTCCATCGTCCAGGCGAACCAGGTGGACATCGTGTCCCAGCCCATGGCCGTAAAGGATGTTGTCCTCGAAAATCACTTCAAACGTGGTCGGCCCGGGCTGCAGGCCCGCGGTATCCGCCCCGATACCACCGGCCGAAGATATGGTGACATCCACATCCGGCTGCACAGGTGGTTCTTCGTTGCCGTGGTGTGAATCTGTAACAACCAGCTTTTCGACCATTCCATGAGTGGTGTGAAAGACACCTTCAGTATCCATCATGTAGCACTCGATGAAATAGGTGCCCGGCTCCAGGTAGACTGACATTCGCGACGTGGTATGACCGGAAGTAAAGCCCGGTCCACTACTGGCAACATTCAGTGCAGACCACTCCGGCAAGGCGGGCAGCAGCAGGTCAAAGAATCCAGCAACATCGATATCACCGGAAAAGTATGGATCCCAGGCATCCTGAAATGGCAGCGAGACCGCATCCATGTACTCTTCGCGACTCAGATCGGACTGATCATCGGGAACCCGGACCATGTAACCGAAGTGAGTCGAGCTGGACTGATTGCGCAATTTGATTGTTGTCCATCCTGACGAAATTTCCTGCGCGGACAAAACGAACTCGTAATGGGCATGATCATCACCATGCGGTGGATGACGCGTGACGACCTCCAGCACATTGGCCTGATCAAGC
>SL_3KL_010_SEDDRAFT_10007010_pt1 | contig 10034 bp, 9 predicted proteins | sample SodLakKL_010_SED_2_FD_10381 | JGI IMG/M metagenome (IMG submission 10381)
CGAGCCGCTGATGGCGGCAAAAAAACTACAGGCAAGTACCGTGGCAATGGCAAGGCCGCCCTTTAGCTGCCCTGTCAGTTTGCGTGCCGCATAATAAAGGTCTTCACTCAGGCCCGATGCAAAAGCCAACGCACCCATAAAAATGAATAAGGGGATAACGCTCATTTCCTGGCTGGCAAATGTTGAGTAAGGAACGGTTTTAAGAACCCCGATGGCGGGTTGGAGGCCAACAATCCATGCAAAACCGGCAAATCCGACCAGCGCCATGCTGATGCCGATCTGCACTCGGGCGAAGATCAGAACAAGCATAACGGCTATGCCCATATAGCCGACAAACATCGGGCTCATTGTTTGAAGACCTCCCATGCGGAATCCAGCATATTTTTCAAAAGAATCAATGAAAACCCGGCAAGGCCCAGACTCATCATGCCCATAAACGGGTAAACGGGGATCCCGAGGACAGCCGAGGTGATATTGGAAGCATAAACGTCTTTAATATGCAGGATATTATGCCAGGTCATAAAAAAGACAAACAGCATGGCGATACAACTCGTGAAGATATGGACAAGCGCCTGAACCTTCCCGGAAAACCGCGTCATGAAGAGATCAACAGATACGTGCGCCTTTTCGTGGGCGCACCAGGCGATACTGAATGAAACAACGATGGCCATCAGGTATTCAACCACCTCCATTGCTCCCCTGACAGGCTGGTTGAACACATAGCGCATGACCACGTCAAAGGCGGTCAAAAACATCATGGCAAGAAGCCCGGCAGCGGCAATCGCCACAAAGATGCGGCTCAGGGTGATTATTGCGGCTGTAAACATACGCTTTTTTCCTTGTGCAAAACAGGATCAACGGATCTTGAGCATGCAATGATACAGTCCGCCGGGTTCCGGCAAGCAGCGCGCTTTTTCCCCCGAAAACCCGGCGTCTGCGCATAACGCCGCTGTTATTCCGCACCCGGAAAAAACTTCCGGCTGGTTAGAAACAACGCCTTCACCTTATTACTCCAGTTTGTTGAGCCTCTATCCCGGTTATTCTTTGCTTAATGATATGGCTGCCTCGAGAATCTCCCGGGCATTGTCGTAACCGGCGTTTTCCATTTTCCGGACCCAGTTTTCCCATACAGGCTCGGCACCTTCTTCGATCCATCGCTGGCGCTCTTCCTCGGAGAGGGTGTGCAAATTTTCCGCATCTCCTTCTTTTTCGATCGCATCTATCGCGAGATCACGCATTTTATCAAAGAAGTTTTTCCCCCAGAACTTTGATCCTTCAAGCCCGCTGACGCTCATGATAGCCTCCTGGATGTCTTCGGGCAGCCTGTTCCAGGTGTTCTTGTTCATCGCGATGGAAAAGTAAACAGCCGGAAAGGGAACATTCGTTGTATAGTAATTGACGACCTCATAGAACCGCCATACGTGGATCGCTTCCCAGGGTGCGCCCATTCCGTCGATGACCCCCTGTGACAGGGACATGTAGCAGTCGGGCATGGGAATCAGCATGGGCGTTCCGCCGAGCTGCCGTACCATGTTTGTCGGGGGGCCCCCGGTCATGCGAAGTTTGAGGCCTCTTAAGTCTTCCATGGTTTTGACCGGCGTGTTGCGTGTGATCAGGTGATAGGGTTCGCTGGTTTTAAACAGAAGAATCTTTACATCCTTGAATTCCTCTTGGATCTCCGGGAATTTTTCATACAGCTTCCACAGGACCTCGCTTCCCTTTTCGGCTGTACGGAAAGGAAGGCCCGGCAGGCTGACGACATCGGCAAGCGGGGTCATATCCGGCCAGTAGCCGTGAAAACACCATGCGATGTCGGCGATCCCCATCCGGACGGCCTCCCACATATCCCTTCCCCTTGCAAGCGTTTGCCCGTGGTATGCATCAATTTCAACCCTGCCATCCGTTGCTTCTTCCAACTGCCTGAGCCACGGCTCAACAGCATTTTGAGTGCTCCACCCCGTCTCCGGATTCTGTTGTGCGAATCGTAATTTAATGGTTCCGGCCTCCGCTGATATCGCATAAACCAGCACCAGCATAAACGCAACAAAGAAGACTGAACAGCGTTTCACCAAACGTTTCTTCATAATCCACCCCCTGTATGGTTTGATGGTTAAGGTAGTAGCGGAAGAAAATAGCCCCCTTCCGCCGACTGCATCAGGACTATTGTCGTCCTGCTGTCACACCTTTATCCGGAATCGCTTGCATGTTTGGTCATACATGTTTGGTCTTAGTAGACATCAAATAGGATAAGAGTCACTGTATAAGTATAATACCTTTTTATCGCCCAATACAAACAGAAAAAAAGGCGGCCGAATCACAATAGGCCGGCCGACTGCATTTTCAGTCTGACAAAAGATCTGAAATACAACTTGTTGTCAGGATAAAGTCATATAAAGAATGCATCCCGGGGTAGCTGCAAAGCCTTTTTCCCTTGACAATGCATTCAGTCTATTTAAACTGTGTTGCATATTATGAGATCATCAGGATGTATTCTGTACCCTGTGACCGTCTGAATATACTTTTTCAATCTTTATCATCAGGCGCTGGCAAGGAAAGGCGAAAGAGAACCGGCATATGAAACCAAAATCCGGCGGCGGGTCTTCTACCGAAAAGGCCCTGAAAATACTGTTAGCATTTACGCCGCACAACCGCGAGATGGGGACGTTGACTCTCAGTCAAAAACTGGACATCCATAAATCCACCGTAAGCCGCTTGCTCCATATCCTTACGGATTACGGCTTTCTCCAGCAAAACCCGTCCACCAAGAAATACAGGCTCGGACGGTCGGCGGCAAAGCTCGGGGAATCCGTAAAGACATCCCTCAGCAGCAGCCTGGTGAATATTGCGTCCCCGCATATCAGCAAGCTGTCGGCGGAGATGGGGGAAAGCATTGCACTGGAAGTCCTGTCCGGCACCCGTGTATACCTTGTCCACCATGTTGAAGGCCAGAACCATATTCGTTTTTCATTCAAACAGGGCGAAGAGGTTCCGCTGCATGTGGCAGCCGGCGCCAAGACGATTCTCGCCTTTTCCGATCCCGCTTTCGTAAGCCGGTGCCTGAAAACCAGGCTGCACCGGTACACGGATAAAACGATCACTTCAAGGAAGGCGTTTTTCTCGGAGTTGGAAACAATCCGGAAACGGGGTGTTGGGTTCGACCGGGGGGAACGCTATGAAGACGCTTATGCCATCGCGGCGCCCATTTTCAGCCATGAAAGAGTGCCCGTAGCCGCCGTGATAATGGCAGGCCCGGCGTTCAGGATGACCGGCTCCTTTCTCGAGGCAGCCGAAGAACCGCTGAAAAGAACCGCCGCGGCCATATCCAGCCAGCTTTACTATTGATACCGCTAAACGGGACGGCTTTTTTTCCGCGCAGCAACGCGAATGACCAACCATCCGGACTGATTGACCGGGGCAATTCCACGGGGCATATTCAGTGCCCGAACGAAAACCAGGATTTTTAGTCGAGGTCATGTTCATATGCGGGGGCGGCATGCTGATTCGCGACCGGAAAATCATGATCTCAGGGTATTTGAAAGGCCCGTGTTCCGGGTTGAAACCGGCAAAGCGGCCGCCTATTGTCCGAAATCCATCACCATTTCGATCTCGCCGCCCCTCATATGCTGTTTGGCATCCGGGTAGCGCCTGTTAAATACATGCAGCATGCTCTTGTTTTCGGGGAGTACCGTCGCACGGAATCCCTTGAAGCCGTTGTCAGCGGCGATTTTTTCAAGCATTTCCAGCAAAAAGCCAGCAATTCCAAGGTTGTGAAAATCATCATGGACAACGAAAGCGACCTCGGCGCGCCTGTTGCCGCACCCGCTGTAGGTGCCGATAGCGGCGATCTCCTTGTTTCCCTTGTTGCGCACGACCCCTATCAGGGAAATGTTTTTCCGGTAATCCAGCTGGGCCCAGTGACTCTGCGCCATTTTACGGGAAAAAGTCTTTATATCTGCAAAAAACCGAAGGGACACGGTTTCCTTTTTCAGGGAATAAAAAAAGTTGCGAAAGGCGATTTCATCTGACGGGAGCAGGGGCTGAACCGCCATCACCTTATTGTTTTTCAGATGAACCCTGCTTTTGTATTCCTCTATGAAAATCAGGTCTTTTGCCGGAGGAGGAAGTTGATCGGCAAAGATGTAGCGATAACGCTTGGCCGAAGCGATAAGGCTTGCCCTGAAATCCGGATGGGCAATCTGTGCAAGTTCAACCACCCGCTGGTAAATGCTTTTTCCCTGGAGCTGGGCGATCCCGTACTCGGTTACGACAAAGTTCACATCGGCCCGCAGCGTCGCCAGGCCCGCACCCTCCCCCAGGGTGGCCACGATCCTGGATGCGGTCCCGTCTTCCGATGTCGATGGAAGGACGATAATGGACAGGCCGCCCCTGGACAGGGCGGCACCTCGGATAAAATTGGTCTGATCGCCGGTTCCGCTGAAGAACATCCTGTCGACCTTGTCGGAGCAGACCTGCCCTGTCAGATCGACTTCCAACGCGGAGCTGATGGAAATAAAATTGTCATTTTGTCCGACGATGCCGGGATTGTTTACGAAATCGGCGGTACCGAAATAAAAGCTTGGGTTTTTGTCAATGTAGTCGTATATCTCCCTGGAGCCCATGCAAAATGTGGCAACGGCTCGATCCGGCATGTAGTTCTTTACGCTGTTGGTGATGACGCCGTTTTTCAGCAGGGGAAGAAATGCATCCGTGATCATGTGCGTGTGAACGCCAAGGTCCTTTTTATTGTCGAGAAAAGGCAGAACCGAGTACGGGAGCTGCCCGTAACCGACCTGGAGGGTGCTCCCGTCATCCACAAGTTCGGAAACGTAGCGCGCAATGCGCCGGGTGATTTCCGGATCCTGCGCCTCAGGGCCGTGTTCGCCGAGTTCCTCCTCGAAATAAACGAGAAAGTCAACATTTTTTACATGAATGAACCCGTCTCCGTAGGTGGTCGGCATGCGGGGATTCACCTGGGCGATGACCAGCTTGGCGTTTCGAACGGCTTCGCGGGTTACGTCCACCGATATTCCCAGGCTCGCAAAGCCGAATTGATCCGGGGGGCTGATCTGGATCAGGGCGACATCCAAGCCGATTTGGTTGCTTCGGAAAAAATGCGGAATCTCGGACAAATAGGCCGGAATATAATCGATTTTTCCTTCAAATGCTGCCTCCTGCATGGGTATGCTGACAAAAAAAAGCTTCAGGGCGAAACGCTCCAGAAAATCGGTATCTTTCAGGTATTGATCCAAGGTAAAGGAGAGCATCTGAAACACCATGATATCCTGGATTGTCGCATCCTTTACCATGGCATGGATAAGATGCTGGGGCTCACCGCAGCCCGATCCGATAAAAACACGGCTGCCGTTTTTTATATTGGCGACCGCCGCATCTGCGGTAACGACTTTGACTTTGTCGGATCGCGAAAAATCCGGCCCGTTCGGCATATAACGACCCCCTTGACGTGTATTGACTCACGACCCATTGCATCGGGCCGAAAATGTTTTTAATAATACCGCATTTTTTCCGAAAAAAAAGTGAATTGTTCGGATACGGAAACGAAAAAGTCCCGAAGGATTATATAGGCATGCCTCATGGTGTTGCTTCGATGTCATTCGACAGGGATAGTTGAATCAAGCCGTATAATAAATAATGAAGCCTCTTTTTCTTGAATTTTTTCCCAGAAATACTATAATTATGCGATAGACAATTTATCCGGAAACGGAGTCGGATCGGGCCTTGACTTCCGAATGTTCCGGCAATCAAGCCAGGTCACCATAAAGATTAATAGAGTGATTATTTATTGAAAAGAGGTTCTGTCATGGTAAAGCCGATTAAAACCATCTTGTTTGCCACCAATCTTTCCAAAAACTGTGCCGATGCATTTGATTATGTAATTTCCCTTGCGGTCCGGTACCAGGCATCCATTGTTTTGCTCCATGTAATGGAAAAAATGCCCGATTCCGTAGAAGGTCGCCTCAAAGGACTCCTGGGAGAGAAAAAATGGCAGGAAACCCTTCAAGCCCACGAAAAATCGGCACGCCAGATTTTAATCGGGAAAAGATCGTCTAACGCGCTTATCCATGAAGCCCTTGAGCAGTATTGCGCCGATGCCGGCATCAATGATACCGAATGCGGTTATATTTCAAGGGAGGTCGTTATCCGTGACGGGGAGATCGTTCAGGAAATCATCGACCAGTCGAAGGAGTACGGCTGCGATCTTATTGTCATGGGCGCAAGGCAGGGGATGCTATCCAGGGATACGGCCGTCGGACCTCATATCAAGGGCGTTCTGCGAAAATCCAGGATCCCCGTAATGGTAGTGCCGCCGGAGCCGGCCACCGCATAACCCGGTTCCTGATCATTTATTTGCCAACTCCAAAAGGACTCCATCCGGACAGGAAGCAATCCATGAAGCCGGCTATAATATCCATAGTGAGCAAAAAAAATTCCGGAAAAACCACCCTGCTTGAAAAAGTCATTCCCGAGCTGACACAAAGGGGATACCGGGTAGGGACCATCAAACACGACACCCATGGTTTCAGCATCGACCACGAGGGGAAGGATACCTGGCGCCACAAGGCGGCCGGTTCCGAAACCGTCGTCATATCATGCCCCTGGCTGGTTTCCGTCATAAAAGACGTGGACCAGGAGCAAACCCTGGATGAGCTTGCCGAAAGCTACCTCCTGGATAAGGATATCGTATTAACGGAAGGCTACAAGCTCGGGGGAAAACCCCAGATCGAGGTTTTCCGGAGCAGCGCCCACGACTCGCCGATCCATGTAAAAGGCAAAAAAAACACGCTGGTGGCCGTGGTCTCCGACGTGGATGTGGATCTGGATGTTCCCTGTTTTGACATCAACGACATATCCGCTCTGGCCGATTTTATCGAAAAGACGTTTATCCGGAAGGACTGAGAAAGCGCCGGGTATCCATCACTTTGGCCGCGTGTATGCAAGAGAAGCCCGGTAAGCCTCCGGCGTGTTCACATTGAAAAAGGACCGAAGATCGGGGTCGGCTTTTTTCAATTGATCCGCATAAATCGTCTTCAGTTTGATTTTATCGAAAAAATGGATGATCTTGAAATCATCGGTGTTTAACTTCGACTCGATATGCGGCAGGCATCGTTTTGAATAAATCGCGCAAAGGGGTTCGTAATGCGTTTCGAAAGAAGAAACGATCGCGTCGGACTCAGGGTCGATCTCTTGCGCCAGGAGGCGTATGAGGGCGGGTTCGATAAAAGGCGTGTCGCAGGCAACGACAAAGGCGAAAAACGCCCTTGAATGGACAAGCCCGGCATGCATGCCGGTCAGGGATGATCGTTTGTTGTAAATGTCGGTCACGATCCGGACATGAGCGGGGAGGGCTTCATATTCTTCAGGCTGGCGGGTCACCAGCAGAATCTCGTCGAACACTTCCCCCAGCGTATCCAAAAGCCTTTCAAGGATTGACCGTCCTGCCACTTCCAGAAAGGCTTTGTTCTGCCCGCCCATCCGGGAGTTGCGGCCTCCGGCCAGAATGACAGCGCTGCAGCGGGTTTCCCAGCCCGTACCACCCGGAAATTGCATTATCCTCCGATGCTGCCCATGCAGCTTTGCAAAGACGGCCCGCCAGTGAAACTGAGAAGATGTTCCTTTCCCTTTTTCGAAAGCGTCTCCAGAATAAGGGCCTTGATTTCACTGTCGGTAATCCCCCGCCGAATCGGTTTGATCACGTTGACCTGATCGTCCGATAACAGGCATGGCCGCAGATACCCCGTCGCCGTCAGGCGGAGCCGGTTGCACGAAGAACAGAAATGAGAACTCATCGACCCGATTAAGCCGACCTCGCCTTTTCCCTCTCCGATCCGGTATTGCACGGCGGGTCCGCTGGCGGCAGGACCGGAGACGGGCGTCAATTTTCCTAGTCGCCGGATTTTCGCCTCCACCTCGGAAACAGGAAGAAACGATGAACGGGCGTCCGACGGATCGATACCAATGGGCATGTATTCGATAAACCGGACATGAAAGGGAAAACGGACGGCAAGGCCGGCCATTTGTTCAATCTCATCGTCGTTGAACCCTTTCATTACCACTGTGTTGATCTTGACCGGATCGAAGCCGCTTTCCGAGGCGGCCTCGATTCCCTCCCAGACTTCGGAAAAACGGTCGGCGCCGGTGAGCCACCGGAATTTGTCCCGGTCCAGGGTGTCCAGGCTGATGTTGATACGGTTCAGGCCGGCTTCTTTAAGCCGCGCCGCGTGCGCGGCAACCATGGTGCCGTTGCTGGTCATCGAAATATCGGTAAGTTCCGGCAGATCGCGAAGACGCCTGATAAAATCGATTACCCCCCGCCGGCAGAGCGGCTCTCCCCCCGTAAGGCGCACCTTGGTGATGCCGCACGCGACGGCCGTTTCAACGACGCGATACATCTCCTCAAAAGTGAGAAGCTCGTTTTTCCGGATCTGTTTCGGGATGAGCGGCGCGCAGTATCGGCATCTGAGGTTGCATCGGTCGGTCACGGATATTCTCAGGTAATTGACTCGCCGCTGACAGGAATCGGTAAGAATATTATCGATGAACGGGTTCATATATTTTCTCCAAGCCGGTTTTGCAGCTATGACATGATTTGGGCCGGGGCAACCGATCCGGCGGCAAGTACTGTCCGGCCTTCCGGTATGCAAACGATGGCTTCGGCCTTGGCCATGGAACGCAGCCGGCTCTCGTTGAGTAGTGAATGAAACACCGGAAGGTCCTGTTTCGTTTCAATCGTTCCAAAAATAAACTGGGTCCAGTTTGCATGCGAACCCTTAAGCTCCGAAGCCAGGCGAACCATCGTTTCGGGCAGGCCCGGCCGGCGGCTTCCCCCAAGGCGCATAAGGCCCGGCAGGGCGATTTGAAGAAATGCCATAAGGTTGGAGGGGGGCCCGCCGGGGAGGATAAATACCGGTTTCCCGGAAAGCATGCCAAATCCGACGGCTTTACCGGGACCGATGCGGATGCGATGAAACACCTGCTCCCATCCCATTTTTGTCAGTATCCCGGCGACCAGATCCCTGTCGCTGGTCCACGCGCCGCCGCTGGTAATAATGGCATCGACAGCCCCTGCCATGGTCGTTAGCGTATGAAGAATCTCCCCCGGATCATCACGGATGATCGCCATGCGGGTTTCCATTTTGAACCTGCGGCACCAGGCACCCAGCGCCGTGATGTTGCTGGCGTATAACTTTCCCTCGGGCAGCGGGAGGCCGGGCGCCACAATTTCATCGCCGGTTGCCACGATGCCCACGGAAGGAGAACGAAACACCTCCACACGGCTGTGTCCGGCGGCTGCAAGAAGGCCGACCATACCCGGCGACAGCCGGCTGCCGGGGGCCACAAGACTTGTGCCGGCGGTCACATCGGCCCCCCGCGGAAGGATATTCCGACCGGCTTCGGCATTATTGACAAACCGCACATACTCCGTTTCCGGCGTTGCGAACTCCGAGGAAACCACGGAGTCAGCCCCCTCAGGGATCTTGGCGCCGGTAAGCACCTGCACCGTGGTACCGGCCGCGACGGGGGAATTCTGTTCGCGGCCGGCTGCGGCACAGCCGGTGAGCCTGAGGCGAACCGGGCTTTCCAGTGTTGCCGCCGCCACGTCTCGGGAAACGACCGCGTAGCCATCCTTTAAGGATGCATCCACGGACGGCGAATCGATCCTGGCAAACATTTCAACGGCTGCGACGCGGTCCACGCTGTCGGACAAGTCTATGGTTTCGGCATCAAGGGGGAATACCCGTAAAGCGATTTGTTTCAGGGCTTCATCAAGTCCAGTCGCAAGGTGTTTTTCCATCTGCGTCTCCCGCTTTGGAGCGATTGCTGGCAATGGGGCGCCGAATTTTGACGGCTTCGTAAAAGTCCAATATCTGCGTTACGCGCGATTTCTCGGAATTTGCGGCTTACGCCTTGTAAACATACACGTACGCCAAGTACGATGCATTCTTCGAAATCGCGCAAGCCTTGATCTTGAACTTTTTACAAAGCCGTCAGATCGCGACTTTTTACGAGTGCATCAA
>SL_3KL_010_SEDDRAFT_10007011_pt1 | contig 10034 bp, 7 predicted proteins | sample SodLakKL_010_SED_2_FD_10381 | JGI IMG/M metagenome (IMG submission 10381)
CCCCGGCCGCCGCCTGCGCCGGGGCCGGACCAGGGGCCAAGGGGGCTCAGCCCGCCTCGGTTTCGCCGATCCGGTTCAGGTCGTAGGGCGTCGTCTGGTAGATCTCGTTGATCCAGTTGCCGTAGAGCAGATGCGCGTGGCTGCGCCAGCGGTTGGTGGGCGCCCGCGAGGGGTCGTCGCCGGGGTAGTAGTTGACCGGCACCTCGATCGGGCTGCCCGCCGCCACGTCGCGGTCGTACTCCTCCTTCAGCGTCGTCGAGTCGTATTCGAGATGGTTGAAGATGTAGAGCGCGCGATGCGCGGCGTCCTCGACGAGGCAGGGGCCGACCTCGGGCGAGCCGAGCAGCGTCACGAGCCCCGGCACCGCGTCGATCTCCTCCTGCCGCATCTCGGTCCAGCGCGAGACCGGGATCAGCACGTCGTCCGAAAACCCGCGCAGATAGGGCGAGGCGGGGGCGAGGTTGCGGTGCCGGTAGCAGCCGAAGGCCTTCTTCTCCAGCATGTGCTTCCGGATGCCGTGGAAATGGTGGATCATCGCCATGCCGCCCCAGCAGACGCCGAAGGTCGAATGGACATGGCTCTGCGTCCAGTCCATCACCTCGCGCAGCTCGTCCCAGTAGGTCACTTCCTCGAATTCCAGATGCTCGATCGGGGCGCCGGTGATGATCAGCCCGTCGAACTTCTCGTGCTTCACCTGCCGGAACGGCCGGTAGAAGGCTGCCATGTGCTCGGCCGCGGTGTTCTTGGTGCGGTGCGAGGTCATGCGGATGAGCCGGAAATCGATCTGCAGCGGCGTCGCGCCGATCAACCGGGCGAACTGGTTCTCGGTCTGGATCTTCTTCGGCATCAGGTTGAGAAGCCCGATCTTCAAGGGCCTTATGTCCTGCCGCGCGGCGCGGGTCTCGGACATGACCGAGACGCCCTCGCGGGCGAGGACATCGAAGGCGGGCAGGGTGGCGGGGAGCGTGATCGGCATCCGGTGCGTCCTCAGCCGGCAGCGGCGCGGTCGCGCAGCGCGCGGGCGACAAGCTCGGTGAAGTCGGCGGCCGATTCGACGCGCGCGATGTCGGCGGCGGCCAGGGTCAGGCCCCAGTTCCGCGCCATCGCGCGATAGAGCGGCTGGCGATGGGCGAGCGCGCGGGCATAGGTCCAACGGATGAAGGCGTCGGGATCGACCGCGTCCGGGGCAAGGCCGGTCTCGACCAGATAGGCGGCCCAGGCGTCGTCGAGGAAGCCGGGGTGATAGTACATCGGCTTCGGCGCCCGGTCGAAGCGGCGCACGAGTTCGGCGGTATGCGCCTCGGTGCCCTCGATCCAGAGCATCAGCAGGTGCCGCGAAAGCGTGCCCAGCACCGGGTCATCCGGGTCGTCGGGATCGACCACCTCGCAGATCGACCCCGATGTGTCGCAGACGAAATTCGCGTAGCCGTACAGTTCCTGCGCCCGGGCGATGAAGCGGGGCGTGTCCAGCATCGCCGCGATCTCGGCCTCGCGGTGCTGTTCCTGCCGGTGGCGGTATTCGGCGATCGGCAGCCCGCCTTTCGCGGGATCGCCCGGCTTGCCGAGATAGGCCGAGAGCGGCGCGAGATTGTCGAAGGTGATGTTCGACCGGATGTGGACAGAATCCGTTAGCAGCAGCTCGCGCAGGAGGGGCACCTTCATCGCCGCGCGCTTGAAATTGTCGGCGATGTCCTCGCCGAGATAGCGCGTGCCGATGCGGTAGTCGACCGAGTAGTGAAACCAGCCGTCGCCACGCAGGATGGCCGATATCCGCGTCTTGCCCAGCCCCGACATACCGAAGAGGAGCACACGCTTCGCGCGGCTCTGCAGCCAGTCATCGGCACTTTCGTAGATCATCGCGGCACCCTCGGGCAAACGGCGGCGGATCATGCCCCGCTCAGGGGGTGGGTTCAAGCCGGGTGATGCCGACGCCGCCGGCACGCGCGAGGTCGGGGTCGAGCGTCATCGGAATGTATTCGCCCCGCCGCCAGAGCACGCCCAGATCGTCAAAATGCCGGCTCAGCGGATGGCCCGACTGGCCGGTCGAAGTGATGAAGACCGAGGCGTCGGGATCAGCCAGATCGTAGACCCCGCGATAGCCCGCGCCGTGGACGTTGAGGAAGGGCTCGGGCTCGGTCGAGGGGCCGCCCCGGATTACGCCGCGCAGGAGCGTGTTGTCGCCACCACTGGTCGACTGGCGTATGTTCACGAAATAGCGAAGGATTGGGACATCGCCGAGAACGGGGTGGTCGTGCGTCGCCTGGTGCGCGTCGCCCCAGCGCCAGCTTTCGAGATTCGGGCCAAATTTCTGCGTGAGCGACATAAGCGCGGCGTCGAGCGCGATGCGGGCCATGTCGGGGCAGGTCTCGACCACCGCCGACTGGATCACGTCGCACCATTCGGCCGCGCCATCCTGGTTGGCGAAGACGCGCTCGATGAAGAGCGGCTCGAGATGGCCGAAGGTTTCGGCCAGCGGGCCGAGTTCATCGCGGATAAGGCGGAACTGCAGTTCGCGCATCCACGCGGTGTAGATCAGCGGCTCGGGCAGGTGCTCGTTCATCTCGCCGTTCCAGTCGGCGAGCATCTGCAGCGCCTGCTGGCGGCGGGCCTCGGGCGTGCCTGGCTCGGCCGGATCGCCCTGGAACCACAGATCGGCGCCGACAAGCGGAAGGAGATTGCGCGCGGCTTGGCTGACGGTGTCGAGCTGCGCCTCGATGAAGCTTTCACGCGTGTGCACGGCACGCTGGCGCATGAGCCGCACCCAGCGCTGGATGCGCTGGCTGTCGCCCCAGTCGAAGGTGACATGCATCGGAAAGGGACGATCCACGGTCTTGTTGTTGGTGTTGCCCAGCAGTCCGGTCTCCGGGTCGACGAAGCGTGGATTGGCCTCGTAGGGCAGCCACCCCTGCCAGCGGGCGCGCGGGTCCCAGCCGGGTGCGGGCATGCGCCCCTGCGTCGGGTGATCTGGGTGGCGGCGCGGCATCCGGCCGATCACCTGCATGGCGATGCGTTCGGTATCGGCCAGCATCAGGTTCTGCGCCGGCGCGATGTAGTGCTGCCCGGCCTCGAGCGCGGCGTCGATAGAGCCCGCGCGCATGAGCGCGATTGCCGCCCGGATCGAGGTGTCGGCACCGTCCAGCGCCGTCCAGCTGAGCGCGGCGACGAAGCCCGAGGGCAGGATGGCGCCGAGGTTGTAATGGGCACCGGGCAGGACGGGGCCGTTCTCCGACCAGCGCAGCGTGATCGTGACCGGGTCGCCATCCTTTACCCGGATGATCGACCGGCGCGTCTCGAACTCGCCCCAGCCGTCGGGGGTGCGGTAGCGCGAGGGATCGTCGGGGTGGAGTTCCTCGAGGAACAGGTCCTGGTCGTCGAGATGGGCGGTGGTAAGCCCCCAGGCCAGCCTGTCGGAGCGGCCGACCAGCACCGCGGGGATGCCCGGGATCGTGCCGCCGATGACGCCACCGGTCTGGAGCTCGAGCCGGGCCAGATACCAGATCGTCGGCGCCGAGAAGCCCAGATGGGGATCGTTGGCCAGAAGCGTGCCGCCGGTGGTCGAGGCCTGCGGCGCGGCGGCCCAGGCGTTCGAGGCGCCGGCGAATTCGCGTTGGAGGAAGGGCGAGAGATCGTTGCCGGGCAGGGCGCCAGGCGGCAGGTGCGGCTGAGCGAGCTGCGTCTCGGTGAGCGGCGGGAAGAGCGAGGCGAAATCGGGCAGCGCGGCGATGCCTTGCCCCGAGTGATCCGGCATCAGGTCGCGCAGTCGCTCTTCGCCGATCATCGCCGAGAGGCGGGCGCGCCGCACCTCGGCATCGAGATGGCCGGAGAGCTGTACGGCCATCAGCTTGCCCATGGCGATGGAGTCGGCCGGCTGCCAGAGACCGATCTCGCCGGGGAAGAGGAAGAATTCGGGCGCGCCGCGGCCGAGCGCGCGGTCGCTGGCCAGTTCGATCCATGCATTGACACCGCGTGAATATGCCTCGAGCAGCCCGCGGGTCTCATCGTCGAGCGCCGCCACCGAGGTTTGTGCGAGGCCATAGAGGTCAAGCCGGCGCAGAAGCTCGTCGGTGCGCAGGGTGCGCGTGCCGAAGATCTCTGACAGACGGCCTTGCACCGTGCGGCGCATCATCGTCATCTGCCACAACCGGTCCTGCGCGTGGACGAAGCCGAGGCCGAAGAAAACGTCCGCGTCGCTTTGGCCGAAGATGTGCGGCACGTTGTGCGCGTTCCGCGCGATCTCGACCGGGGCTTCAATCCCGCGCACGCGCCAGTCGGCCGAATAGTCGGGGATCGAGCGCGACAGGAAGTAATAGACCCCCGCGAAGGCCAGCACGAAGATCACGACGAGCCCCGTCGCGATGCGAAGAAGCCAGCGGAAGAGGGTGAGCATGTCGGGCCGGGCTCCGTCGGTTGACCTTGTCGGCGGCTTCGTTTCCTATGGTGCCGCGCCGTGAGATGCAATTCAAAGGATCGGGGGGTGGCATGGCGAAGGTGGCGTTTCTGGGACTTGGGGTGATGGGCTTTCCGATGGCGGGGCATCTGGCCGCCAAGGGGCACGAGGTCACGGTCTACAACCGCACCGGGGCAAAGGCCCTGGCCTGGGTCGAGAAGCACGGCGGTCAGCATGCCGCAACGCCGCGCGCCGCGGCCGAGGGGGCTGAGTTCGTCATGGCCTGCGTCGGCAATGACAACGATCTCGCCGCGATCTGCCGCGGCGACGACGGGGCCTTCGCCGGGATGGCGAAGGGGGCGGTCTTCGTCGATCACACCACGGTGTCGGCGCGGATCACGCGCGAGCTGGCCGGGGAGGCGCTCGCGGCGGGGATCGGTTTCGTCGACGCGCCGGTCTCGGGCGGGCAGGCAGGGGCCGAGAACGGCGTGCTCAGCATCATGTGCGGCGGCGCGCAGGCGGATTACGACCGCGCCGAGCCGGTGATGGGCGCCTATGGACGCACCGTGAAGCGGCTTGGCGAGACGGGGTCGGGCCAGATCGCCAAGATGATGAACCAGATCGCCATCGCCGGGCTTGTTCAGGGGCTTTCGGAGGCGTTGCGCTTCGGCGAGAAGGCCGGGATGGACGGCAAGGCCGTGGTCGAGGTGATAAGCCAGGGTGCCGCCGGGTCCTGGCAGATGGCGAACCGCTACGAGACGATGCTCGACGGCAAGTTCGACTACGGCTTCGCCGTCGACTGGATGCGCAAGGACCTGGGCATCTGCCTGCAGACCGCCGACGAGATCGGCGCACCCTTGCCGGTGACCGCGCTGGTTGACCAGTTCTACAAGGACGTGCAGGCGATGGGCGGCGGACGCTGGGACACGTCCTCGCTGATCGCGCGGCTGCGCAAGCTCTCGGATGCTTGAGGACCGTATTGCCCAGGGCAGGGGCGACGCGCCCGCTGATCTGGTGCTCAAGGGCGGGACGGTCTGGTGCCTGGTGACGGGCGAGAGGATCGCGGGCGACGTGGCGATCTGCGGCGACACGATCGTCGGGATCGGGGCGGATTATGCGGGTCGGCGCGAGATCGACGTTTCGGGCCGGCTTCTGGTGCCGGGCTTCATCGACACGCATCTTCATATCGAGTCCTCCTGCATCACGCCCTACGAGTTCGACCGCTGTGTCGCGCCGCGCGGGGTGACGACCGCGATCTGCGACCCGCACGAGATCGCGAATGTCGCGGGCGCCGAGGGGATCCGGTATTTCCTTGCCGCCGCCGAGCGGACGGTGATGGATATCCGGGTGAACCTCTCCTCCTGCGTGCCGTCCACGCATATGGAGACGGCGGGGGCGAACCTGTCGGCCGATGACCTGCTGGCCCTGGTGGATCATCCGAAGGTGCTGGGCCTGGCCGAGTTCATGAACTATCCCGGCGTGATCCATCGCGATCCGGGCTGCATGGAGAAGCTCAACGCCTTCGCCGGCCGTCACATCGATGGACACGCGCCGCTTCTGTCGGGGAAGGACCTCAATGCCTATGTCGCCGCCGGCATACGGACCGAGCACGAGGCGACCTCGGCCGCGGAGGCGCGCGAGAAGCTGCACAAGGGATTGCGGATCCTGATCCGCGAGGGGTCGGTCAGCAAGGACCTCGACGCGCTTGCCGAGGTGCTGACGCCGCTGACCGCGCCTTATCTCTGCCTCTGCACCGACGACCGCAACCCGCTGGACATCGCCGAGCACGGGCATCTCGACTACATGATCCGCCGGCTGATCGCGAAGGGTTGCGACCCGCTTTCGGTCTACCGCGCGGCGAGCCTGAGCGCGGCCGAGGCCTTCGGGCTGAAGGATCGCGGGCAGATTGCGCCGGGGCGGCGGGCGGACATCGTGGTGCTGGCTGGCGATCCAGCGGAGTGCCGGGCCGGGATGGTCTTCTGTGGCGGGGTGTTGGCCGATGACGCGGCCTTTGCGGCGCGCGAGGTCGTGGCGCCCGTGGCGCGTGGGTCGGTGCATCTGCCGAAGGTCGGGCCGGAGAGTTTCCGGTACGCGGGTACCGAGGCGGAGACGCCCGTGATCGGCATCATCGAGGGCAAGATCCTGACCGCGCATCTGTGCGAGCGGATCGAGCCGTTCGAGGGGGACCGCCGGCCAGCCCCGTCGCGGGATCTGGCGCGGATCAGCGTGATCGAGCGGCATGGGAAGAACGGGCGTATCGCCAACGGGTTCGTTCGGGGATTCTCGCTCGAGCGCGGGGCGATCGGTTCGACCGTCTGCCACGATCACCACAACATCGCGGTGGTCGGCGTGGACTATAGCGACATGGCGCTGGCCGCGCGGCGGCTCGCCGAGATCGAGGGCGGGTTCGTCGTCGTCGATGGCGGCGCGGTCAAGGCCGAGCTGGCGCTGCCGGTGGCCGGGCTGATGTCGCTCGAACCCTTCGAGACGGTGCGCGAGGCGCTGGTGGGTCTGCGCGCGGCGGCGCGGGCGTTGGGGGTGGCGCTGGAGGAGCCGTTCCTGCAGCTTGCCTTCCTGGCGCTGCCGGTGATCCCGCATCTAAAGATCACCGATCACGGGCTGGTGGACGTGGACCGCTTCGAGGTGATCGCGGGTTGAGGCTTCGCGGATTGAGGCTTCGTGGGCGCGGCTCGGGGGGCATCGAGCCCCCGCTCGCCGCGCGTCGGCCCTTCGGGCCGCGNCGGCCGGCCGCGTGCGACAGGGGGGAGTGGCCGATGCAGGTTCTGCGCATGTTCGACTGGCCGCCGGTCTGGCTGGTGCTCTTCGTGGCGCTGGCATGGCTCACGGCGATGCCGGTCGCTTCCGGCGCGGCCGCGACGTTCCTTCATTTCGCGGGATGGGCGACGATCGGGCTGGGCGCGGGGCTGATGGGGCTGGCGGCGCGGGAGATGGCGCGGGCGGCAACGACGATCGTTCCGGGGCGGGATCCGACGCGGCTGGTGACGCGCGGCGTCTTCGCCTGGTCGCGCAACCCGATCTACCTGGGCGATCTGATGATCCTCGCCGGGCTCTCGCTGATCTGGCAGTCGTGGATCGGGCTCGCGCTGGTGCCGGTGCTGGGCCGGGTGCTGGCGCGGCGGTTCATCGAGGACGAGGAGGCGCGGCTGAGGCGCATGTTCGGCGCCGAGGCGGAGGCCTGGATGGGGCGGGTGCGGCGCTGGTTGTGAGCGTTTCTGCTGCCTTCGGGGCCATGCGTCCAAATTTGGACAACGAAGCAANCCATTGAAAACAATATGTTACCCATAACAATTTAACCGGATTTTAACCGGAAATCTGGCTGTCTGGCCGGCGCAAGCGGGAAAGGGCCGCGCGGTCACTCCATCTCGATCGTGCCCGGCGGTTTCGACGTCACGTCGTAGAAGACGCGGTTGATGCCGGGCACCTCGTTGATGATGCGGGTCGCGGTCTCGGACAGGAAGTCGTGGTCGAACGGGTAGGAATCGGCCGTCATCCCGTCGACCGAGGTCACCGCGCGCAGCGCCAGCGCGTAGTCGTAGGTGCGCCCGTCGCCCATCACGCCCACCGTGCGCACCGGCAGGATCGCGGCGAAGGCCTGCCAGATCGCGTTGTAGAGGCCGTGGCGGCGGATCTGGTCGATGTAGATGGCATCGGCCTTGCGCAGGATGGCGAGCTTGTCGCGGGTGATCTCGCCGGGGCAGCGGATGGCGAGGCCGGGGCCGGGGAAGGGGTGGCGGGCGATGAAGGCCTCGGGCAGGCCGAGCTCGCGGCCGAGCGCGCGCACCTCGTCCTTGAAGAGTTCGCGCAGGGGTTCGACCAGCTTGAGCCCCATCTTCTCGGGCAGGCCGCCGACATTGTGGTGGCTCTTGATCGTGACCGAGGGGCCGCCGGAGAAGGAGACGCTTTCGATCACGTCGGGATAGAGCGTGCCCTGCGCGAGGAACCGGGCGCCGCCGACCTCGGTGGCGTGCTTCTGGAAGACGTCGATGAAGAGCCCGCCGATGATCTTGCGCTTCCTCTCGGGGTCGCTCACCCCTTCGAGCGCGGTGAGGAAGAGCTCGCTCTCGTCGGCATGGATGAGCGGGATGTTGTAGTGGTCGCGGAACATGGTCACGACCTGCTCGGCCTCGCCCTGGCGCAGGAGGCCGTGGTCGACGAAGACGCAGGTGAGCTGGTCGCCGATGGCCTCGTGGATGAGCACCGCTGCGACCGAGGAATCGACCCCGCCGGAAAGACCGCAGATCACCTTTCCGTCGCCGACCTGGTCGCGGATCTTGCGGATCGCCTCGTCGCGGTAGGCGCCCATCGTCCAGTCGCCGGAAAACCCCGCGATGCGGATGAAGTTGCCGAGGAGCTTTGCGCCGCCGGGGGTGTGATGCACTTCGGGGTGGAACTGGACGGCGTAGAAGTGCCGCGCCGGGTCGGCGGTGATGGCGAAGGGCGCGCCGGGCGAGGTGCCGAAGACGCGGAAGCCCGGCGCGAGGGCGGCGACATGGTCGCCATGGCTCATCCAGACCTGCTCGCGCCCGGCCTCGAACCAGCCCTGCAGCAGGTCGAGCCGCTCTTCGGTCGGGCTGACATGGGCGCGACCGAACTCGGCGGTGCCGTCGCCGCGTTCGACGCGGCCGCCGAGGCAGTGCATCATCAGCTGCTGGCCGTAGCAGATGCCGAGGATCGGCACGCCGAGGTCGAAGACCGATTCCGGCGGCATCGGCGCGCCCTCGGCGAAGACCGAGGCCGGCCCGCCCGAGAAGATCACCGCGCGCGGCGCGAAGCTGCGCAGGAAGGCGTCGTCGACGCGGTTGAACGGGTGGATCTCGCAATAGACGCTGAGCTCGCGCAGGCGGCGCGCGATCAGCTGCGTCACCTGGCTGCCGAAGTCGATGATCAGGAGGCGGTCGTGCTGGCTCATGGCCGGGCGATAGGGCAGAACGCCCGGCCGTGCAAGTCCGTGCCGATGTCGTCTTTGGCGCTCAGGCGGCGCTTCCGGGCCATTGCCGCGGGCGCGGCTCGCGTATCGGATGCGCAAACCGGCAGGACGGAGTTTCCAGCATGACCGAGGCACGGGCGGAACGGCGGGCGCGCGGCGGTGGCGGGGCGGCACGGCGGGCCGAGCGGACCGCGGTCTCGATCGAAACCGCGCGCTTCATCGAGCGCAATATCCCCAATCTGGAGATCCTCACCGAGGAGGCGCTGCAGATCATCGAGTGGAACGCCGAGACGGTGCTGGAGGAGATCGGCGTCAATTTCGTCGACAACCCGGCGGCGCTGGATCTGTGGCGGCAGGCCGGGGCGGATGTGCAGGGCGAGCGGGTGCGGATCCCGCGCGGGCTGGCGCGCAGGCTCTGCGCCACGGCGCCGGCGCGGTTCACCCAGCATGCGCGCAACCCGGCCCGGTCGGTCGAGATCGGCGGCAATACGCTGGTACTCGCCCCGGTCTACGGGCCGCCCTTCGTGCGCGACATCGATGGCGGGCGGCGCTATGCGACGATCGAGGATTTCCGCAACTTCGTGAAGCTCGGCTACATGTCGAAATGGCTGCACCATTCCGGCGGGACGGTCTGCGAGCCCACCGACATCCCGGTGAACAAGCGCCATCTGGACATGCTGATGGCGCATATGACGCTGT
>SL_3KL_010_SEDDRAFT_10007012_pt1 | contig 10034 bp, 9 predicted proteins | sample SodLakKL_010_SED_2_FD_10381 | JGI IMG/M metagenome (IMG submission 10381)
CAGGAGCGGGATGTACCCGTTCCCGAGCCTGTCGTGATCACAGTCGACTGCACCACGGAGCTACCGGACTGGCTGTTTGAACCGCTGCAGGTTCCTTGGATGCCAGATGTGCGGGAAGCGGGCGGCACCAACCGCGCCCTTTTGCAGATGTTCAACGTGTCACGCCTACTACTGGAGTCCGCGAACATTCGACTTGCCAAGATTCAGGAGCTGCAACGAGATGCCATCGAACGATGCAGAGCAGATTAGCGAAGACCTGAAGCAGACGAAGCTGCTGGAAGGCAAGATGATCTACGGCATGACGACCAAGGAGGCCGCGTATTTTGCGGGCTACGCTTATGATCAGGCAAAGCGCCTGCTCAAGACCGAGCCCCTGGTAGAACAGGCCAAGGCGCTGCAAAAGCAGATGCAGCACAAGTACGGCATCACCCGAGAACGCGTTGTAGAGGGCATGGTCGACGCGATGGAGCGTGCCAAGGTCTACGGCGATGTCAAGACTGAACTGAACGCTTGGAAGGAACTGGGCAAGATGCACGGACACTACGCTCCCTCAGAGCACAAGATCCATATCTCGAAGGATGCAGCACGCTTGGAGCGTGAGCTGCAGGAGCTGCCGACCTCCGAAGTCCTCAAGATCGCATCCAGTTCTGGTAATTGGCAAAACGAGGCCATCGACGCAGAATTCGAGGAAATCAAGCATGATTAAGTGCCGCCGTTGTGAAAAGCATGTGCGACGGTCGATGATCGTCTCGCACGCTGAGCAGAGCGAGTACTACAACATCTGTGGCCCTTGCGCCGGTGAGATGGACGCAGAGCAACTGCGGCAGGACGCGCAACGGCAGAAACACATCCGTGAGCGTAATGCGCGGATCAGCTCCAAGATCCAGAAGGCGACGGAGAAGGCGCAAACCCCTGCAGAAGTCCGCGAGCAGACCCGCAAAATCATCACCGAGGCAGAACTGCGGGACCGGGCGCGTGAGGAACTCGCCGTGCGCGAACTCTGTCGTCGTTCACTACTGGACTACATCTACCGCTTCAAGTCCAATTATCAGGCGGGCTGGGTGCACCGGGTCATCTGCCGGAAGCTGGAGAAGTTCCTCGACGATGTCATCAACAAGCGCTCCCCGCGCTTGATGCTGTTCATGCCACCTCGACACGGGAAGTCCGAGATCGTCTCCGACAAGTTCCCGACTTGGTCGTTAGGGAAGTACCCGCACCTTGAGATCATGCTGGCTTCCTATGCCGTGACTCTGGCGACGGGCTTTTCCAAGGTCAACAGGGACCGGATACGAGACCCTGTCTACCAGCAGATCTTCCCCAAGACGAAGATCGACCCGGATGAGCAGGGGGCAGAACTCTGGAAAACGACACAGCGCGGGGGGTTCCTCGCTGCGGGTGTCGGTGGCCCAATTACCGGTCGTGGTGCTGATATCTTTATCGTCGACGACCCCGTCAAGAACTACGAGGAAGCGGAATCGGAGACGATCCGCGAGTCGATCAAGAACTGGTGGCGTTCCACGGCCCGCACACGTTTGTCCCCCGGTGGCGGCGTGCTGGTGGTGCAGTGCATGACAGGCGACACACCTGTACTGATGGGTGACGGGGTTGAGAAGCCGCTGCGTGATGTGCGGCCCGGAGACACTGTAGCTACCTACGATGAAGGCTCGCTGACCACAGCAAAAGTGCTGAACTGGGCAAGCCAAGGTCGTGATTCTGTCTACAGAATTACAACGAGTTCTGGTAAAATGGTCCGTGCAAATGCAAGGCATCCGTTTCTTGTATACGAGCATGGAGAATTGAAGTGGGTAAGAGTGCGCGATCTGAGATTGACCCAGCGAATCGTAACCGTAAAGGGCAATGGGGGAAGTGGAAAGGTAAGACTTGCAGCGCCGAGGGATGCGAACAATCCGCTATTTGCAGAGGGTTCTGCAGCAAGCACTACAACAAGTGGAAATGGGCTACTGGGTATCGTCCGCCGTCTGCACGCACGGATTCGCGCTCACGCATTAGCGCGAAGCTCAAACACCGCTATGGAATCACACTCGACGAGTACGAGGGGATCTTGGCTGAGCAAGATGGGCGATGCGCTATTTGCTGTACTGAGGCTGCTGAAGCTAACAACCCCAAGCACTGGGTTAGCTTGCTCTGCGTTGACCACTGCCACGATACCAATGCAGTTCGAGGGCTACTCTGCAACCGGTGTAACCTCATCGTGGGGAGAGACGCCACGCCAGAGCTGCTTGAACAGGCCGCAACGTATCTTCGAGTACGACACAATCGAGGGGATTGAGCCTGCTGGCGTCGAAGAGGTCTTCGATATTCAGGTTGAGCGCACTGAGAATTTCATTGCAGACGCCCTCGTGACACACAATACAAGGTGGCACGATGATGACCTCTCCGGATTCCTCGAACGCGAGTACATCGAAGGGAAGAAGGAGGGGATCCCGGAATCAGAGCTGGAGCAGTTCGAGATCGTGACGTTCCCGGCCATCGCCGAGGAAAACGAGTACGTGGATCAGGACTGGAACTTCTACCACGAGCACGATATCCCAGAGGGGCGGAAGGTTCTGCAGGTTCGAGAGCCCGGTGACCCGCTGCATCCAGCACGCTACGGGGCGGCGTACCTGAACCAGTCGCGGCGCTCTATGGGCGACCGGATGTTCGGGGCGCTCTACCAGCAGAACCCGATCCCGGAATCCGGCGACTTCTTCAGGACTGAGGATTTCCGCTACTACAATGAGGTGCCGCATATTGGCCCGAGACCCATCTACTTTGCATGGGACTTGGCGATGTCGCAGCGCCAGTCCGGGGACTTTTCGGTTGGCGTCGCTGCGATGTTCCACGAGAACGGTGATGTCTACGTCCTGGAGATGCTGCGAGGGCGCTGGCGCACGGCTGAGCTGATTGACCGCATGGTCGGCTTGGTGGAGCGCTACAAGAGGAATGCGGCGAAGCTCGGGGTTGAGCAGGGGGTCATTTGGAATTCCATCCAGGATGAGTTCTTCAAGCAGCTCCACGCACGCGGCGCGTTCGTGTCCATCGACGACTCGCTGCGGCCCATGACCGACAAGCGCGTCCGTGCCCGCCCGTTACAAGCGTGGATGCAGGCAGGGAAGCTCAAGTTCCCTACGGCACAGCCCTGGGTTGAACAGGCGAGAGCCGAGCTGCTACGCTTCGACGCGGGCGTCAACGACGACGTAGTCGATACGATGGCATGGCTGGTGCGGATGCTGCAGAACGAGGCAGTCCCCGATATCGACCGTCTACGGCGCGGACAGGACCGGTTCTATGTGAACAAAGAGAAGATGATTTCCGACTANATGCGAAACCAACAAGGTGTCGTTTCTGAGAAGAGGTTTATGTCGTCATGAGTAGAGAGACGGAAAAAGCGCGTGAGAACTACGAGCGCTACATGTACGCCCGCGAAGAAGGACACCTNGAGTTCATCGAAAAGGCGCAGCGGTGCATCGACTACTACGAGAACAAGCAGTGGGACGAGAAGGCGATACGCGAGCTGGAGCGCAAGGGCCTGCCATATCTGACGATGAACAAGATCCAGTCGACGATCAACGCCATGACTGGGTCGTACCTTGAGAACCGCGCCTCGGTGACGTTCACGGCTTCCCGTGGTGGAGCCGAAGAGATCGCGAAAGTCCTTGCCAAGGTCTACCACCACGTAGCGAACAACAATCACCTCGATCACAAGGAACTTGCGGTTTTCGAGGATGGGATCATCACAGGTCGGGGCTATTTCGATGTCCGCATCGACTTCGACGACCAGCTTCTGGGGGAGGTGTCGATTGAGACGCTCAACCCCAAGAACGTGCTCCCGGACCCGGACGCGAACCAAGAAGACCCGGACACTTGGAACGATGTCATCATCACGAAATGGATGTCCGAGGAAGACATCATCGACATCTACGGTGGCGGGCAGGCAAGGCGTAAGGATCTACGCTCCATCTCCAGCCCGACGTTCGACAAGTACGTTACGGATGTCTACCAGACCTCGGATCGCTTTGCTCGCCGTGAATCGGGGACGTTCGACGACCCGACGCGTGACGGGATCGACTCTCGCCTCTACCGCAGGTACCGGGTCATTGAGCGGCAGTACAAGCGGATCCGGAATATCGACCACTTCGTTGACCTCGCCACCGGCGACATGCGTCCAGTCCCTTCAGGGTGGGACAACGAGCGGATCATGGAGGTGCTGGCGTACCCGAACATCGTAATCGTCAAGAAGCCGATCAAGGAGATCAACTGGATGGTCACGGTAGACCGTTTCGTCCTGTTCGAGGCGAAGGGTTTCTACCGGGGCTTCACCGTGGTCCCGTTCTTCCCGTACTTCCGGCGTGGGCGCACATTGGGTGCCGTGGAGGCGCTGATCTCCCCGCAGGACATGTACAACAAGGTCAGCTCCCAGGAACTCCATGTGGTCAACACCACAGCGAACTCAGGCTGGATGTTCAAGCGCGGAACGCTGGTCGGTATGGACAAGGAGGACCTGGAGCAGAAAGGGTCAGATACTGGGCTTGTCATTGAATGGCAAGGGGACGACGCACCTGAGAAGATCCAGCCTAACCAGATACCGCAGGGCCTTGACCGGTTGGCGTTCAAGGCGAATCGCGACATCTTCGAGATTTCTGGTGTCGGCGAGTCGATGCGCGGCTTGGACCGAGCTGATGTTTCAGCACGAGCGATCCAGGAAAAGCGCGACGCAGGCGGTACTGGTATGGGCCGGATCTTCGCGTCTCTGGCCTACACACGGCGGCTGTTGGCACACAAAGTGCTGACGCTGGTACAGGACTTCTACACTGAACCCCGCACGATCCGCATCTCTCAGGACCTGTTCCAGGAGGCTGAAGAGGTAGAGGTCAACATGCCGGGGCCAGAGAACCAGATCCACAACGACTTGACGATTGGCGAGTACGAAGTCAGGCTGATCCCGACGCCGCTGCGTGATTCGCATGACCAGACGCAGTTCGACGAGATCATGCGCATGAAGGAACAGGGCATCCATATCCCTGATCATCGCCTGATTCAGTACAGCCACCTCGACGACAAGAACGACATCGCCGAAGAGGTCAAGCAGCTCACCGGTGGGCCGCTCACGGAAGAAGCACAGCAGCGCATCAGCGAGCTTGAAGCGCAGCTCAAGGAGCTGGAACTTGAAGAGATGCAGGCCAAGATCAAGGACAAGATCGCCGACTCCAGGCTCAAGGCGGCACGGGCAGAAAAGCTCATGCACGAGATCCAGGAAGGCGGTATGTCGGTCAAGGAGCTGGATCAACTATACTTCAAGGCCCGCGCAGAAGACGAGCGCTTGGCGCGGAAAGACCGAGAACTGGACATCCGTGAACGCGGTATGGAGGCGAAGCATGGCCTCGACTCACGCGAGCAGAACCGGCGTGAGGTAGATACCGCAGCGCGGATTACCCAGCAGCAACAGCAGGACACACAAGCGGACGAACCGCAGGAGTAGTAGACCATGGTAGACAAGACCCAGGAAGACCAGTGGAACGAAGAGGCTAAGTACCTCGACGATGATGACGACGATATCCTCAATCAGGATCCGTCGAAGCTGAGCAACTTCAACGAAGAAGAGGACAACGACGATGAGCAGGATGACAATGCCGATTCAACTGCCGCCACTACCCGTGAAGAGGATGATGACGGGGACGATGTGGATGACGAATCCGATGACGATGCAGAGTCTGATGACGGCGAGGATTCAGATGGCGACGATGATGAAGATGCAGGGGATGACGGCGAGCCAGAAGGCGAAGAGGATAGCGGAGAAGGCGATAAGTCGAGTCGATCTGAGGAACAACAAAAAGACTACATGATGCCCAAGAGCCGCTATGACTCAGTCAAAGCACGGCTCGACAAAGCACTGGATGAACTGGATCAGCTCAAGCAGAGCAGCAGCTCGACCAACAAGACCACGGCAGACGCTGGGGATCTGATGAAGCAGCTTGACCAGATTTCTGCGGAGTTCAACGAAGCCCTGTCGACGGGTGATGTGGAAAAAGCGAACGAATTGCGGGCGAAAGAGCGCCAGCTGACGGAACAGGTCTTCGATCTGAAGGCACGCCATATCGCTACGCAGGAGGTCGAGAATCTCCGCTATCAGGACTTCGTCACCGATATCGAATCGAAGTACCCAGAGCTGAATGAGGATGATCCAAATTTTTCAAAGGACCTCAGCCGAGAGGTCGTGGATCTGCTGACAGCGTTTGAGAAGACCGGTTATCGGCCTGCCGACGCGCTGAAGCGTGCAGTCAGCTACGTCTTCCCCGATGGCCCGACGAACGTGGCGAATGCAGGCGAAGACACGCCGGGAGCTCCGGATGCCAAAATCGCTGAGCGTAAGGAGAAATCACGGAAGCGGAATGCCAAGCTGCAGGGCAAGCAGCCACCGAAGACCAAGGGTAAAGGNCGGGATTCGGATAAGGGTGGACCGCGCAAACCGCTGTCGCTGGCAGAACTCGACGACGAAGAGTTCGACAAGTACGACCTCGACAGTGAAGAGATGCGTGCAGCGCGTGGCGACTATTTGTAAAAACTATCGAAATAGGAGTTGACGATAGATATGGGCTATGGTACCTTCGGCAGTAATTCGGGTGTAGCACGAAACGCTGCCGGGGGCGACCCCGCTAAACATCGCTTTACGAGGGCCGACAGCGAGAGTTCGGTAGAAAGCATATTTTTTTGGTCTTAACGCAAAGGAGCTAACTCATGGCAGTTACTAACTTTGCAGCCATGACCGACGAAGAGCTTACCCTGTGGAAGCGACAAGTTTGGCGGGCTGCACGAAATCAGATGTTTACCAACAACTTTGTTGGTAGTGACGCAAACGCGATGATCACCAAGGTCAACGAGTTGCGTCAGGGCCAGAAGGGCGCACGCGCTGTTATCACCCTCGTTACCGATCTCATGGGCGATGGTGTTGCAGGCGACCGCAACCTGGAAGGCAACGAAGAACCCATGAAGTCCTTCGATCAGGTGATCCAGATCGACCAGCTGCGCCACGCTGTGCGTAGTGAAGGTCGGATGGCTGACCAGAGATCGGTGGTCGCATTCCGTCAGAACGCCCGTGACAACGTGGCATACTGGCTGGCCGACCGGATGGACCAACTGGCGTTCCTCACTCTCTCTGGCGTTTCCTACGCTTTCCACCCAATGGGCAATTCGCGCACTGGATCGGACCTGCCGTACCTTGACTTTGCTCAGGATGTCAGCGCTCCGAGTTCCAAGCGTCATTTTCGCTGGGATGAAGGCACCAAGGATTTCCTGCCTGCTGACACCTCCGAAGTGGATGCAGCGGACCTCCCGAGTTGGGAAATGCTGGTCAATCTCAAGGCCAAGGCTCGCGACAGCTACCTGAAGCCGGTTCGAACTGGTAACGGCATCGACGTTTACCATGTCTTCATGACCCCGCAGGGTATTGCGCGGCTGAAGATGGATGAGAACTTCCTTCAGGCTTACCGCCATGCGCAGCATCGCTCCGGTGGTAATGCACTGTTCAAGGGCACCAAGCACCTCGGCGGCATCGAAGTCGACGGTCTGGTCATCCACGATTTCCGCTACGTGTACAACACTCGTAACATGGCTACGAAGTGGGGTTCTGGCGGCGATGTGGAAGGTCAGCGACTGCTCTTCTGCGGCGCTCAGGCACTTGGCATGGCAGACATCGGCCTCCCGTACTGGGTGGAGAAGGAATTCGACTACGACAACCAGCCGGGTATCTCGATTGGTAAGATGTTCGGGTTCCTGAAGCCTCGCTTCTTCTCCATCTACGATCAGTCGGTCGAAGACTTCGGCGTGATCTGCGTCGACACTGCGGTATAAGGAGCAAACTATGCAAGCGACTAATGTGAAAAACGTGAATCGCCAGTGGCCCCTGTACTCTGTGACCCGGATTACGAACGAAGATCTGGTGAATGGGGAAGCAGTGGCACTGACGGGCCTTCCCGGCAACGCGGTTGTTGTCAGCGGTGAAATCACCGTCCAGACGGCGTGGGACTCGGAGACCTCTGCAGAACTGAACGTTGGTGACTCGGCTACTGCTGATCGCTACGTGGCAGGGGTAGACCTCACGACTACTGGCCGAACGGCGCTGACGCTCACTGGCTTCCAGACGCAGGCCCCCGGCGACATCCTGGGTGCACTGGCCGAAGTCGGCGACGCAGCAACGGTGGGCGAAGCTCTGCTGATTGTTGGCTACGTGGTCGAAGGTCGTGGCGGCGAAGTTCAGTACTAATGCTGCCCGGTAGGCTGTAAGATGATGGGACTGGGGTCTTCCCCCAGTCCCTTTTTCGTATCTACTCAGGAGAAAAGCAAATGTCACAGATGCGTAACGCAATCATGCGAATGCCCATGGACCGTCGTATTGCGACGAATGCTGGGTACACCTTCAACTTCAAGAAAGATGAAGACAAATTCGTTCCCGGTATCGCAGTGCAGGAAGTACGGAAGCACGGCGGTATCATCGTGANCTACGCAGACGGCTCCATGGATGTCCCGGAGTCAGCGAACAAGATGAAGGTCCCCTCGNTGGTCACCTCAGAGTCTTCGATGCCCGAAGGTGAGGGTGNAGGCATNTCCGTGGAAGCGGAAGAGCGCGTGACCTCCACCACGGACGCTGACGACGACGACGCTGTTGCTCAGGCTGTCAAGGACATGGATTCCTTCAACCAGAAGGAAGCCCGCATGAAGAATGCGATCNTGAAGCTGATNAGCGACAACGACCCGGAGAACTTCGTCGCCACCACTGGTATGCCGAAGGTTTCGGCGATCAGCACGGTCATGGGCGGTGAACAGGTCACCGGTGAAGTTCGCGACCTCGTTTGGCGCAAGATGGAATCAGCTGGACTGATTGAAGTTGAACATGAGTCTGACGCCGAGTAAATTCATCCAGCGCTTCAGGAGCAAGATCGATGATCTGATCCCTGAAGACGGCGATGATTCCGCAGCTCTGTGGACTACTGCAGAGCTGGAGGAATACTTCGACCGTGCGCAGCAGGCACTGTGCGAGCACACCCAGTATCTGCTCGGTGAGCTGACAGCACCGGTGATCGCTGAGCGCGAGTGGGTCACGCTACCGTCACGGGTGACCAACGTACGCGGTATCCGCCTTGAGAGCACCGGGCTTGATCTGGATATCCGGAATCTCAACGAGATGGGCCACACCCCCGCAGACGACTACGGTCTCAAGGTCACCGGTAAATGGCGGCAGGCTGAAGGTGGACCGCCCCAGATCGCTATCTTGGATATCGTCACGAACCGTGCACGATTGATGCCGATCCCTGCAGAAGACGACAGGCTCATCATCACCGGTGAGCTACTCCCCCGCGAATACGCAGATTGCGACGATACCTTCAGTATCCGTCCGCACCATGCGTGGGCGATGGAGAACTTCATGAAATACCTGGCCTACAGCAAGCATGACGCTGATGCCTACGATCCCGACTTGTCGCTGAAGTACCAAGCGCAGGCGTTCCGGGATTTCGATGCCATCTACCACGAGATCAAGAAGCTCCGTCGCAGTGGACAGGCTGGCTCTGGCACTACGCGGTACGGAGGTATCCCGCTGTGAAGCAGGGTCGCGAGTTCAATTTTCCAGGTTGGGTAAGCGGGTTGAACAACATAGCCCGCGAGGATCTGCTCGATCCGCGACAGCTGCGCAAGGCGACGAACGTCGATCTTTTACCTGGAGGGCACCCGCGTAGGCGGCAGGGCTACACGAAAGTGCTTGGAGATGGGCACTACCACTCACTCTTTGCTACGCCGAACTACCTTGTGTTTGTCAAGGACGGCAAGCTGTGCGTGACAGAGGACATCGATCACGTAGAAGAAGTTGCCGAAGACATCCACGAATTGACCGGCGTGGTGATCAACGACGAGTTCTATTTTTCAGATGGGCAAACGACAGGAATTCTATCGACCGAAGGCAAGCTCCGCCCTCTGGGTATCATTTCGCCGAGCCGTCAGCCGTTTGTATCGGCAGCGAGCGAAGGAGGCTTATTCGAGGGTCT
>SL_3KL_010_SEDDRAFT_10007013_pt1 | contig 10031 bp, 12 predicted proteins | sample SodLakKL_010_SED_2_FD_10381 | JGI IMG/M metagenome (IMG submission 10381)
GGGGCCGGTCTTCCCGATCTTGCCCAATATGAGAGCCACCAGTAAAACCCCGCCTGCAAGACCCGGGCTGAAAATCAGGTTTTCGGAAAACTCAANGCGGATCCGGCCTGCCAGGATGCCGAGAACAATGCCGGCCGCAATGGGAAACATATTTGTATCGGATAGTTTCTTCTCCTGGTTGCCGAACACCTTGGCCACCGCTTTCATATTCTCTTTGTTGCAGGCTATCAGGAGCTTGTCGCCAAACCTTATCAGTGAGGCCTCACTGGGCACAATGTCGATGCCGCTCCTGCGTATACGGGTTATGGTAGCGTTGTAGTTGGAAAAGAGGTTGAGCTGCCCTATTGATTTGTTCACAACCTCCTTGTTGGTGACAAGAATGGACTGGACCTCGTAATCTTCGCCAAGCGGTATCTCCAGATCAGTTACGCTCCCGATCAGCAACCTTACTTTTTCGAGTGCCTCATGGCTCCCCACTGCCTTGACAAGGTCGCCCTTATAAAGGACGGTGCCTGGCGAAGGGGTCATTGCCTCTCCCTGCGACAGCACCCGCGAGATACTGGCCCCGGTCATGCTCCTGATCTGAAGTTCACCAATGGTCTTGCCGGCAATATTGTCGTTCTCCACAACGAAATGGCGGTTACAGACTTCAGGATAGATACTCTGCATCTGCCGGTCGATATCCTTTTCGGCGTCCCTGACACTGACACCCGGAATAAGAGGCAACAAGCGGACAAAAATGATGACACCTATTACCCCGAAAGGGTAGGCAATGCCATAGCCTATTGGTGCAAGCGACGAACCGGTCGAATCGATGGCCGCCGCAAGTCCGGGAGTACTGGTAAGGGCCCCTGTGAAAAGCCCTACTGCAAGGTGAAACTCAATGCCGAAGATCCATGCCGCTGCCACGGTAGTCAGCGCTGCAAGGCTGACCAGGATAAAGGCTACAGCTACGATCGTCCTGCCCCCGCTGCGGAAGGTTTCGAAAAAGCCGGGACCGGCCTGCAACCCGATGGTAAAGATGAACAATACAAGTCCGACTTCCTGGAAATCGCGCGGTATGACCACCCCGAAATGGCCAAAAAGCAGTGCAACAAAGATCACTGCCGATATGTCAAGTGAGATACCCCTGATCTTCAGGCGGCCTATTATAAATCCGATGGCAATGATCAGAAAAAGTGAGAAATAGGTAAGCGAAAAAACTGACATTCTATTATTTTTGTGGCTTCCTGGTTATTAGCATGATCCCGGCGGGGACGGAAACAAAAGTAGGTTTAAATATCGATATTACCAATGGGGAAAGCCCGGTAACAAGGGCGGAAGTTTTTGCAGTTATACAATAAAAAAAAATGTCTCTCCCTTTATATTTTAAAAAATTGATTAAAATTGTATTGTGAAACCATAAAACCTGTTTTTCTTTTTAAAAGTGATGAAGTCAAAAAGAACGTCTGGCGATTTTCGCGAAGCCAATGATGGATTTAAAGGGAAAAAGAAGCATAAGCTCACCCCTGTGAAAAAACAGAAATCCAAAAGGACCCAGTTTTTAGATGAGATCGAGGATCTTGATGATGAGGATCTGTATTATAAACCAGACGACCTTGAAGATCTGTATGATGACCTTGAGGATTTTGATGACGATGAGGAAGATGATTCCTGACCCGGTACTTTAAGCCGGCCCATTCCGGGATCACAAAATTTTCCTTATGCTCTCGGTAACGATGTGCCCGTCAAACAGTTGAACTATCCTGTTGGCCTTTTCAGAATCAGTCGGTGAGTGTGTTACCATAACTATGGTTGTGCCCTCTTCGTTGAGCTGCTGAAGAAGGTTCATTACTTCTTCGCCGTTTGCAGAATCGAGATTACCGGTTGGCTCGTCGGCAAGTATTACCCGTGGATTGGAAACAACTGCACGGCATATGGCAACACGCTGCTGCTGCCCGCCCGACAACTGCTGGGGAAAATGTTTCCGCCTGTGGGCAATCTGCATCCGGTCAAGCACCTGCTCTACCTTCGCCTTTCTTTCAGATCCCGGCACCTTCTGGTAAAGAAGAGGTAGCTCAACATTCTCGAATACTGTCAATTCATCTATAAGGTTAAAACTCTGGAAAACGAAACCGATGTTCGACTTGCGCTGGTTGGTCCGCTTTTTTTCAGAGAACTTCGACACCTCGGTGCCGTCAAAATAAAGCTCGCCCGTGGTCGGGTTGTCAAGGAGGCCTATAATATTGAGAAGCGTGGACTTGCCGCAACCTGACGGCCCCATGACAGCTACAAATTCGCCTTTCTTTATTTCAAGACTCACCTTGTTCAGTGCGGTTGTTTCAACCTCATCGGTCCTGAAAACCTTCGTAAGTTCAACGGTTTTTATCATAACGTGCTATTTTGGAAAAACATTTATGCCGGAAAAGCTAAAGATACAAAAAACATTAATATGCCAGCTGGTTGAAGTTTAATCATATTTTACTATCTTGCTTTAAAAATTTTCCGGCGCTACCGGCAGGCAGGTAGCGGTACAATAATACAACCTGAAAACCACCGGTCCCGCAAATATTAAGAATATGCACAACGAAGACAGACTTATTTTCATGGTTGATGATGACAGGGTAATTCTCAACCTGCTGGAATATGTTTTCCAGGGAAAAAACGACTATAAGATAATAACTTTCCCCACAGGTGAAGATTGCATTGACAACCTTCACCGGAAGCCGGACCTGGTGGTTCTGGACTATATCCTTAACGAAAGTGACAAAGATGCTCTGAACGGTATGCAGACCCTGAAAAAAATAGTTGAAAAAGACAGAAGCCTGCCCGTCATCATCCTCTCCGGGCAGACCGACGAGGAGACACGGCAGAAGTTTCTGCAAAACGGAGCAAAGGATGTACTGAGCAAGGATGATTTTTTTGTTGATAAGCTTGAGCAGATAATTGCATCAGAACTGAAATCCCGGTGATCTGATTTGTTTAACCTTTATTTTCACTTTCCCTTTTCCCCCTTTCAGGAAGCAGGGATAACTCTTTGGGGATTTCACAGTTCCCTTTTTTATTTTAATATTAATTTATACTTTTGCACCACATTTTTTTGTGATGCCGGCTTTCATTGACCAATATGATATAATGTTCAAGGGTCTGAAAACGGGAGTACATCAGTTCAGCTACGAACTGGATGGTCCTTTTTTCGGACATTTTGAAAATCCTGATTACCCTGACGGAGAGGTAAGTGTGTCACTTTTAATGGAAAAGAAGGACCACCTGCTGTCACTGTTTTTTGAGTTTTCAGGCAAAGCAAAAGTTGCATGCGACAGGTGCCTTGACGATCTTTTTGTTCCGGTCGGCTCTAATACCAGCCTGTTCGTCAAATTCGGCGAGGAGCCACAGAACTCAGATGCCGATGTGATATATCTTGATGAGAACGACCACAAGCTTAACATTGCCGCTTACATGTTTGAAAGTATTTGTCTCAGCCTTCCCCTCAGGAAGATCCACCAGGATGACGATCATGGCAATCCGCAGTGCAACAAAGAAATGGTTGAAAAGATCAACAGGCACATGATAACTGATGAAACCGGAAAATCGGATCCCAGGTGGGATACATTGAAAAAATTAGCAAGCAAGAAGAATTAACAACTAATAATTATTAAAAATGGCACATCCAAAAAGGAAAATCTCCAAAACGAGGAGGGATAAAAGAAGAACGCATTACAAAGCAGTAGTGCCTACTATGTCGACCTGCCAGAACTGCGGATCAACCGTTCGGTACCACAGGGTTTGCGGTGAGTGTGGATATTACCGCGGCAAGCTGGCCATCGAGAAGGAAGTTGCGCAGTAGCGCCCCGCAGGGTCAGCCGGATAGGATCCTGCTCAAGACACTGTTCTTTTTCCAACATGTAAACCGTGATTGAATATGAGAATTGCCCTTGACGCCATGGGAGGCGATTTTGCACCGGAATCGACTGTTTGCGGTGCAATACTTGCTGCCAAAATCTTTTCGGAAGATGTCCGGATAGTTCTTGTGGGGGACGAAAACAGGATTGCCGAAATCATCAAGCGGGAAAATTATGACCGGTCGGCATTTGACATCGTTCACACTGATGAGGTGATCGGTATGGGAGAACATCCGGCGAAAGCCTTCCAGAAAAAACAAAATTCGAGTATCGTTACCGGGTTTGGCATGCTTGTGCGGAACCAGATCGATGCATTTGCCAGTACCGGCAACACTGGAGCCATGATGGCAGGAGCCATGTTCATGGTTAAATCGATCCCGGGAATTATACGTCCCGCTATTTCTGCCCAGGTTCCAAATGTTGCGGGAGGATCGGCAACTTTGCTGGATGTGGGTATTAATCCCGATTGCAGGCCTGATGTTCTTTACCAGTACGGGATGCTGGGATCACTGTATGCCAGGCACGTATTTCAGATTGAAACCCCGAAAGTTCGCCTCCTTAACCTGGGGTCGGAAGAGGAAAAAGGCAACCTGATTACAAAAGCGGCCCATGAGCTTATGAAAGAATCTGTTGATTTCAACTTTGCCGGGAACATTGAAGGTAATGAGATCTTTGAGGAGGGAAAATCGGATGTGATAGTATGCGATGGTTTTGTGGGGAATGTAATACTGAAAGAGGCCGAGGCACTCTATACACTGATACGGAAAAGGAAAATAAACGACGAGTTTTTTGAACGCTTCAATTTTGAAAACTACGGGGGAACCCCGGTTCTTGGAATAAACCAGCCGGTGATCATTGGGCATGGAATCTCAAATGCAAAGGCGATCAAGAACCTTATTATTCATACAAAGGATGTTGTTGAGGCAAAACTGATGGATAAATTTAAAGAAGCATTCAAATAATGACAGGTCTCAGGGCGTCGATTACAGGAGTTGCAGCAGATCTGCCGGAGTATATCCTCAATAACGAAGAACTCAGCAGGATGGTTGACACTTCTGATGAATGGATAATGACCCGGATCGGGATCAGGGAAAGACGCATACTAAGGGAACCCGGCAAGGGATCATCGCATCTGGGTGCAAATGCGGTAAAAGCTCTTCTTGATAAGACAAGGACTAAACCGTCGGATATTGACCTGGTGATTTGTGCTACCGTCACACCCGACCATCAGTTTCCCGCCACAGCAAATATTATTTCACACAAGGCGGGTATAAAAAACGCTTTCAGCTATGACCTGAATGCTGGTTGCAGCGGGTTTCTGTATGCACTCGCTACAGCACAGCAGTTTATTGAAACGGGGAAAATTAAAAAAGCTGTTGTTGTTGGTGCAGAACAGATGTCCTCCATCGTTGATTACCAGGACAGGGCCACGTGTCCCATTTTCGGCGATGCAGCGGCAGCAGTTCTTGTTGAGCCGACAGAAGACGATACCGGATTAGTCGATTCAATACTCCAGTCAGACGGCACAGGCCTGCCCCACCTGCATCAGAAAGCAGGAGGCTCGGTTAAGCCTGCCTCGCACGAAACAGTAAACGCGAGGGAACACTTTATTTACCAGGAAGGGCAATACGTTTTCAAATGGGCCGTTTCGAAAATGGCAGATGTCTCTCTTGAGATAATGAAACGTAACGGTCTTACTCATGAAGATATCGCATGGCTTGTGCCCCACCAGGCAAACATGAGAATTATCGAGGCTGTCGCGAGACGCATGAAGCTTGAGAAAGAGAAGGTGATGGTGAATATCGAAAAGTTTGGAAACACCACCGCTGCCACCCTGCCGCTGTGTTTATGGGAATGGGAAGAGAGACTCAAAAAAGGGGACAATATCATCCTGGCAACATTCGGGGCGGGGTTCACATGGGGAGCCATGTACCTTAAGTGGGGCTACGATGGCAGCCCCGGAACATGATGCCACGGTTGCTTTCAGACCTGGCCAGGTAAAAATAGAAACCATAATATTTCAATAAAACCTGAAGAAGATGGCAAAAAACAATAACAACGAAACCGGCGTAATAAACCTTATCGGACCGGGCACGGAAATAACCGGTGACATCAAGTGTAACGGCGATGTGCGTATCGACGGCATCCTGAAGGGGAACCTTACAACCAGGGGAAAGGTTGTTATAGGGGAAACAGGTATGGCAAACGGTGAGGTGATCTGTAAAAATGCCGATATTTCGGGGAAAATGGAGGGGAAAATAACCATTTCGGAGCTTCTTTCCCTCAAGCCCACTTCCGTTATTACCGGAGATATTATAACCAGCAGGCTGGCGATCGAGCCCGGGGCAAAATTCACAGGAAGCTGCAACATGAGCGGAACAGCAAACAGTTTTGGCGAGCCCGTGAAGGATGCAGAGAAGAAATAGTACCTGACCACACATTGATACAAACCCCGGCCGGCATACCCCGGCCGGGGTTTGTAGTTTCCGGTTGAAGTGAATTGGCAGGATTAATTTTATTCTATATATTAGTTGGCCAATGAAACACTAATGTCGCTTTGTTATGTTTCTGAAAATGAAATTCCCCGTCAATCTGCTACTGTTCTCTTCCGCTGTTTTTCTGGTGGGGCTGGTACTCTTTTCCACGGTGCTCAGGGAATATTTTTTACCGGTATTCTACCTGCTGATATTGTATTTCCCGGTTCTGTCAATTACAGGAAGGGTACTCCTGAATATCCCTCGACACAAAAAACCGGGAGATTTCAACATCCGCTACTTCCTTGTCAGGTGGACCAAAGTACTGCTGCACCTGGTATTTATAATGGTCTACATTGTGAATTACCGTGAAAACGCTCTTGCCTTTGTAATTACATTTCTGGCATGCTATGTACTGTTTTCGGTGTTTGATATATATGTCATGAGCGAAAGGATTAAAAAAAGTAACCAAATTTGATATACCGCCGTAAAAGATGATTACATTTACGATTTTAAAAGCTTAATGACTAAATATAAACGTGAAATATTCGGGTAACAAATACCGGGTTCTGTTTATCACTGTTTTTGCAATAACCATTGCGATGCATCCGGTATCGGCAGCAGGACCCGGAGCAGATGGTGAGTTTGATCCGGGGAGTTTCATATTTGACCATATAGCCGACGCATACGACTGGCACCTGTTTGACATAAACGGCAAGCATTACAGCGTACCCCTTCCGGTAATAGTCTATACCCGCGAAAAAGGCCTGAATATTTTCATGTCCGATAAATTTGATCACGGACATAAGGCATACAGGGGCTTCCGGATAGAACACGAAGGGCCCAACAAGGGCAAAATAGTTGTTGCTCTCGACGACCACACCACCCAACCTGACAAATCCCGGCCCCTGGATCTTTCAATGACAAAAAACGTTACCGGCATGCTGTTTGCCGCAGCAATAATGATGGCCATATTTCTTACCGTAGGCAACCGTTACAGGCAAAACCCGATGAAACCACCAAAGGGAATTCAAAGCCTTTTTGAACCTCTTATGCTGTTCGTTATTGATGACATTGTGAAGCCCGCTATCGGTGAAAAGAAGTACATAAGGTTCCTGCCATACACCCTTACCCTGTTCTTTTTCATCTGGATAAACAATATGCTGGGATTGATCCCCTTTTTTCCGATGGGTGCAAATGTAACCGGCAACATTTCGGTAACGGCAGGACTGGCATTAACCTCGTTCCTGGCTATCAACCTGAGCGGCAACAAGCACTACTGGCAGCATATATTCAATACGCCCAACGTGCCTGTGTTTCTCAAGCTTCCGATACCCATAATGCCGGTTATAGAACTGGTTGGCATCTTTACAAAACCGTTCGTACTTGCAATTCGTCTTTTTGCAAATATCACTGCAGGGCATATCATCACCATGGGGTTTTTCTGCCTGATATTTATTTTCGCACAGGTATCCAGATCGTTCGGTTACGGCGGCACGGTACTGGCAGTCGGTTTTGGAGTATTCATAACATTTCTGGAAATGCTGGTTGCACTTATCCAGGCTTATGTATTTACTTTGCTTACATCACTGTTCATAGGCGCTGCTGTTGAAGATGCGCACTAGATAGATAGTATTATTAATTTTAAACAAAAAAGCATTTTTCACCATTAAAAACTTAAATCATGATCGAACTGACCGTAATTCTGGAAGCCGCTTGGGATCTGACAGTATCAAAAATCGGGGCTGCCTTTGCAGCAAGTATATGCTTGCTTGGTGCAAGTTTCAGCATCAGCAAGATAGGTGTTACCGCACTTGAGGCCATCGCACGGCAGCCGGAGGCTGCAGGTGATGTCAGATCAAACCTGATAGTCGCTGCCGCACTTATTGAAGGGGTAGCGTTTTTTGCAATAGTGGTCTGCCTGCTTGTTCTGTTCATGTAATATTCAGCAGAATCAGATATATTGTTTATCACATGATCTGATATGCCGGGATTTTGTGACAAACAATGCAACCTATTAAAAACCAAATCCGATGGATCTTATAACACCCGAATTCGGACTGTTTTTCTGGATGCTTGTAACATTTGCAATTGTTTTCCTGATTCTCAAAAAGTTTGCATGGAAACCAATAGTCCAGGCCCTCCATGAGAGGGAGGAAAACATCAGGGAGGGAATTGAAAATGCCGAGGAAGCGAGGAATGAGCTGACCAAGGTGAAGAACAGGAGTGACAAGATCATCTCTGATGCCATTGTAGAAAGGGACCAGCTTATCAGGCAGGGCAGGGAGTTGAGGGAACAGATGACTGCTGAGGCACGTGAAATGGCCGAAGAAGAGGCAAAAAGGATAGTTAAGGAGGCGGAAAACCTGATCGAGGAGGAAAAAGCCGCAGCCCTTAACCAGATCAAGATCCAGATTGCATCACTGTCAATCGAGATCGCTGAAAAGATCCTGCGGAAAAAACTGGATGATGATGCGGTGCAGCAGGAACTAATGACAAGTATCCTGGATGAGTTCAAACTGAATTGAGAATTTTGGCATGGACCAGAGCAAGATTCCTGTAAGATACGCTAAGGCTTTATTCCTGCTGGGAAAGGAAAAGGGAATTCTTGATGAATTGTCGGCAGAGATAAGGATCCTGGCAGGCTTTTTTGAAAATACCCCGGCCATCATCCCTTATCTCAGAAGCCCGCTGGTAAGGATGCAGGTCAAAAAAGATCTTTTCAGGAGGAATTTCAAAGACCGGCTCTCGGAGGTCACCCTGAGGTTTGTTGACCTTGTCATCAGCAAAAAACGCGAAATTTTTTTTCCCGACATATTCAGGAATTTCATAAGGTTGCACAAAGCCGATGCGGGAATTAAAACACTGGTGCTTACAACAGCCCTTAAGATCGATGATGTAATGGAGCAGCAGGTAAGCCTCTGTTTTGAACGAAAGTCAAAGTCAGCGCACGAACTGGTTACAAGGGTCAAGCCTTCGATAATAGGGGGATTTATGCTTCAGACCGACGACCTGCTGTATGACGCATCGCTCGCCAACGAGCTGAAAAGGATGAAAAAAGAGCTGACGGGTGTAATACTGGAAACCAAAAACATATAAACCTTATGAGCGATATAAAACCGGGAGAGGTTTCAGCCATTATCAGGCAGCAGCTTGAGGATTTCAACGTGAAATTTGAGCAGGAAGAGGTCGGCACTGTACTCCAGGTTGGTGACGGTATAGTCAGACTCTACGGCTTGACGAATGTGAAGTCGAACGAACTCATTGAGTTTGAATCGGGTGTCAGGGGAATTGTCCTGAACCTTGAAGAGGATCATATAGGTACTGTATTACTGGGAGACTCTGAAACAATCAACGAGGGTGATATAGCCCGGCGCACCGGCCAGATTGCATGTCTTGATGTAGGTGAAGGGCTCATAGGCCGTGTTATTAACACCCTGGGAGAGCCTATTGACGGCAAGGGAATGATCGCCGGCGACCTGTATGAGTTGCCTTTTGAGAGGAAGGCCCCCGGAGTTATTTACAGGCAGCCCGTTTCTGAGCCATTGCAGACAGGGATCAAGGCGATAGATTCAATGATCCCTATTGGAAGGGGGCAGAGGGAGCTGATTATTGGTGACCGGCAGACCGGAAAGACTGCAATAGCAATTGACACTATCATCAACCAGAAATCATT
>SL_3KL_010_SEDDRAFT_10007014_pt1 | contig 10030 bp, 10 predicted proteins | sample SodLakKL_010_SED_2_FD_10381 | JGI IMG/M metagenome (IMG submission 10381)
CACCCCCGTCTACGCCGGCGGCCGCCTCTTCACCGTGGCGGGGAGTCGCCGCATCGTGGCGGCGCTGGACCCCGCCACCGGGGAGACCCTCTGGATCTTTCGGGAGCCCCACACACCCCGCTGGGAGGCGTCGCCCCGGACCACCTATGGCAAGGGGGTGACCAACGCCGAGGTGGAGGGCCGGGGAGTGATCTTCTACGTCTCGCCCGCCCTCTTCCTCCTCGCCCTGGACGCGGAGACCGGCCGGCCCCTGGAGGGCTTCGGGTCCCCGGTCCCCGTCCCCGGGTTCGAGGAGCTACGCCCGGTGGATCTCCTGGCCGACCTGGACCGGGCCCACCCATGGGACCCGGTCCACGCCCCCGATTCGACCCTTGGCGCCCTCAGCAACTCCTCGCCTCCCCTGGTGGTGTGCGGGGTGGTGGTCGTGGGGAAGGCCAACCCGTGGGCGCCCTTCTCGGCGGACCCGGAGCGGGGAATCATCTACATACACGGGGGCGTCCACCAACGACGTCTACGGGGGCTTTCGCCCGGGGGACAACCTCTTCGGGACCAGCGTGGTGGCGCTGGACCTCCGCACCGGGGAGCGGCGGTGGCACTTCCAGATCGTCCGCCACGATGTGTGGGACCGGGACAATCCGCACCCGCCCATCCTCCTGGACCTTCAGGTAGAGGGAACGGCCATCCCAGCCGCGGTGCAGGTGACGAAGCAGGGGCTGGTCTTCGCCTTCCAACGGGAGACCGGCGAACCCCTCTGGCCCATCGAGGATCTCCCGGTCCCTGCGAGCCAGGTCCCCGGAAAACGCCTCTCCCCCACCCAACCCGTCCCCTCCCGCCCCGCCCCCTTCGAGATCCAGGGACTCTCGGAGGAGGAGGTGGTGGACTTCACCCCGGAGCTCCGGGCCGAGGCCCTGGAGCGCCTTGGGGACATCCGGATGGGGCCCCTCTTCAATCCCCCCATCCACCGGGACAACCCCGACGGGTACCGGGCCGCGGCCATCTGCCCAGGGTTCACCGGGGGCGCCAACATCATCGGAGGAGCCGCGGCGGACCCGGAGACGGGCATCCTCTAGGTGGCCTCGGTGAAGAGCTGCAGCGGGGCCGTGCTGGTCCCGGGGTCGGACCGGGACGACGGGAGTCCGGGGGCCAACCCCGGCCGCACCGTGGTGGACTGGATCCAGGGCCCCGGCGCCGGACTCGGGACCCTGGAGGGGATCGAGCTTCCGAACACCGGACAGCTCAGCCACGCCACCGCCCTGGTGACCTCCTCGCTCCTCCTCTACGGGGAGGGGCGGGGTGGGCTCCCCCGCTTCCACGCCGTGGACAAGGCCACCGGGGAGCGGATGGGTACGGTGGAGCTTCCGGCACCCCCCACCACCGCACCCATGACCTTCCTCCACGAGGGGCGCCAGTACATCGTCACAGCGGTGGGGGCACCGGGGCGATTCCCCGGGTCGCTGGTGGCTCTCAGGCTCCCGTGAACCGATCCTGAGCGGGGGGGGCGCCCCACCTGGAGGTTCCGCCGGATCACCTCCCGCACCTTCACGGCCTGGTCGAAGGCGTGCTGGAACCCAGCGGGGGCCGCTCCCTCCCCTTCCTTCAGCACGTAGGCGGTCCGCTTCACGTCGGGGCAGAAGTTCAGGTAGCAGATGCCCCCGTCGATCATCATCACGTCCGCCCGCTGGATGATCCGCTCATTGGAGCTGGCCTCCACCCCCTCGGGTCCGGTGATGTAGACGGAGGGCATGTCGAAGGCGGAATCCAGCCCCTCCTCCCGGATCCGGTCCCAGATCCACCACGCCACGTCCTCCAGCGCCGTGACGCCGGGGGTGATCACCTCGTTGGAGAGGGCCCGCTCCCAGATCCGGCGGGTCTTCTCCGCCGCCTCTCCAAAGGCCACGATCTCCGACGCCACCCGCCGGGAACGGAAGTCGGAGACCAGCTTCTCTGCAGAGACCAACCGGTCTGCCCAGGGCTCGCCCAGCGTCTTCACCAGATGGAGGTACTCGGTGTGGGAGAGGCCGTCGGCCGCTCACGCCGAAGACCGCCCGCTCGATCCGGTCTCCGCCCCGGTCGGTGAAGATGTAGTAGCCGAGGCTCCCGGTATAGGCCTGCCCCATGTCCTCCCAGAGGGGGTCGTTCTTTCCCTCCTTCTGGACCACGATCCACATCCCGATCCCGTTCTCCCGCATGGCCTCGGGCAGGATCAGATCGAACTTGTCCTGGCGGATCTGGCAGAGGCGGTCCCAGCGGAAGCGGGACTCCTGGGCCTCCAACCCCTGGAACCCGGGGACCGGGGCGGGAAAGGGGAAAGCTTCCGGACGTTCTCGAAGCCCCGGGTCAGGGAGCCTTTGGACCACCGGAAGTAGGCGGCAAGCGCCCCGGTCCGGTGGAGCACGGAGCAGGGGGTGCCCCAGCCCGGGTCTGGAGCCGCGAACTCGAGTCCGGCGTGGAGGGGTTCTCGTGCAGGATGATGAACGAGACAACCCTCCTCTCGCCGCCCCCGTCCGAAGCGTCTACTCCCCCTCCTCCGACTGGGGCTCGGTGGTCCGGATGTCGGAGACGCTCCCCGGCTTCCCGCTCCCGAACTCCCCTGGAGGTCCCAGCTCGGCCCCGAAGAGCCGGGCCACCCGTTCCTCCACCTCCTGGAGGCGCTCCTCCACCTCGGGGGGATCCCCGATGACGTGGACGAAGAGGATCCCGTCCTGGAGGCGGACGCTGGCCGTGCCCGGGACCAGCCCGATGGTCCAGGCCAGGAATGCCTTCGCCGCCTCGTCGTCCAGACGCAGGTGGAATCGGAGGAGGAAGGATTCCAGGGGGAGGGAGGGGGAGAAGGCCCGCCTTGCGATGTCCACCCCTCCCTGGACGGAGCTCCGCCCGAAATAGAGGAGGAAGGGGAGGAGCCTCAGGGGCTTCCACCGCCAGGAGCCGACGGGCCACAGGAGGTAGCTCACGGCCACCGCCAGGGCGATGAGGCCTCCTGCGAGCCAGGCGTAACGGAGCTCGCCCTCCACCAGGACCCACCAGAGGAAGGTGAAGACGAGGATCCGGACGGGCACGGTCCGGAGCACTCCCCACGCCCCTCCGAGGGCACCGCCGCCCCCCCCTTCCCCCAGGCCGGTGCTCATGGCGCCCCCCCGCCTTCCCCCACCAGGAGGAGGGCCCTGAGGGGCCCGGCCCACCAGCCCATGAGGAGGGAGGCGGCCGCCAGCCCCAGCGGGATCACCTGGATCCAGAGGGAGAGAGGAGAAGGCCGGCTCCTTCCGCCGCCTTCCTCCCGATCCGAGGCTCCGCCCCTTCCGCCTCCGCCTTCCCCATCTGGGCCCCCCTCCCCCTCCTTCCCCTCCTCCCTCCGAAGGAGGCTGAACCGGAGCATGGCCACCACGTAGGCCAGGGAGAAGAGGGTGGCCCCGTGGAGAACCGGCACCCACCACCACTGCCCCTCCTCCCGTGCGGTGGCCAGGAGGAGGGCCTTCCCCGTATACGATCCACTCAGGGGAGGGCCCACCAGCGCCAGACCGCCCAGGGCGAGGGCCGCGGTGGTGAGGGGAAGGCTCCGGGCCAGCCCCCGGGTATCCTCCAGCTCGTCGCTTCCCCGGGCGAGGAAGACCAGCCCGGCTGCGAGGAATAGGGCGGCCTTCGCCAGGGCATGGGACGAGGCGTGGAGGACCCCGCCGGCCCAGGCGTCCACCCGCCAGGTCCCCACCTCCCCGGCGGGGGAGACGGCGGCCAGGAGGGGGAAGAGGAGGAAGAAGATCCCCACCTGGGCCACGGTGGAGTATGCGATGAGGAGCTTCAACCGGCGCTGGCGGAAGGCCTGGACCGACCCCCAGAGGATGGACGCCGTGGCGGCGCCTCCAAGGAGCTGACCCCACGCGAAGGTCACCCCCGCCCCCCCCAGCTCGATCCAGAGGCGGAGGAGGATGACGAAGGACCCCTTGATCACCAGCCCAGAGAGGACGGCGCTCACCGGAGCGGGGGCGGAGGCGTGGGCCCGGGGGAGCCAGAAGTGGAGGGGGAAGACGGCGGTCTTCACCATGAGCCCCACCGTCATGAGGAAGAGGGCNGTCCCCGGCACCCATCCCGTCTCCACCTCCCGGCCCAGGAGCCCCAGGTCCACGGTGCCGTGGAGGCTGTAGAGGAGGCCNACGCCCAGGAGGTAGGCGAAGGATCCCACCATGGCCGCCAGGAGGTAGCGGAGGGCCGCCACGGTGGCCGCGGCGGTCCCGGAGAGGCTGGCCAGGGAGGCCGCGGCCAGGAGCCCCAGCTCCAGGAGCACGTAGAAGGTGAAGAGATCCCGGGCCACGAAGATCCCGTTCAGGGAGGCCCAGAGGATGAGCCAGAGGGGCCAGAAGAGGGGGAAGACCTCCTCCTTCTTCCGCTCCAGGACGGAGACGAAGCCGGCGGTGTAGGCGCTCACCGCGAGCCCCACACCGGCCATGACCAGGAGGAGGAGGGCCCCGAGCCCGTCCAGGCGGAGCTCGATGCCCAGGGGCGGGGCCCACCCGCCCAGCGTGGCCATCATCGCCCCGGGGGTGTCTCCCTCCAGAAGGCTCCTCCCATCCAGGAGTTCGGCCACCGTCAGGAAGACATGGAGGGAGGTGGCCAGGGCGCCCAGGAGCCCAGCCGCCCAGCTGTGGCGCCGGGGGACCAGAATCGCCAGGACGGCGCCGGCCAGGGGAACCAGAATCAGGAGAGCGATCATCCCGCCTCCCCCTCCTCCTCCGGCACGTGGAGGTCCACCCGGCCCGTCTGCCGGTGGAGGCGACGCACCAGGGCCAGGGCGAAGGCGGTGGTGGCCACGGCGATGACGATCCCCGTCAGGACCATGGCATGGGGCACCGGATCAGGGTGGGGGTCGGCGTCCCGCCAGGCGGTGGCGATGAAGAAGAGGAGAACGCCCCCTCCCATCAGGTTCACCGAGATGATCTTCCGGACCAGGTGCACCAGCGCCACCGATCCATAGAGGCCCACCGCGAAGAGGGCCACCGCCACCAGGGAGAAGAGGAGGTGGACCGTCATGGATGCTCGTCGATGGGGGGAGGTCCCTCCCCCGGGGGATGAAGGGCCACGAAGAGGGCGGTGAGCCCCACCCCCAGGGAGAGGGCGCCGGCCAGCTCCAGGAGGAGGATGATCCCGGCCGCGGCCTCCCCGGGGTACTCCAGGAACTCCCGTCCGGAAGCCAGGAGGACCGCCCCCACCACCAGGAAGGCGGAGAGGCCCACCACCAGGAGGGTCCCCCGGACCACCGCCGGGAGGAGCTCCAGGGAGCGCCGACCCGAGAGCCAGAGGAAGACGCCCATGGCCGCCACCACCACTCCCGATTGGAAGGCCCCACCCGGAGCGAAGGATCCGAGCCAGAGGAGATAGCCGGCCACCAGCACCATCAGGGGGATGAGGGAGCGGAGGAGCCAGCGGACGACCCCGTCGGCGGTGGCCGGGAGGGGGAGTCCGGAGAAATCCGGGGTCCGCATGACGGAGAGGACCCCCATCACCGCCGCCACCAGGACCGCCAGCTCCAGCATGGTATCCAGGGAGCGGAAGTTGAGGAGCACCGCCGTGACCGGGTGATCCACCCCCGCGCCCGGGAGGGCCCCGTCCACCACGGAGGTGAGCCCGGCGGGCCCCCCGGGCAGCTCCAGCAGCACCAGGACCAGGAGGAGGAAGGTGCCGGCAGCCAGCCCTCCGGTGGCCAGGCGAAGCCAGAAGCCCGGGGTCCGGATGGGCCAAGGCGTGGGGCTTTCCTGTTCCTTGGGCCGCCCTTCTGTCGTCCAGCGGAGGTAGTGGAGGGTATCCACCAGGAGCACCCCCGTGAGGGCCGCCCCGATCCCCGCCTCGGCCAGGGCGATGTCGGGAGCGGAGAGCCGGACCCAGGCCAGGGCCATGAGGAGTCCGAAGGCGATGAAGAGGACCACTGCCTGGAAGAGCCCCCGGACCTGGATGATCCGGAGGGCCAGCAGGAGGAGGACCGCCGCCAGGGTCCCGTCCAGGACCCACCCCAGGATCGTCATGGGGGGACTTCCCCTTCCCCGGCACGCTCCTTGGCGGCCAGGAGGTGGCGCCCCACCAGGTAGCAGGCGTTCGTCCCGGCCAGGACCGCCAGGACCCAGATGAGGACCAGCTTCAGCGCCCCCGGAAGGGAGTCGGCCTGCAGGACCAGCGCCGCCACCACGAGCCCCAGCCCCAGGTTGTCCGCCTTCGTGAGGGCGTGGAGACGGGTCCAGGTGTTCGGGAACCGGAGCATTCCCACCGTCCCTGCCAGGTAGAAGACGCCACCCATCAGGCAGAGGAGGACGGAGAGTCCGTCGAGCCCGGTCATGCCGCCTCCCCCTCCTCCGCCGCCTCCGCCTCCGACTCCGCGGGGCGCTCCACGAACGCGAAGACGGTGAGGATGGCCAGGAGGGCGAAGAGGAGGGCCACGTCCCGGAGGGCCGGCTCCCCCATCCCCTCCCCCAGTAGGAGGAGGATCCCCACCCCGGTGGTCCCCAGGAGCTGGGCCGCCAGCATCCGATCGGGGGGTTCCGGTCCCCGCACCACCCGAACGAGCCCGGCCAGGAGATTCAGGAAGAGGAAGAGGGCCATGCCCACGAAGAAGGTAGCCATCGTTCAGTCCTCTCCTTCCTGACGTCGTCGGGTTGCCGGTCTCCTTCCTCTTCACCCCTGGAGAGGCTGGGTGGTCCTTGTTGGGCTCCGGCTCCGAGTGTGGGAGAGCGGAGGTCCCGCTGCCACCCGATGCTCGGCTGGAGGACGTGGCCCCCACTCTGCCAAAAACTGCGCAGATGGGGGTGTGAGAGATCGTCCCTCCGGTGCCGGGTCTTCTGCCATGCCCCACAGGGAACCGTCCCTTTGCGTCGCTGCCCTTCTCTCCCTCCCCCCCTTGCTGGCCGCTGCGCCGCTCGCGGAGGCGCAGGCGCAGGAAGCCCTCCATATCCCGCTCCTCACCGGACCCATCCAGCTGGACGGGTTCAGCGCCGAGCCCGCCTGGCAGCAGGCTGCCCCCCTCTCGCTGGTCATGCACCAGCCCGCCTTCGGCGAAGCCCCCTCGGAGAGAACCGAGGTCCGGGTGGCTCACGATGGGCAGTTCCTGTATGTCGCGGCCCGTATGTACGACTCGGACCCGGACGGCATCCGGGCCATGACCCTCGGGTTTTGACGCTCTCCCCGTTCCGGGCGGGTGAACATGGGCTCTGATGAGGCCCACAGGTTTCCAATGCTGGAGGCGATCGGTCCAAGACCCGTGCGTTCCGCGTTGCCCCCTCCCGCCCCTCCAGGATCGGACCCGGACGCGCTTGAGTGCGGGGCCAGATGGGCTCGAGGGGGGGGCAGACGGTATCGAGGGCGGGGTCAGACCGTATCCGAGGCAGCCAGGGCCGAGTGCGCGGCGTCGTCGTCTCCCGGAACGTCATCCCCTGGGGCGGATGACGCCCTTCATCCCAGTGTCCGCACCTGCTGCCCTTTGCGGCTCGTTTTTGCGCAGGCAGGAGGTGAAAGCGACCGTCTTCCATGCTCCTCCAGACAGAAGGGACAGTTCCATGCGTCGATGGGTGATCGGCGTGACCGACATGGCTCGCGCCTCCGCGCTTCTTCTCACCCTGGCCTTTCTGGCCGGGTGCGGCGACTACCATTCCGTGACGGGGCCAGAGATTCCGGACTCGCCCCACTCTTCACCGGTCTTCACATTCTCGGAGGAGGATTCCATCAGCATCGGATCCGGAGGGTTCCACTGGCTCCCCCCCATGGCCCCTGATCCGGCCGCCACCGGGAGTTTCGACGCCGAACTCGCGCCCCGGGTCCGGGTCTGCGAGTGGGATGGCACCTGCGCGGCGGTGGTGGCTGTCTTCTCCATGGACGGCGGCACGGGCTCGACCACCGTTCGTGTCGATGAACTCGACGAGCACTACATCGTCAACTGGCATACGGAGCGGTTCGACCTGGACCCGGGTCTCAAGTACCGGATCCAGGTTCTGGTGGACCAGCCCGGGCAGGGGGCCGAGGTGCTCCTGGGCCATGCGGACGTTCGCGTGGTGGCGAACGCCCGCGATCTCCGGCATGTGGACCCGGCGTACCTGGGCGTGGTCCACGGCCGGACCCTCCCCATCCGGTTTCGGATCGAGACGGGGGTCGCGGGCAGCGTGACGGTGGAGCCTGCCGCGGCCACCGTCGAGGTGGGCGGCCAGCAGCCGTTCACCGCCACGGTGCAGGATCTCCATGGCCGGCCCATCACGGGCGCACCCGTGATCTGGTCCAGTGCCGATCCGGGGGTGGCGACCATCGGCGCGGGGGGGCGCGCCACGGGTCACGAAGAGGGCGAGGTGGTCATCACCGCTACCTCGGGAAGGGTGAGCGGTACCGCGATCCTCACGGTAGAGGCTGCCGAAGAGTGCCTGGGTTGCACCTTGGTACCAGGGATGGAACCGGTTGTCGTCCAGTCAGCGCCCGGCATGGCGGAGATGGTCGCATTCTACGGCGTTGCCGACCAGCGCATCTCGATCCGCATCGACCATCTGACCAGCTTCTGCGCCATCCACACCGTACGCGGACCGGACGGAGAGGTGGTGATCCAAGCCACTTCATGCGGTACCTATTTCACGGATCTGCTGGTGCTCGGGGCCACGGGCCAGCACCGGATCGAGATGGTTCCGCTCAACGGGGCCAGCATCAACGCGCGCGTGACGATCTGGGAGGTGCCACCGGACGTCTGGACTGAGACCGCCATTGATGGCGAGCCCGGCTTGGTGGTGATCGAGGCGCCGGGGCAGAACGCGTTCGTGACCTTCCCGGGGGCGAGCGGCGACCGCATCACCGTGCTCGTCGAGCGGACCTTCGGCTGCGGACTCTACGAGCTTCGGGCCCCCTCGGGTGCGGTGCTCTGGAGCCGCTTTGCCTGCGGCAACCCCTACTCCGATCTGCTGGTCCTCCCGGAAGCGGGCACTTGGACGCTATTCGTCAATCCGCACCGGGACGGCGTCGGCCAGGCCGCGGTGCGGGTGCGCAGCGTCCCGCTGGACGCCCGGGCGGAGACCACCATCGATGGCGAGCCCGGCGTGGTGGTCATGGAGGCACCGGGGCAAAACGCCTTCGTGACCTTCCCGGGGACGAGCGGCGACCGCATCACCGTGCTCGTCGAGCGGAGCTTCGGCTGCGGACTCTACGAGCTTCGGGCCCCCTCGGGTGCGGTGCTCTGGGGCCCCTTTGCCTGCGGCAACCCCTACTCCGATCTGCTGGTCCTCTCGGAGACCGGGACCTGGACCCTCTTCATCGACCCGCACCTGGACGGGGTCGGCCAGGCCACGGTGCGCGTCCGGAGCGTCCCGCCCGACGCCCGGGCGGAGACCACCATCGATGGAGAGCCGGCCCTTGTGGTCATCGAGGCGCCGGCCCAGAACGCCTTCGTGACCTTCCCGGGGGCGAGCGGCGACCGCATCACCGTGCTCGTCGAGCGGACCTTCGGCTGTGGACTCTACCTGCTCCGGGCCCCTTCGGGCGCGGAATTCTGGAGGCGCTTCGACTGCGGTGATCCGTTCACCGATCTGCTGGTCCTTCCGGAGACGGGCACCTGGACCCTCTTCATTGACCCGCACCTGGCCGGCGTCGGTCAGGCCACGGTGCGCGTGCGCAGCGTCCCGCTGGACGCCGAGGGCATCGCCATCGTCGGAGGGGAGCGGGTCGACCTGGCCATCACCGCGCCCGCGCAGAACGCCAGGGTCGGGTTCGAGGGCCTGGCCGGTCAGCAGGTGACCGTGCATTCGGACCGCGTGAGCGGCGGCTGCGCCCGATACACCCTGCTGGGCCCGGACGCGCAGGTCATCGGAGGACTCAACGGGGTCCTCCGGTGTGGGGCCCTCTCGGAGAGCGTCACCCTTCCTGCGGTGGGCGCGTACGCGCTCCTGATCGACCCCAACGGCACCTGGACGGGCCTCACGCGGACGATGATCAGCGAACCCTGACCATGGACCGCGCGTGGTCCCGGACCTGTCCCGGCGACGGACTGCGGAGTCGACGAACGGGGTCTGGCGGGAGAGATCGGCGGGGG
>SL_3KL_010_SEDDRAFT_10007016_pt1 | contig 10025 bp, 8 predicted proteins | sample SodLakKL_010_SED_2_FD_10381 | JGI IMG/M metagenome (IMG submission 10381)
CTGCTTTGTGATGATGAAGGAATGGAGGGGGATGCGGCTTCGCCGCATCCCCCTCCCCTCTACTATCAGGCAATCCGGTCATTTCGAATTATTAGACCCGGAAAAGGGTCGCCGATGCGGAATGACAAAAAAATTGTAATTAGTTCCTTCAAAAGAGCTGCAGCGCCATATTTCTGATATACAACATGTTACGTAATGTTTGTCATTAGTAAGGAAGCGGTAGCGGAGTGAGAAATCTCGGGGAATTACCGGTTGGGTTGGTAAAAAAATAATTAATCATCATTTTGGTCATTCAACATATTCATTTTTTTATCACCTAATTTAACATTAATGTCTGAAGGAAGTTGGTATATATCTAAGTCAAAGAAAGGAATAACAGAGAAAATATGATCAAATATATCAGCCTGAATTCTTTCATAAATTGCCCATTCCGTTGTATTAGCAAAGCAATATACTTCTAAAGGCAATCCTTTTTCATTAGGTTGTAGTTGACGAACCATATATAGTAAATCTGTTTTAACTGACGGGTGATTTGCAAGATAATTTGTAATATATGCTCTAAAAACACCAATATTTGTCATTCTTCTTCCGTTTACCAAATTAGAATCATCGTAATTATGATTTTTATTATACTCTTGAATTTCTTTTTTTCGACTTTTAATATAATCTTTCAAGTATGCGACATTCTCAAATTTTTCAAGTTGTGTATTATTGCAAAATTTTATACTTTTCATATCAATATATACTGATCTCATAATTCTTCTTCCTCCTGTACTTACCATTCCTCTCCAATTTTTAAATCCTTCTGAAGCTAATGAATAAGTTGGAATAACTGATATCGTTCTATCCCAATTCTGCACAGAAACTGCATGTAATGTAATATCAACAACATCCCCGTCAGCCCCATATTTTGGCATTTCTATCCAATCACCGATTCTAACAAGATCGTTTGCTGTAACTTGCAATCCACCAACAAAACCTAATATTGTATCTCTAAAAACCAGCATTAAAACGGCTGTCATTGCACCTAATCCTGTAAGCATAACAAGTGGAGATTGACCAAGCAATAACGATATAATCAATATTGCTGCAATTATTCCTACAATTATCTTAAAAACTTGTATATAACCTTTTATTGGTCTGGCTTTCGCTACCTCAAGAGTATTATAAATATCTGATAAAACATTAATAAAAGAGTAAATAATAAGCCATACTGCTACTATAACATAAATATTTGTAACTAGATATGTTAATTCGGCAAGTTTTTCATATTTATCCAGAATAATTGGTCCTAACAAATAAATAAATATTACAGGTGCAATATGAGAAAGTCTTTTAAAAAACTTATTTTTTACTAAAAATTTAAGCCATTTATTTTTACTTTTCCCGATAAATTTCCAGACAAAAACGAGTATAATATTTTTTGCAATCCAATTTGCTATAAAAGCAAATATGAAAATTATTAAAACTGCCACTATAGCTTTAGCATAATATAAAGGCTCTCCAGTTATACCTATATATTCTAAAAGATATGTGATTGTTTCATCTAATGTTGAAAAAAATAGATTAATCATTATAAAAAAAGTTTATTGTTTTTTAATAATATAAATTTGACTTGAATATGGTTTAATTTTAAGAAATCCGGCTAAATTAGATATAAATCCTATAAAAAAACCTCTGATTAAATAAAATGGGTTTTTCAAATTCTTTTCACTTAGCAATGATACAAAAAAACTATCAAAAATCAATGGTTTTATTTTTATAATTTTAAGATTATTATTTTTTGCAAGGTTTTTAACGGCAGAATAATTAAAATGATATAAGTGGCGAGGCACATCATATCCTGCCCATCTATTCCCATAAAACTTTGCGTCGTAAGATTCATAATTTGGTAATGCTATAAACAATATACCATTTTGATTTAGAGCATTTTTTATTAAAGCCATTATTTCCTCTAACTCATAAATATGTTCTAATACATGCCACAAAGTAACTACATCAAATTTTTTGTAATAATTCTCTTTAATTATATTTTTATCATTAAGCATTGATAAAAATTTACTGCTTTTTTTATTTGCAATTTTTCGTGCATTTTCTTCCGGTTCATAGCCAACACAAATCATTTTTTTATTCGCGCAAAACGATAAAAATTCGCCTGTACCGCAGCCATAATCCAATAAATACTCAATTTTTTTCTTATATTTTTTAATTATTCGATATTTTAGTTTTATATTAAAATTTCTGATTAAAAAATATAACTTTTCAAACGGTGATTTTGGTTTTTCCGAATGAGATAAGTATTGATCAGATTTATAATATTCATTAATTTTATTTTTAGCAGGAAAAGGTGAAGTATAAAGCACTCCACAAGATTCACAAATTTTTAATGAAAATGTTTCGTTTGAAACTAAAAAATCTTCAATTTTATCTTTATAAATAGATAAATCCTTTTCGCAAAATATACACTTTTTATTTTCTTTCACTTTTAAAATTTTTTGAATTGTTTCACGTGAAACATTTTTTTATCTCTTTAAGTATGCCAATAATACTGCTATATCTGCCGGAGAAATTCCGCTTATTCTACTTGCCTGTCCTATATTTAAAGGTTTAATCTCAGATAACTTTTGTCTCGCTTCATGTGATAATCCTTTAATTTTTGAAAAATCAATTTTAGTACCTAATGATAAATTTTCTAAATTTTGTATTTTTTTTACCATTTCTTTTTCTTTATTAATATATCCTTCATACTTAATTAAAATTTCTACTTCTTCAATCGTCTCTTCTTCAATATACCCTAATTTTAAGGTTTTTATAAACTCTTTAGTTTGTTTATGTTTTTTAAAAAAATCAATTAAAAATACGTTTGGTCTTTTTATTAATTGTTTTATTGAAACTTTCTTATCAATATTTTCAACATTCAAAAATTTTAATAAGTCATTTTCTATGCTATTATTTGGGTCAATTTTATACTTCTCTAAATATTGATTTATTGAATTAATTGCATTTAATTTGTCATTAATATTAACATATCGTTGTTCATTAATTAAACCAATTTTATATCCTTTTTCCGTTAATCTAATATCAGCATTATCCTGACGTAATAAAATTCTATATTCAGCTCTACTGGTAAACATTCTGTATGGTTCTTGTGTTCCTTTAGTTACAAGATCATCAATTAATACACCTATATATGCTTCTGACCGTTTTAATATAATCGGGTCTAATCCATTAATTTTTCTGTTTGAATTAATTCCTGCAATTAATCCCTGACAAGCAGCCTCTTCATATCCGGTTGTTCCATTAACTTGTCCGGCAAAATAGAGATTTTCTACTATTTTTGATTCTAACGAATGATATAATTGAGTCGGACAAAAATAATCATATTCAATTCCATATCCCGGTCTGATAATATGTGCATTTTCTAACCCTGCGATATTTTTTAAGGCTTTATATTGAATATTTAATGGAAGACTTGATGAAAATCCATTTATGTAATATTCGTAGGTTTCTTCACCTTCAGGTTCTAGAAAAATTTGATGTTTGTCGCGATCCTCAAATTTAACCAATTTATCTTCTATTGAAGGGCAATATCGGGGGCCCTGACCTTTAATCATTCCTTGATATAATGGTGAATCTTTAATTCCTGATTTTAGTATATCATGTACAATTTGATTGGTATAAGTTAAAAAACAACTCTTTTGAATATTATTATTTTTTATATTGTCAAAAGAAAACCTCTTGAGATGGTCATCCCCTTTCTGTTCAATCATTTTACTAAAATCAATTGTCCTACCATCTATTCTAACAGATGTACCGGTCTTTAATTTATCACTTTTAATTCCAACTTTATTTAAAGAGTTTGTAAATGAATCAACCGATTTTTCTCCAAGCCGACCACCTGAAAAACTGTTTTTTCCAATAAATATTTTTCCGTTCAAAAAAGTTCCGCTAGTTATTATACAATTATAGGCTGAAAAAGTAATACCTAATTTTGTATTAACTGAAAAAAACTTTTTATTTTTAAAAATAATATCTGTTACTTCATCCTCCCACAAACTAATATTTTCATTTTTTTCAATAAAATTCTTCCAATTAAGGCAAAACTTGCTTCTGTCAATTTGTGCTCTAGGACTCCACATAGCGGGCCCTTTACTTTTATTTAGCATTCTAAATTGAATAGTTGATAAATCGGAAATAATACCTGAATTTCCTCCTAAAGCATCAATTTCCCGTAAAATTTGCCCTTTTCCTATTCCTCCCATTGCAGGATTACAAGATAGATAACCAATTTTATTCAAACTCATGGTTATTAATAACACACGAGAACCTAATTTTGCGGCTGACATAGCTGCTTCACATCCGGCATGACCTGCTCCAATAACTATGGTATCAAATTTACTAAACATATTAATTTTGTTTCACGTGAAACAATTCAAAATTATTTAATATATATATGTTTATTACTTAATAATTTGGTTTTTTAATCTATGCAAATTTATACTAAATTCGCTTAAAATAAAAAAAGGATGTTTGAAATTTCAAACATCCTTTTTTTAATAAGAAGTTGCAGACTAAATCTTATATCATATTTAATCTACTATACAATTCTTTTCTGTATAATCCTCCGATTGGTAATACTTTCATTTGATCTTCTATTACCAAATCCGGATACTTTATTGAATATATTTTACTAATATTTACAATAAAAGATCTATGAATTCTAACAAAATTCTTTTTTGGTAGAATTCTTACCATTTCTTTCATTGTAGTATGTGTTGTATAACTATTATCTGTAGTCGTTATTACAACATAATCTTTAAGAGCTTCGACATATAAAATATCTTTAAAATTAATTTTATTTAATCTATAATCTGCTCTTACAAAAATTGAATCCTGAGTATCTCCATTCTTGTTTTGAACTAATGAACTATACAATTCTTTCTCTTTCATTAACTCATGATCCTTTTCAGCTTTATATATAGCTGTTTCAATGTTAGTTAATAATTCCTTTTCTTTGAAAGGTTTTAATAAATAACCATAAGGTTCTGCTAATTTAGCTTTTGATAATGTCTCACGATCTGAATAAGCTGAAAGGAATATTACAGGAATATTAAAACGCTCTTTAATCTCTTTCGCTGTATCAATTCCAGTCATCTTCCCTTTTAACTTAACATCCATTATTACTAAATCAGGGCGATTTTGTTCAATTTCTTCAATTGCTTTATCACCTCTGTTTACTGTAGCTGTAACGTTATATCCGATATTTTTAATTGTATCTGCGATATCTTTTGCTACTAACCTTTCATCTTCTACTACTAAAATCTTGTTTTTTGCCATATTTTTATTAATTTAAATTAAGTTTTGGTTTTAATTTTTTTTTAAATTATAATTTATAAAGTCTTTTTATAGACTAATAATATTATTTGTGCTTGTAAAACGAAGGAATAAACCTGATATTTTTACGTGTTTCACTGAAATTTGATAAACCCCCTCTTTTTAACTAATTTTTAACATTCTTTTTAAAGGTTTTGATGCTTCATTTATCAAATTGCGGTTCAAATATATTTCATTATTTTCATATTTCAAAGTATTATATATTTTTTCTAAAGTAATCTTTTTCATATCAGGGCAATCATTGCAATTACATGTTTCGTCAGATGGTACAATTATAAACTCTTTTTCCGGTGATTCATGCTTCATTTTGTGCACAATTCCAGTTTCTGTAGCAATAATGAACTTTTTTGCTGAACTTTCCCTGGTATATTTAATCATGGAAGACGTAGAACCAACAAAATCAGCTAATTTCAAGACATTATCCTGACATTCAGGATGAGCAATAAATTTAGCATCAGGATTGTCTTCTATTAATTTCATGATTCTTTCAGCTCTTAATATATCATGTACTTCACATACGCCGTCCCACAATTTCATTGACCTATTTGTAATTGAATTTATATATGCTCCTAAATTTTTATCAGGTGCAAATATTAATTTTTGATCTCTTGGAAAACTCTCTACTATTTCTTTTGCATTACTTGATGTACAAATAATATCGGATAATGCTTTGGTCTCTGCAGTACAATTTATGTAACTTATTACTTTATAATCTTTATGTGCATCTATAAATTTTTTAAACTTATCTTGCGGACATGAATCAGCTAAAGAACATCCGGCTTCTAAATCCGGTAAAAGCACTTTTTTTTCAGGTGATAATATTTTTGCGGTTTCTGCCATAAAATGAACACCGCAAAAAATAATTATATTTGCATTGTTATTTAAGGATAATTTTGCTAATTGCAAACTATCACCAACATAATCAGCTATATCTTGTATTTCAGGTAATTGATAATAATGTGCTAATATTATAGCATTTTTTTTATTTTTTAAATTTATAATTTCTTTTGTCAATTGATTTTCTTTAAACATAACACATTAATATTATTATATTTTTTTAAAAAAATGTTTTATTGTTATTATTATTGTTAATTGTGTTAAAAATAAAATATTAAAAAATTTGTCTTTTTTATTTATTACTTTTAATTAACAACAAATAAACAACTTTAATTGTTTTAAATAATTAATAATCAGTCTTTTTTTTAAATTATTAACAATAGTAATTTTAGGCTTTCAATATTAATTTGTTTATTTTTTTTTAATGTTTTTATAAAAATTTTGGTTAATAAATATGTTTGAAAATGATTAAAATTTAATTGGATTTAATTTGCAAATTTGGGAAAAATATTTATAAAAACATGAAATAATTATTACAAACTTTTTTTTAATTAATTTTAAGTAGTTGATAACTCTTTATTAACAATGGTTTGTGAAAAAATTTATCTTACTTAGTTTCAATACTTAATGATTAAATTAATATATATAAATTTATTATTTTTATAATTATAACTATTTAATTTTTAAAATAATATGATAAATTGATATTTTTGTATTCTTTGAAAATTTTAAATAAGATATTAACAATGGAAAAATCTAAAATTAAAATCGCTGTAGGGTCTGATCATGCTGGCTTTGATATGAAAGAGTTTGTTAAAAACAAATTAAACAATAATAAGAATTATTTGGTTACGGATTTTGGTACTGATTCAAATGAAGCTGTTGACTACCCTGATTATGCTCATCTTGTTGCTAAAAGTATTGAGAATAAAGATTGCGATATTGCAATAATAATATGTGGAAGTGGTAATGGTGTTAATATTACGGTTAACAAATATCCAAATGTTCGGTCAGCATTGTGTTGGAATTCTCAAATAGCTAAATTGGCAAGGCTTCATAATGATGCAAATATTTTGGCTTTACCTGCCAGGTTTATTGATTTACAAGAAGCTGAAAATATTATCAATACCTTTTTAAATACCGAATTTGAAGGAGGAAGGCATAAAAGAAGAGTAAATAAAATTTGCCCTCGATAAATTTAAAAAAGAAAAGAGTTATAAATAGTAAATTAACTTAAATGAAAAATTTACAGTCAACTTTTAATTATGATTCTAATAAAAAGGCTTTCGATTTAAAACATCGTAAGACTATTAATTATAATATTTCTCAATATAAATCTTCTTTTGATAAAAGATTAGAAACATTTCCTGATCTTGAAAATGCAAAAGCAAAAGCTGAAAATATTAAAAAACAAGTAATTAATAATCTTGATAAATATCTTTTGGAGTTTGAAAAAAATTTTTCTTTAAAAGGAGGAAAAGTAATATGGGCTAATGATAAAAACGAAGCTTTAGAGAGTTTAATTAATATTTTTAAAGATAATGATGTTAAATCAGTTGTAAAGTCTAAATCAATGACCACAGAGGAAATTGAATTATTGACTTTTTTGGAAGCTAACGGTGTTGAAGCGGTTGAAACAGATTTAGGTGAATTTATTGTTCAGATATCTAATGACAAACCTTATCATATAGTTACTCCTGCAATGCATCTTTCTTCAAAAGATGTAGCCGGAATATATAAAAACAAATTTGATTTACCTGCCGATAGTAAACCGGAGGAAATAACCTTATTTACAAGAAAAATTTTAAGGGAGAAATTTTTAAAAGCTGATGCTGCTGTTACAGGAGCAAATTTCTTAATATCTGATATTGGTGGTATATCTTTAACTGAAAATGAAGGGAATGGAGTAATGTCATTATCATGGCCAAAAATTCATGTAGTTATTGCAGGTATTGAAAAATTAATCCCTTCAATAAAAGATTTGAGCTTATTTCTTCCTCTTTTATCTGCACATGGCACAGGACAAAATTTATCAGTTTATAATTCTATTGTAAGTCCGGAAAAAGAAAAAGATAAAGAGTTGAGTTTAAATAAAATGTATGTTATTTTGTTAGATAATGGAAGAACAAATGTTTTAAATCAAATTCCTCAAAGAAATGCATTGTCTTGTATAAGATGCGGAGCTTGCTTAAATGCTTGTCCGGTTTATCGTAATATCGGAGGTCATTCATATAATACTGTTTATTCCGGTCCTATAGGATCTGTTATATCTCCTTTAATGAAAAATTTAAAAAATTATAAACATTTGAGTTATGCATCTTCTTTGTGTGGAAGCTGTAAAGATGTTTGTCCCGTTAAAATTGATATTCCAAAATTGTTATTATATAACAGGAATATTTCTGTTAGTAATGGCTATAATCCCAAAATTGAAAAAGTGTCAATGTTAGCTTGGAAAAAAGCAATGAAAAACAGAAAGTTAATTGATGGCTTTCCTTTTAATTTAAAAAAAATGGGATTTAAAATTATAATGAAGAAATTATGGGGAAAGAGAAGAGCTATACCCCAAATGAATTCAAAATCTTATGCTAAAATGTTTGAAAAAAATTAAAAAGATCTTAGTATAGATTTAACGGAATTTAAATATCCCGCACCAAAGATATTAACATGTACCATCAAAGGGTATAAATTACAAATTTCAATAGCTTCTAACCAATTATTTTCAAGCTCATATATTTCATTGTATGCATCGTAAAATGATTTATCAAACCCACCAAAAAGTTTTGACATGCCTAAGTCCATTAAACGATGCCCGTAATATACCGCAGGATCAATAATGCATGCTTTACCATCAGATGATATCATAAAATTTCCACTCCATAAATCTCCATGCAACAGAGAAGGTTTTTCTATTGGAAAAAAATCATTTAAATAATTGTAAAGATTTTGGAATTTTTTTATTGTTGTGTTATCAATAAGGTTATTATTCTTAGCTAATGATATTTGCTTTTCAAGTCTTTCACAAACAAAAAAATCAATCCAATTATCATGAGTTTTATTACTTTGTTTCAAATTTCCAATGTAATTATCATGGTCTAGTCCAAAAGAATTTCCAGAACAGTTGTGCATTTTTGCTAATGATTGTCCGAAATCTTTAAAAAAACTGGAAGATTGTAAAGAGCTTTCTATATATTCTAATACAAGTATGCTATTTTTTTCGTCTTCGGCATAACCAATAACATTTGGCACATTAATCTGTCCTGAACTTTTTAAGAGATTTAGTCCTTTCGCCTCTTTTTCAAACATTTCAGGATATAAATCGGCATCGTTGTATTTTAAAAAATATTTTCCTTTCATAGTCTCAATTTTGATGCTATTATTTATATCGCCACCGCCGACGTAAGAAACATTTTCTATAGAATGACTCTTAATGCCATTTTCTTGCATAACTTTATTAAAAAGTCGTATTATACTATCTTCTATCATAATTTTATTTTCTATAACTATTTTAAATTAAATGTTTCCAAGACTCTATATTTAGGTCCGTTTTTTTCCAAAATTGATTCAAAAAGACAAAATTCGAAAATATCTTGAATAAGAAACAGTTCATCTTGGTATTTATTTATTAAAGAATCAAGAACATGTTTATTATTTATATGTTTAATTCTTCCCAGTGTTAAATGCGGTGAAAAATTCCTGTTTTCCTGTTCATATCCTTTTTCGGCAAGAGTTTCGTTTAAATTTTTGTAAAGAGAAATAAGTTTTGGCTCAGGATTTATTCCTAACCAAATAACTCT
>SL_3KL_010_SEDDRAFT_10007017_pt1 | contig 10023 bp, 8 predicted proteins | sample SodLakKL_010_SED_2_FD_10381 | JGI IMG/M metagenome (IMG submission 10381)
TGATTATCAATTTTATTGACAAAAAAACTGCGGACGATGGGGTGAAATCTGGAGTCTTTTAAATCTTCATAGCCCACCGTTTCAAAAAATGAGCTATCTACATCATAATCGTTGAGGTGGGAGATAAATTTCTCAAAATAACCGGTATTTCCATTTTGATATGCCAACATCAAGGCGTTGTGCAGATCTTTGATAAAAATGATTTTTTCTTCTCCCTCAAAGTTGAAAGCCTCGTAGTAAAGCTTCATACTCTCATCACGGTTCCCTTCTACCAAATGGATTTCTGCGGAATAAATTGTATTGAAATAAGTGCTCACAGCACAGGTATCACTCAACCCGTAAGCGGGCATTGCTAAACCTTGGATCAGCATGAATACAAAAAGAATGGTTTTCATGGATTCAATTGAGTTTTGAGCAGTTTAAAACAAACCAATGAGGATCGTTTTAGAATATTTCCCCTAAGTTATTGCAGGTTATTAAATTTTGACCTATCAAAAAATTATTTAATAAAATTTTAAGGGCTATTAACAGCTGAAGACAAGAAATATTATTGATTCAATGATTTAACCCCTTCGGGGTTTTGGGGAGATTGTACTATTTATTTGCTATTTATTTACTATAATCATTTCAACCCTTCGGGTTTCATCTGTTTATTTTTTTTGCTTGCATATAGTCCTCAAATTCCTTTTCAGACATATCTGACCAGGAACCAGCTAAATTCATTATTTCAATTTTGTTCTTTTCTTTTTGCGGGTTTCAATCATCCACCATCGTCCCGAGAATTTCCTTTAATTCACTCAAATCCGAGGGCTTGGGCGCAAATTCATTGATAACCACCCCGTCCTTCATCAATAAATACCGTGGAATCAGAATGGTATTCCCGGGGCCGTATTCCTCAAATAAATGTTGCCTCAACTCCTCTCTGGACAGGATATGAGGAAATATTTCATTCAGTCGGTTTTTTCCGTTTAATAAAATCAGTCCTTCCACGGCGCTAAGCCTTCCTACTCTTCGGATAAATATTTTTTGGAGTGGTAATAATAATTAAATTTTGGGAATTTTTTACCCTCGAGATTGCAAAATAGGATTGGACAGCGTGGTAGGGGTTAATAACCGCTAACAAAGAGGAAAAAAATCTCCTACCACTATCACAACTTGGAATTATTCGGGATAGGTACTGCCGGTTTATCAAAAAGGAATTGTGGTTGAATTCATGGGGTAGGATGCCCTCTTAATGGTTTCATGCTCAATTATATTGATCCTTTTGGTTGGGCAGAACTAATTTATCGAGAAGAACTGACCACTAAAAAATAAAAAAGTAGACTGCTGTTGCCAGCCATTGGTTTGATAGTAGGACCAAGTCCAACCTTTTAATGACCTCATTAGTTATCCAGCAAGTACGAATGAACACCAATCTCCTTCTCTGGGTACCAAATCAGTGGCACGAAGCGCTGAAATCTGCCGAGATAAAAGAGCTGGAAGTTTCCTATTCTATTAATTCTTTTATAAAATCTGGTCCTGTTCTGATATGTAAAATCCTAATGACATACACTACCTTATCCTCTTCATCCATCTCATAAATCACTTGCCAGGATTTTTTCACTATGACTCTTCGATACTTTTTAGTTGGCCACTCTCTTAATGCAAGAACAAGCCCATGGGCACTAGGCATTTTTTTTAAATCCTTTATTTTTTCCAAAAAAGCCTGCCGGATATTAATTGCTGTTTGAACACCCACATTCTCCTGCAAGTAATTGAAAATTCCTTTTAAATCTTTTTCGGCAAGATTGGAGATTATTATCGCATACGATTCTGCCATTCTTTTGACCTTTCTTCAAGCTCTTCAATGCGAATGCCTTGCTTGCCTTCCTTCATTTCACGCACTACTTTTTCAGCCTCGTCAACAAAATCTTTCGTCGTAATGCGCGATCCATCAAGTTCATATCCAACTAGTTGATCTTTTTGCAAATACGCCGATAGCAACCCATGAACAGCCTGTAAAAAGCGATCATCAACCCTATCGATAAATTGATGCAGTTCCACTCGCATATCAGAAGGAGCCATAATTGATGTTTTTAGTTCAACAAGTTAACGATTTTGATCTAATTCTAGTTTCTCATTAAACAAGATGTTACCTTTTTTCCAACTACCCTCTTCGAAATTCTCTCACTTAAAGTCCTTCAAAATATCGATTCTGATGAGTTGGTAAAGGGGCACTTCCCCGGTAAATCCAGAAACAATACCTTCGTTCTAAATTGACCTTTTTTACAACTTTATAAATCTTGAGGTATGGCTTGAGTTTTTGTAGCGCAAGTGCAGAATATAAACCCCCGCACTCCATTCGCTGATGCCAATGCGCGCCTCCGGGCTGATGTCCACGGTGTAACGCCCCATTTTGACACCCGATACATGGTAAATTTCTACTTGGGTGGTGCCCAACTCCCCTTCACCGGACAGTCGGATCCAATCGGTGGCGGGATTGGGGAAAACATCAATTAAAGGGGCGTCCTCATCAAAATTTATAGTAGAAACCGGATCGCACTCTTCAAAGGCATCCCCCGTTATGGTCCACCCTTTTTCTGCTATAAGTACTTCATCTCTGGCGTAGACTGCAGATGTTCCATACAGTAAATTCCTGGCCGAAAGTTCAACGCCATGCTGAATTTCAGGCAGGTTAGCCCATCCTATCAAAGTTGCGGAATAATTGGAGCAATCCAAACCTGATCCAGTTAGCATAAACAGCATAGTCTTGACCTTACCAATATCCCAACTACCTAAATCCTGATTGAAAGAATTGGCTTGTGAAAACATTGACCTCATACCTGTCACATTCCCTACATTCCACTTGCCAATGTCTTGATTAAAATTAGTCGCATTGCTAAACATCCAATTCATATTCGTTACATTGCTTACATCCCAGTCTCCTATATCTTGATTGAAAGTTTTAGCACCAGAAAACATAGTGTTGGTATTCGTCACATTACTTACATCCCAACTGCCTATATCTTGATTGAAAGAAGTTGCATGTCTAAACATTGATCTCATATTTGTCACACTGCTTACATCCCAGCTTCCAATGTCCTGGTTGAAGCTATCGTTGGACACAAACATTAAACTCATACTTGTCACTTTACTCACATCCCAGCCGCCAATATCCTGATTGAACAGATGCGACCACATAAACATAGATGACATATTCGTCACATTACTCACGTCCCAGGTTCCTATGTCTTGATTGAAACTTTCGGCACCCTGAAACATTGAATTCATATTTGCCACATTACTCACATCCCAGCCGCCAATATCTTGATTGAAATTTATCGCCTCACGAAACATCCAACTCGTATTTGTAGCACTACTTAAATCCCACTTACCAATATCCTGGTTGAAATATTCCGCATAATTAAACATAGATGACATATTCGTCACATTACCTACATCCCAATCGCCTATATCCTGATTGAAATATTTCGCACCCTTAAACATTGATCTCATATTCGTCACATTACTCACATCCCAATCGCCTATATCCTGATTGAACAAAATTGCTTTCGGGAAAAGGAACAAGTCCAGAAAAGCGAACATAAAACTCATATCAGTTATATTGCTGGTATTCCAGTTCCAATTGGCTCCAGCCCCTTCTAAAGCCCAACAATCACTAAACATACTACGACAAGAGCTTACGCCCGCTAAATCGGGAACATCTACAGCTGTAATATCCATAAATCTACACCCTCCAAAGGCACTTTCCATACTGGACCAACGAATGGTTCCCCATTGGGAAATTTCTATTAGTTTATCTTTTTCATCATTATCATGATTTATGTATATTCTCGGGAAATCTCCCGCAATTTCTATCTGGTATTTGGTTCCGGAAGTTAAGTCTTCAATGGTGGCGTTACCGGTTTGAGCGAGCAATTCTCCGGTGTTGTCCGGGTTCCCCACTTCTTCCCAATACAGATCGTAGTTGTACCTGTCCCCGGTGGTGAGAATGGTGATTCCATTGGTTTCCAGGGTATTCCAAACGGTGATAAAATTATCTGTAGACCCCGGGGTGACCTGGGCCGAGAGTGCACTGTGCCAAAATCCTACAAAACTTAAAATTAATAAAAACAACATACTTTTCATAACAAGTGAATTTGGTGAATAGATAGATTTACCTGTCCATTTTCCGGATCAAATCCCTAAGTCTTAGGAAAAGGTTTTCGGAGTGGACTCAGTCATTCTATTTTTCCCAATAACACCCCTTCAATCATCAAGACACCCCCACAAACAAAAACGTTTGCCGGCAAATTGAACATTTTAATCTTTTTTTAACAGTTAGAGAAAGAATACAGCATGGTTGCCTTTCTAAAAACCTGAGTTCAATTATTCTAACTCGCATAAGAATTTATAAATCAATATTTTGAAAATATTGTAAAACTAAAACTAAATTAATGTGCCTTATTTTTTAACTTTTTTGTCTTTTGATAGCTCACTTTTCTTAGAATTCCTCCCTATACGTCGTTCCTTTTTCTTGATTTATCTCGACAAATCTTCAAAAAATAGCCTAGCCTGGGGAGTTTTGTAACTTGTTCCCCCGCCAAAAAGTTGCCGTGTGCCCAACTTGTTGGTGCAGGGGCGCGGCAATTCATTGGGAATGAATTATGCGTCGCGATAATAATCGAACTCAGGTTAAAAAGTGCTATAATTCTAAAATTTTGGTTAAAAAGGTTGATTAAATCAAGCCAACATCAGTTTTCCTTTAGGTTGTGGTATGGGCCTGCCTATTTCCTTAGCTGTATCTATCCAAATTTTAATCACTTCTTTGACATTTTGGACTGCTTCTTCATAAGTACTACCATCTGCCTTACAACCTGCCAATTCCGGCACTTCCACTATGAAGGAATTATCTACATCGCTCCAATAAATGATCAGTTCGTATTTAATTGAGGGCATCAATATTTTTATTTAAGTTATATTTTAAAATTATTTCTCTTACTTGTTTCACTTGATAGGGTTTGGCTTTACCTGCTTTTTCCTGTAAATTAATTATTTCGTCTACACCTTCCTTTGATATTATATGGTGACTGCCTTTAATCCTTAAATCAAACTCCATCTGTTTCAGCAAACCTATTAAACGAGAAAAAGGTATGTTAGCATCAGAGTTGCCTATCATTATTTTTAATAGCAATTTTTTGGCCTTACCCATTTCATGCAGTTGTAAATAATTTCAGGTTATACATGGTGAATAATTAAGAGATATTGTTTAAATCCTCTCTCTCAATAAATTAACTCATCCACTTAAAACATAAAGATAGATAATATACCTTGTAACAAAGTTAAAAATTCAAAGATTTCACAAATATCTTTATATCATATAAAAGCAAGAAAAATCTATAATTCTAGGCTCAGCCTCCTCTATGCAAGGGTTTTGAAACTATCTCTGAGAACGAGTGAACAATTTGCATTTAAAAAATGGGAACCGATCCAAATGTATTTTCAATTTGTAGAAAAAAGTAAAGTGACAGGATATTATAGCAGTGGTTTTATTTATTAAAAAACCTTGAAAATTTTGCAGTCTGTAAGTTTTTCTTTAGATTTTCCTTTTCTTTGCAATGCGATTAAATTCAATCACGATTAACCATTTATATATGAAAATTCACAACTTCAGTGCCGGACCCTCCATTCTACCTAAAGAGGTTTTTCAGGAAGCTTCTCAAGCGGTAATTGATTATCACAATACAGGGCTTTCTCTTTTGGAAATGTCCCATCGATCCAAGGAGTTCGATGCGGTGCTCAATGAGGCGCTCGAGTTGGTTGCTGAACTTTTACATCTGCCGGAAAACTACAAGTCTATATTTATAAGTGGGGGGGCTTCCACCCAATTTGCTCTGGTGCCCATGAATCTGCTAAGTTCTGATGGGAAAGCGGCGTACATCAATACCGGGACCTGGTCGGACAAAGCCATCAAAGAGGCCAAGGCCCTTGGAAATGTGGAGGTCATCGCAAGCTCCAAGGAGGACAACTACACCCACATTCCGAAAAATTATCAGGTGCCGGAGGATGCGAGCTATTTGCACATCACCACCAACAATACCGTTTTTGGTACTCAATTTCGAAAAATACCGGCCACCTCTGTTCCCATAGTCGCCGATATGTCTTCCGATATTTTCAGTTATGACCTGGATGTCGACAAATTCGGACTGATTTATGCAGGAGCCCAAAAGAATATGGGGCCCGCGGGCACCACTTTGGTCATCGTTCGGGAAGAACTTCTGGGCAAGGCCGAAAGGCACATTCCGAGTATGTTTGACTACCGGACCCACATTAAAAAGAACTCGGCTTTCAACACACCACCTGTATTTCCCATCTATGTATCCATGCTCAATCTCCGATGGGTGAAGAAAACCGGTGGGGTAAAAGCGATGGAGGAGAGAAGCATCCGGCGATCGGATCTAATCTACGGCGAGATTGATCGCAATCCTCTTTTCCGCGGTACTACTGCAAAAGAAGACCGATCCCGCATGAATGCCACCTTTGTTTTGAACGAGGATTACGAGTCTTTGGAAAACGATTTTCTCGAGGTTTGTAAAAGTGCGGGCATTTCGGGCATCAAGGGTCACCGTTCGGTAGGGGGTTTCAGGGCTTCTATGTACAATGCCCTTTCGCTGGAATCTGTTCAGGTGCTGGTGGATGTGATGCGGGATTTTGAGAATCGCAAAGGATAAAAACTTTTCTACTTTTTTTGCAATCTCATTTTCACCAATCTCCTTTTTACAGTAGGGTGACACATAAAACACCCCATTATCTTCCGGGAATCTATCTCCAATTTATTTTGAGTCTCCGGGAGGACAAGTCCGGGACAATATACGATTGGTCAATTTCAATGAAGAACTCTCCTAAGAGAACATCCGGGCCAGCTCTTTTCCCCTGTTTTACGGATTAAAAAAACCGAAGTTTATCCTATCCACAAGATATTTTACCCGGATTATTCAGAACAAGACAAAAAATCACCTCTATCGGTTGGCAAATCCGATAAAAACGGTATTTTAGCGGATATTTACAGGATCGGTCGAGTTGGATCGTTCAACTGCCATCGAATAAAACCAAAAATAGCATTCACCATGGAAAATGCAATCGGCTTTGTCTTCCTCATCGTGTTCTTTATTTTCTACTCTATCAAATCATTTCCGCTGCCGCGGTTTATAGTCGGAAAAATGTACGAAAACGAGCGGGAAAGCCTGGATAAATTTATCAGGGGAATTGGAATGTTCATTGGGATTTTTGGCATGAATAAACTCTTTTTCAATTACCTGGAGGGAGTAATGGGTGAAAACTTCATTATGGCATTTATTTTTTACATTGGACTTTTCTTTTTACTGAAAATAGCCGTGGATATGGTGGTCTGGAAAATAGGCAGTCTGTGGATAAACCACCTTTTGGTTTACCTGAGCTGGGCCGCTGTATTTGTTCTAATGATATATATTCTTGGAATCCTGGGGATAGACCCCGAGTCCACTTTTGGTTTAATTTTATCCTCGGTTCTTATAATTTTTTTGGTGTGGTGGCTGTACGCCAAATATTTCCACACTCCCTGGAAGTTTACCCGCAGGACCCAAATTTCTGATTAAAAACTCGCGTTATGAATATCATTTTAAGCTTGATTTTGCTACTGATTTTTATCTGGATTGTTCTTTCGGTGAAAAGGTCAAATTTACCGACAAGCTCATCAGGGGTATGTATCCTGAAGAGAAAAAATCACTGCGCGAATTTATTGAGGGTGGCGTCATAATGATTACAGGTGGCGGGTACTTGTTTTCAGTATTCAGGCATTGGGTGAAATCACCAGTCCTGTCATCGTTTCCAATACCTTTATCTCCTGTGCTGCGCTGATATTGTTTATGGTTGCCGGCCTCAACCTGCACCCCAAAAGCAGAAATGTTTCTTATCAAAAAAAGATTGCAATCCCGGCTGTGGTCATACTGGCCTTGTTTGTTGCGGATATTTTTCTCCAAAAATTCTATCCCGGGGAGTATTATCTTCTCGCTCTGGTGGTGATTCTAACCATTAGTTGGGATGGATATAAATGGGTGGTTGAGCAGTTTAAGAAAAAGGAGAGTGCGGCTTGATGCAAATGATTTTTTGTGGAACTCAGATGAAGCCACAGCAATACCCGTCCTATTATCATTGGATCCATACCGGGTTCTCAGGAGTTGTGGACTACCCACCTGAGTTCATTTATTGTGAACCGATGCCATTTCCAATTCTATCAACAATGGAAAGAAAACATAAGTAAAAACCGCAACTTGTATCAGCTGTAAAAAGGAAAGCACTTCCACTTTCCAGACTGGTTTCCTATCCCGGTGGTAAAGTCAATAGGACTTGCTGATCTATAATAGCCTTAATCCTCATCTCTTATACAGCGGATCGAGGCTCCAATAGCACGATTTTGGGGAATTTCGTTCACATTATTGCTGTCAAAAGAGAGTAATATGGAGTTATTGCCAAACACAGTACTCGACCAATAGATGCCATTGGAATGAACAAGGCTAAGCGAGCCATTGGAATGATTTCTCAACCCCCCAACGGTCAATTTAAGGGTGGAGTCAAAAGCACCCGTGCTGTTTTGAGGGTTAAAGGCATTGATTTCATCAGCCCATTCTGCTTCTGTGGGAATACGCCATCCGGATGGGCAAGGGTTGTTGGTGGCACCTTCAGTCTCCCATAAACCATCGTTTGGATCCTGATGCCAATCATATGGAGATTGTTGCATGTTGTAAATAAACTTCCCGTCCCAGGGACCACTTTCAAAAGCATCGGGCGGTAAATTTGCATTCATTCTGTCGGCATTGTAGCAATAAACTAAGCTACAGGAAGGTCCTATGTCGCGATCCTGATGGCCATCGTCTCCACGGCCCCATTGAAAAAGATCGCCATAAGCGCCCGGGTCATTGCTTTGAATAGCCACACGGCCTGAACCTAAGTTGCGATCCATCCAACAGCGGCCATTGCTTTCCACTGTGCCATAGGTGACCATGACTCCGTTGTACTCAAAGGTGACCTCATCACCACAATTGAATCCTGATTCAGGCTCCTCATCTTCCACCCACAATCCCGGTGCAAACAAGGTATAATCTACTCCATTGATGGTGGTATCTGTCTGAGCCAAAAGCACATTCGAAAACACAACCATACATAAACTACATAAAATTCTACTTACCATATCGACCAACATTGAATAAGTATATAATAAAAAATCAAATAACTAAAGAATTCACCCAGTAAAAAATGAACACAACTATAATCGTAATTGCAAATATAGTACCAAAAAATCTAAATAAAGAAACTAATAGCTCCTTTTTTTGATCTTTCAATTATTTAACGATATTAAAAAGCTAAATTTTATTTATTATAAAGCAACTTAAAATAAATACTCTTTAGCCTGTTTCTCATCAGATTATAAAATTATTCAGGGATTCGGCCGGACGCTTATTGCCTGTCCGAATCCCTCTGGTTCACCACATAAATGGAAGTTGATCTGCCCCCCACCAACGAACTCCCACCCCAACTCGATGTTCGTGGGGGCACGGTAAATTGGAGGCACAGAGTAAGATGAATTAATCCCTTCAAATACAAGGTGCGGAGAAATTTTTTATCATCCGAAGTTCTCTGTGTGCTCAGGGGCCTTATTGCCAGGGGATGGGAGCACATTTGAGCACCTGTGGTGAATTTTGTTTCTCGCAAAGGGAGTTTATCCCGTGGAATAAGGCGATGCCTTTCACGAAGTGAATTCCACCGGGTTTGCCACGCCTTGGCGTGGCTAAGACGCTTAGACTTTTTTGCTTCGCCAAACTAAAGCCATGTAAAACCAGTGGAATAGGCGAGCTCTTTTTTGAAAACCTCTTTATTCCCTGTTCCTCAGGTATGAGAATTTCACTGTGATCTCCGTTTCCCTCCCCAACGAGTTGGGGATTGGGGAGGAACAGGTGTGCCTGTTTGGTTCCTTTTTATTTCTCCCCTCAAACACATAGACACACGTGT
>SL_3KL_010_SEDDRAFT_10007018_pt1 | contig 10023 bp, 8 predicted proteins | sample SodLakKL_010_SED_2_FD_10381 | JGI IMG/M metagenome (IMG submission 10381)
TGATGATCGGCAGGTCCTGGGCAAGGGTATCGGGCAGGCTAAAGTAAGTGGTGGCGGCTGCATTTACGGCGGCAAAATAGACCAGGCGCATATATACATGGGCCAGGGGCAGAAAGGCCAGCAGGCTGTCTCCGGGATCAAAGTCAACCAGGTCAACCACGGCGTATACATTAAAGCGCCAGTTCCAGTGTGACAGCATGGCTCCCTTTGGCAGGCCGGTGGTACCGCTGGTATAGACTATTGAGCTAAGGTCTTCAGGTTCAACACTGGAAAATGCGCTTTTATAAGCATCTGGGTTGTCACTGCCATAGCGGCGTCCTACTTCAAAGGCTTCCTCAAGGGTAAGTATTTTTTCGCCATTAATTTTACCCGGATCTTCTATCACAATAATGTGCTCGAGCTTGGGCAGCTGATCCTTTATAGAAAGCACTTTATCGAGCTGCTCCCGGTTTTCGACTATAATTATTTTGCTGTCTGAGTTGTCGACTATGTACTGTATAGTCCGCTCTGAGAGAGTGGGGTATACAGTTACAGTAACTCCGGCGGCGGTTAGAATGGCAAAGTCGACCACTGTCCACTCGTAGCGTGTTTCGGAAAGAAGGCTTACTTTATCTCCTTTTGTGATGCCAAGTGAAATCAGGGCCTGTCCCAGATTTTTAACCATGTCACCAATCTCGCTGTAGGTCAGGCTTTTGAAATCTTCATCCCCGCGATAACGAACTGCTGTTATTTCCGGGAATTTTTCTACGGTGTTCCAAAAAAGGTCATTGATTGTTTCTTTTTTAATATCACCGAGATCTCTACCCTTAACAACTTTCATTTATAACCCTCCTCATATTGTTTTCCCGGGTCTTAATTATTTGTTGTTCCCCTGACCTGACTGCTGTTAAAAGTAATGGTTAAATTGTTTATATGTTATTTGCTGCTCAATTGCTCTCTTAAAATTGAGGTAAAAATAGCTGGTGTTATATAGACGCACTACTCCAATAAAGCTACAATGTCTTCTTCGATTACCGAATCTCCTTCTTTGACCTTGAACTCCAGGATCTTTCCATTTTTTGGCGATTCTACCGGGATTTCCATTTTCATTGATTCCATGATCATGATCGTTTCATACTCTTCAACTTCGTCACCGATTGCTTTGACTATTTTCCATACATTGCCAGTAATTGGTGATTGAACTTCTACGGCCACTTAATTCACTCCTATCTCATCTTAATCTTCTTGCAGTTTTAGAAGGATTTTAGCCTCCTCTACTGTGGCAGGCTCGCGTCCGATATCCCGGGCCATGCGGGCTGCTTTTTCTACCAGAGGTCCGTTTCCCTCAGACATTTCTCCCGGGGAAAGATAAAAGTTGTCTTCCAGGCCTACACGGATATTGCCGCCCAGGGCCAGGGCCGTGGAGCAAAGCAGCCACTGTTCGTTACTGACTCCGATTACCTGCCAGGGGATACCCGGCGGAACCCGGGAAGAAAGGTATACCAGGTTTTGAGCAGAGGCCTGGATTCCTCCTACCACTCCAAGTATACAGCTGACCTGGAAACGATCCAGCAAGCCCATATCCATGAGCGGATAAACTGTCTCCAGGTGCCCGACATCGAAACATTCACATTCCGGTTGGACACCGTTATCTTTCATCGTCTGCAGATAGTAGATAATATCAGGTATAGGATTTAAAAATTCGATGGAGAAAACAAAGTCCTGGCGCCGGCGGCTGTACTTGGCGTAATTCATGGTGCCCATATTTAAAGCGGCAATTTCCGGTTTACAGGCCGGTATGTGGGCAATTCTTTCTTCACGAGGCACCCCGACTGCTCCGGTCGAAAAATTGATCAAAACCGGGCTGCGCTTGCGGACTTCTGTATAAATTTTTTCAAAAACCGGAACACGAATAGACGGAGTTCCGTCGTCTTCCCGGGCGTGGATATGTACTACCGAAGCTCCGGCATCGTAAGCCCGACGGGCTTCCTCGGCAATTTCTTCCGCTGTGTAGGGTATATGGGGGCACTGTTCCTTATTGGCGACCACTCCGGTCAGGGCACAGGTAATTACCACTTTGTCCTTGACTGCCATTATATATTCACTCCTTTCTTTTATTTGCCTTTCCAGTGAGGTTCACGTTTTTCCATGAAAGCGGTTACTCCTTCGATCATATCTTCAGCCTGCATGTTTAGCGCTAACATGCCGGATAAGTATTCCATTGCCTGTTCGTAATCCAGATCGCGCATAGTATAAAAAGCCCGCCTGCCCAGGCGGAGAATCGCCGGGCTTTTACTGTTCAGCATACCAGTCGTTTCTTCTACTGCCTGATCCAGTTCTTCTTTCTTAACTATGCGGTTGATGAAGCCAAGATCGCCTGCCTGTTCAGCGCTGATCTTTTCACCGGTCAGCATTAGCTCCAGCAGTCGTTTAGGATTGTTGGTATTACGAATCAGGGTTGCCATTATGATATAGGGGAAAAGGCCCAAATTTATTTCCGGCGTGCCAACCCGGGCTTCTTCTGAAGCGACAACCAGGTCGCAGGCGCACATCAAGCCAAAGCCGCCACCCAGGGCCAACCCCTGCACCCTGGCAATGATCGGCTTCTTTAACTCTTTCAAGCTTTTTAATAAATCAATAAAGGAACGCTGCAGCTCATGGCGGTCGAGAGGTCCGAACTGCATTGCCTCACCCCCGCCCAGATCCATGCCGGCACAAAAAGCCTTATCGCCTGCCCCGGTTAATACCAGGCTTATCACCGCTTCATTTTCTTCGTTTTCTTGTAAAGCAGTGATTAACTCCCGGAGCATGGCCGGATTCATTGAGTTTCGGCGATTTTCCCGGTTGAGAATAATCCAGCCGGTTTGGCCGCGCACTTCAGTAATTATGGTCTCATACATTTATATCTTCCTCTCAAAATTAATTTATTTTGCCGCCGGCCTATATTTTTTAATAACAAGAGTACCGTTGCCAAGGTTGTTATAGAACATAAATAGCGCTATCCGCTTCGTTTAAACCGGATAAACTCCATGTTTGCGCGGGTGGCGGAAAATTTTCTTATCCTTTGTAAACTCAAGGGCCTGGAAAAGAACACGCCGGGTTTCCCGCGGGTCGATAACATCGTCAATATAAGCTTTCGCCGCTGCCATTTTTACATTTAAAAGAGGCTTGATCATTTCTGCCATTCCGGAGACAATGTTGTCTCTCTCTTCCTCCGGGGCTGCCATCAAAGCTTTTCTTCCGAAGATGCTGACCATTCCTTCCGCACCCATAACTGAAATTTCACCCTTCGGCCAGGCTACGATCAGGTCCGGGTCGAACGCTTTACCGCACATTGCATAGTAGCCGGCCCCGTAGGACTTACGTACAATAATGGTAAACTTGGGTACGGTAGCTTCAGCTACGGCATGAATGAGCTTTGCTCCATGCCTTATGATGCCGCTTTTTTCAGCCATAGAACCAATCATAAAGCCGGGAACATCAGATAGAAACAGAATGGGGATATTGAATGCGTCGCAAGCCCAGATAAAGCGGGCCGCTTTATCTGAAGCGTTAACATCAATTACCCCTCCGTAGGACATTGGATTATTGGCGACAATACCCAGGGGATATCCGCCAATACGGCCAAAGCCGGTGATCATATTTTTGCCCCATTTGGGCTTGATTTCAAAAAACAAGCCGTCGTCTACAATCATCTTGATTACACGGTGCATGTTGTATGCCTGACGGGTATTGTCGGGGATGATTTCCAATATTTTGTCGTCGATTAAAGCCGTAGGATCGCCTTCATAATCTAAACGTGGCGGTTTTTCATCACAGTGGCCGGGAAAGAATGAAAGGTAGTCTTTGATTGCCTGAATACAGGCAGCATCGTCTTCCACTTCAAGGTCTCCGACCCCGCTTTTTTCACAATGTACTTTTGAACCTCCCAGCTCGTTTTCAGAGATATCTTCACCGATAACCATTTTAACCAGGCCCGGTCCACCCAGGCCCATGAAACTTTTATCTTTGACCATGGGGACAAAATCGGCAAGACCCGGAATATATGCCGTGCCGGCAAAACCGGGGCCCATCATCGCCCCCACCAGTGGAATTACACCCGACATGAGGGCTTCTTCTTTGAATAAATGGCCGGTATAGGCAAAAAGTGCAACGCGGTCGGTATCTTCACTGGCGCCAAAGCCTGATTTTGCATCGATGCGGGCTCCGCCTGAATCCATTATCCAGATCATGGGAAATCTTGACTTTAGAGCAATTTCTCTTATTCGTGTTGCTTTTATTTCACCTATTTCACCCATGGATCCACCCTTGACGGTATAGTCATAGGATACCAATCCGGCATAACGGCCGTTAATTTTTCCGTAACCGGCGATTACACCGTCGGCATCGGGCTTTTCTACATCGTCTCCGCCAAGAATACCAACCTCACAAAATGTGCCCTCGTCAAAAAGCAAATCAAGGCGTTCACGGGCCGTAAGCTTGCCCCGGTCATGCTGCCGTTTAATTTTATCCGGCCCCCCGCCCTGCCTGGCAATTGCTCTTTTTTGGTGCAGATTGTCTACATCAGAAAAACCGGTTTTCTCTTGTTCACTCATCTATAGTCCTGGCCTCCTTAGGTTTTTTAAGCGGGCACAGGATGTGCCCTTCTGATACAAAGTCCATATTTATCATGATTGAGGCTTATACCTCAGTTTTTCAATAAAGTGGGTATCGTAACCACCCTCTTGAAAAAGAGGGGAAGAAAGGACTTCCTGCAAAAAAGGAAGATTGGTTTTAATACCGTCAATGTGATAATCGTTCAGGGCGGCAGCCATCTGCTTAAGCGCTTCCTGGCGCGTTTCGCCACGGGCTATAACTTTGGCCAGGAGAGGATCGAAGTAAGGGGTGATAACACTTCCGGATTCACAGCCGCTGTCGACCCTGATTCCCTCTCCAAAAGGTTCTTTGTAATTGCCGATGGTTCCCGGTGAAGGGAAAAATCGCTTTGGGTCTTCGGCATAGACTCTTGCTTCCAGGGCCCACCCCCGGTGCTCCAAACCCTCTTCTGTCATGGTGAGGGGTTCGCCGGAGGCAATACGGATCTGTTCTTCGACCAGGTCCAGACCTGTTATCAATTCGGTAACCGGGTGCTCAACCTGGAGCCGGGTATTTGCTTCCAAAAAGTAATAATTGCGTTCCCGATCAACGACAAACTCGATTGTGCCGGCATTGTAGTAATCGATGCCGTCTGCCAGTTTCCGGGCCGCTTCTCTTAGCATCCGGCGCAATTCAGTATTTACTGAAGTGGAGGGAGACTCTTCAATTACTTTTTGATAGCGGCGCTGAATGGAGCATTCCCGTTCAAAAAAAGTAAGCATATTGCCATGATGATCCCTGAGCACCTGGATTTCAATATGGTGTGGCTCTTCAAGATATTTTTCGATATATACCCTGCTGTCTCCGAAAGCAACTCCGGCTCGGTCAGCTGTTTCTGTAAATGCTGCAGGCAAATCGTCCGGACTGGAAACTTTACGCATCCCGATACCACCACCCCCGGCTGCAGCTTTCAGGAGCACCGGAAAACCAATCTTTACGCAACCTGCTTCCGCTTCTTCCAGGTTTTCCACTACGCCGCTGCCTGGTACCGTGGGCACTTCAAGGCGGTGCGCAGTTTTCCGGGCCTGGGCCTTATCGCCCATTATGCTGACGGTTTCAGCTTTCGGTCCGATAAATATAAGACCTTCTACGCGGCATTTCTTCACGAATGAAGGGTTTTCGGAAAGAAACCCGTATCCCGGATGGATGGCATCGCATCCTTTCTCCCGGGCTGCGGCGATAACTTTTTCCATATCAAGATAGCTTTCCAGCGGTGTTTTCCCACCAAGATTTACCGCTTCATCAGCTTCCCTGACAAAGGGAGCATTTTGATCGGGTTCGGCATAGACTGCCACAGAAGCAATATTTAATTTTTTTGTGGTTTTAATAACGCGACGGGCGATCTCACCCCGGTTGGCAATTAATATTTTTTTAATCACATCAAATGACTCCTTTATGGGTATTGCTTGTTTCAACTAGAGTGGAAAGAGATTTATTAAAGTCCCATTTGCCTGGAAATAATCTCCAGCATTATTTCATCAGTACCCGCCCCTATACGAATCAGACGGCTGTCACGCCAGAAACGCTGGATGGGATACTCCATCATGTAACCGTAGCCGCCGTGAAACTGCATTGCTTCATCAGCTACCTTGTTGGCCACCCGGGAAGAATAAAGTTTGGCCATGGCAATTTCCCCGGCCGGAAATTCGCCGACTTTAATCAGGCCTGCCACGTGATAAGAGAGCTGACGTGCCGCTTCTATTTCTGTGGCCAGTTCACCGAGGCGGTGGCGGATAGTCTGGAACTTACCAATAGGACGACCAAACTGTAATCGTTCTTTTACATACTTCAGGGTTATATCCAGGTAAATCTGGGCTGCTGCCACTGATGAAACCGCTCCGAAAAGGCGCTCGGGCTGAAGCTCCCACATGATATAGTAAAAACCCTGTTCTTCCTCACCGAGCAAATTTTCAGCCGGCACCGGGCAATCCTGGAATGCAAGTTCGGCTGTGTCAGAAGTATGCATACCCACTTTTTCAAGAGTGCGGGATACACTAAAGCCGGGAGTGCCTTTTTCAACGATGAAAAGGTTCATTCCTTTAGCTCCCTCGCTGCCGCGAGTCCTGGTGACAACAATGGCAAAGTCGGCACGTACCCCGTTTGTAATGAAAGTTTTCTGGCCGTTAATAATATAGCGGTTTCCGTCAGCTTCAGAGGTAGTGCGGATTGCGGCCACGTCCGAGCCGGCATCAGGCTCGGTAATGCAGAGACAGCCAATTAATTCTCCAGCCAGGGCCGGCCTCAGGAAACGCTCTTTAATGCTTTCTGAGCCTACCTTGTTCAAAAGGGCGCAGACCATGTCAGTTTGGGCCCCAATGCTCATGGCTATTCCTGCTGATAAACTGCCCATCATCTCTTCGGCCAGGATAATTCCGCAAAGGTAATCACCGCCCTGACCACCGTACTTTTCCGGGTATTGCAGCCCTAGAAACCCAAGCTCTCCCATGCGATTAAATACTGACCTGGGAAACTCTTTTGCTTCTTCCCATTCATCCGCATAAGGGGCCAGTTCTTTGGCTACAAATTCACGCAGGGTTTTGCGAATAGCCTGGTGTTCTTCATTAAATAAAGGGTGGTCGCTCATCCTCAGCCTCCTTTTTCTTCACTAACCTTAAAATGCAAAATATCCTGCATTTGCCCGACTCGTTCACCATCAGGTTTGAAGACTGCTTCTACGCGCAAACCCGGTGAAAGTCTGGCCGGGTCGGTTTCGTTAACAAAATGGGAAAGATAGCTGTCACAACCATCAAGCTGAATATAGCCATAAGTATAGGGCACCGGTCTTTTTTCCCCGGTTTCAGGGTCGATGAAAGGATAATTGACCACAGAGTATCCGGCCAGGATGCCGGTTGCCGGAAGTTCAACCGTTTCGTCAGGAGCGATAAAACAGGGTCCGCAAACAGCCCGTGGAGGAACATAAACTTTTCTGCATTCCGGGCAGCGATTGCCAATAATTTTCTTTTCGTCGCGCAGGGCCTTAAGCATCAAGCTGCCGTTGCGGCCTGCGGCCCAGCGGTAAGGAAGCTCAACTACCACCTGCAGGTGAAGCAGTTCACTTTTCTCCATTTTCTATAATTCACTCCTTTCTGTTACCACGGACGGCTGCCGAGCAGCATCAAGTCTGTCCAGTATGCACCACCGAATCCGGTGGACAGGGCCAGGTTAACATCGGGCACCTGGCGCCCGGGAGCCCTGCCCATAACCTGAAGGGCAGCTTCGCCGATTCGCAACAGCCCGGTGGCCCCGATACAGTTAGTGCAGATTACACCTCCGGAAGGATTAAAGGGCAGTTCACCGTCCATGTGGGTCACCTTGTCCCTCAGCAGGCGGGGTGATTCTCCCGGTTTGCAGAGACCCATGGCTTCAATCCACTTCAGGCCTGCAAAACTGTAGGGTTGATACAGTTCAACAACGTCAAGTTCCTTGAGTGGTTCCTTAATACCGACATTTTTATAGAGCTCTTTTACTGCTTCCTGCATGGTGTGTATCTCTTCATAATTAATATCGCCGAAGTAGCTGTGGCTGTGTCGGACTGCTGTCGATAAAACCCAGGCCGGACGAGGGGATAATTTTTTTGCCTTCTGTTCTCCGGCAAAAATAACTGCCGCAGCCCCGTCGCTGCGCGGGCAGATATCCAAAAGTTTTACCGGCCAGGATAGCATAGGCGACTGCATCACTTCTTCGACTGTTACCGGTTTCTGCAACTGGGCATAAGGATTATTAGCACCGTGTTCGCGGTCACGTACCGTCACGAGAGCGGCATCTTCTTCTGTAATACCGTAACGCTTCATGTAGGTCGAGGCTTCCACTGCCAGGCCGGGCAGGGCTCCGCTAAAGGAAAAGCGGTCGAAGATCGGATCACTGCAGGTAATGATTGCCCCGGTAGTGTCCGATTCTGAATTTTTCTCCCAGCCGATAACCAGGACGACGTCAAAAAGTTCTGAGGCGGTATGATGATAACCGGCAATGCCAAGGGTTGAGCCGGTGGTACCGCCGGTAGTCAGTTTTATCAGGGGTTTCATCCAGGCTCCACTGCCGTCGACACTCCAGGTATCAACATAGTTTACCGCTTCGAAGTGATCCATGTTTCCAATAACTACGGCATCAATATCATCGATGGTTAATTCCGCATCTTCAAGGGCGGCACGGACTGCCTCGTTAATCAGTTCTACACCGTTAACGTCATCTCGTCGGCTGCGGTGATAGGTTTGGCCGAAACCGATTATACCTACTCTTTGTGACATAGTTAATTACCTCCTACTCTCCAAGGATGACGACGCAGTGGGATTGGCCGCAGGGTCCGTTAATCCCATGGGCCAGGGCCAGCTCTACCGGCCCTTCTACCTGCCGCTCTCCGGCCTCTCCACGTATCTGCAGGGTGGCTTCTATAACACGGGCCAATCCGGCTACAAGTACTGCGTGAGCGGATAAAACGCCGCCCGAGGGGTTTACGGGTACCGGGCCGTCAAAAGCAGTAGCGCCGAGGCGGGTCAGTTCCCCGCCTTTTCCCCTGGGGCAGAATCCAAGTTCTTCCAGCCAGAGCGGTTCCATGTAAGAGTAGGCGTCGTAGAGCTCGACTACGTCGATTTCCTCAAAAGGATTCTCAACACCGGCCATGCCGTAAGCGCGGTGAGCAGCATCGCGCAGGGCCGGAGCTTCGGCCAGATCCCGGTCTCCCAAGTAGTGGGCCTCACTGCAATGAGCAATACCTTTGATCCAAACTGGCTTACGCCCCAACTTGGAAGCTGTATTGCGATCGGCCAGAATTACTGCGGCCGCTCCATCGGAGATAGGAGAGAGGTCATGTATTTTGAGCGGGGCGGCCATCATTTTGGAAGTCATCACATCCTCAATGGTCATCTCGGCAGCAAGCTGGGCATGGGGATTAAGCCGGGCATTGCCGCGATTTTTGACGCTTACATGGGCGAAATCTTCTTCGGTCAGACCATAGCGGTCCATATAGCATCTGGCCTGCATAGCTGCTGCAGCTGTTGCTTCTATACCAAGAGGTCGGGTATAAATATAGTCAAACATACCGTTGGTTATCTGACGCATATTTCCTTCTGAGCCTTTGCAGTGCACGACTACAAGAGTGGTTTTGTAGGCCCCGGAAAGAATGCGCATCATTCCATAGAGCAGGCCGAAGGTGCCGTCTCCTTCCACGGTAGAAACATTACGACCGCCCTGGTAAGAAGAACCGCAGGCATCCTGAACAGCCATGCTGGAAATGGTTCGGCCGTCCCAGAAATCGTTGGAAACGGTTATAAAGTTATCGATATCGTCTATACTCAATCCAGCATCAGCCAGGGCCCCGGAGGTTACCTCGTAAACCATCTCGGAGAAGTTTGCATCATCAATCCTGCGCCGGTAGCCGGTCTGGGCTGCGCCGACAATTGCTATATCGGTCAC
>SL_3KL_010_SEDDRAFT_10007019_pt1 | contig 10022 bp, 8 predicted proteins | sample SodLakKL_010_SED_2_FD_10381 | JGI IMG/M metagenome (IMG submission 10381)
AGCTCTGAAGGGTTGGGAGGTACCGGCCCGGCGGTGATGAAGTCAAGATTTTTTACCTGTGAGGACTGTATGCAATCATCGATCTGGTCGATGCCCGAAAGAATGGTACTGACCCCTTTGACATTGTCCACATTGAAACCCAAATGGATTTTGGGTTTGCGCATATCCAGGTCAATGACAATCACGCGTTTATCGCTGAAGGCCAGGATCCCGGCCAGGTTCATGGCAAAGAAGGTTTTTCCTTCTCCGGAAATGGTGGAGGTTACCGCCACCAGCTTGCTTCCGGGCTCGTTGTCAATAAACTGCAGGTTGGTACGCACGGATCTCAGGGATTCGGCAATCAGGGATTTGGGTTTTTTGGCTACCAACAGTTTGCTGCGGGGAATTTCGCTTTTGTATTTGGGAATCACCCCAAGCACCGGCACGTTGGTATGTTTCACCACATCGTTAAGGGAGGGGATCTCATTGTAAAAGAGGTACTTCAGCAGTATGATGCCGGAACCCAGAAAAATAGCCGCCATCAGGGAGCTGATGTAAACATTGCCGGGAATGGGAGAAATGGGCTTGCCCGGGGTACGTGCCCGCTCCAGGATCATGCTCTGGGAAACAAAACCTGCCTTGGCAATGCCATATTCTGCCTTTTTTTCAACCAGCTGGTTGTAAAACCGCTCATTGATGGAATGAACCCGTTGTAAGCGGCTGTATTCTATGATGTTGTAGTTGGATACCCGGCTTTTGAGCATATCTTCATAATGGGCGATCTGTCCTTCAAGTTCTTTCTTTTTAGCCCTGAGGTTGCTTTTCAGGGTGGAAATGCTTTCAATGAGGATCTTTTCCTGTATGCCGATCTGGTAATTCAGGGCGTCGACCTGCCTACTGGAAGGGGTTACCTCATAAAGCAACTGCTCCCTCTCCAGTAGCAAAGATTGCAGCCGGTTTAGCGGCCCTGAAATGCCGCCCTTGAATTCGCTTCCGGCCATGATGGCAATCAGGCGGTAAAGGTCAACCTCTTCCTCCGAGCGGATGCTTTCTTCAATTTCATTGTAAATGCTTTTTTCAAGATCGATCATCAGGGTTTGGTTTTCCAGATCCTGTATACGGGTTTGAATTACCGGCATCGGATTGGCAGCGGTTTCATCGATCTTGTGCTCCTGCCGAAAGCTGTCCAGCTCAATTTCAGACTCCGAAAGTTTTTCAAAGATCAGTTCTTCCTGCTTTTCAATGAAAATGAGGATGTTATTGGCACTTTCGGCCTTTTTCTCCAGATCATAAATATTGAATTCCTCCGAAATGGCATTGACTATGTCTGAGACCTTCTGGGCATTGTGCCCGCTTTTGGTGATCTGTATGGTCTTGGCTGCAGCGCTTAGTACATTGATTTTGATATCGCCCGAATATTTTCTGACGATGGTTTCGGGATTGTTCAGCACGATAAAGTGAGAATTACGGCTGAACAGGCTTTGCTGCTCTGCAATGGCCCTGAAGTTATTTACTTCCACTTCAAAATCCAATTCCGGAAAAGAAAAGGTTTCCTCCACATTTAACAGTTTTCTTCGCTGGGGCTTGTTGTTAATGGTATAAGAAACCACCGCATGCTCTTCATCGGGAAAATCAAAATATATGGGTACCCCGTAAATGGAGGGGTTTTTCACCCTGGCATTGACGCGAAACGGGGCGTTGCGGTATAATTCGTGGTTCAGGAAACGTCCCTTGGTAAAATAGCTGGTTTCCAGGGGAAGCTTCGACAAAGCACGGTGTAGAAATACGGATGACCGCAGCAATTCGATCTTTTTGGCAATATCGTCATCCTGCAGGCTGGTGGTGGGCAATACCCTTCTGGCTTGGTCTTCAACGCTTAGCTGAAGAATGGCCGAGGTCTGGTAAACCGGCTGGGTATAGCGCAGGTAAAGGAAAGAGCCGGCGATGGCAATGATCACAAAAGCAATGAGAAACAGTATATTCCGTTTGGCTATATACAAAAAAAGCTTCGGGTCCAGCTCGTCGTTAAGGGTCGATATTTTTTTATTTTGTTCGGGGGCCATGGGTTAATTGAACAATGAATAAACCAATAAAGCAGTGGTGAGCAAGGTTAAATAAGGGGTTACATTTTCCAGTATTCTTTGGGGCACACGTTCTCTTGGCTGCACATAAATAATGTCATTGGCCTGCAATACCAGGTTGGCATTATTCACGCCCTCAATGGTGGAAAGGTCTATCAGGTAAACGCTTGGGTTTTCCGGCTCTCCCCTGATCAGCTTCACCTGGTGGGCTTTACCATCGGCAATTCCCCCAGCCTGTGCCAGGGCCTCAAACAGGGTTGTGTTGGCGTTCTCAAGATAAATGACCTTGGAAGTACCGCCCCTGCCACCCGGAAAAATGATCACCCGGTTGTTGACCACCTTTACCCGGGCAAACGGCCGGTTGTAATAAGCCGAGAACCGCTCTTCCAGCATTTTTTCTGCCTCCCGCAGGGTGTATCCTGAAATTGGAACGTAGCCCAGAACCGGCAGTTTCACCTTGCCGTCGTGCTCAATCTCGTAAGTTATTTCGGTACGGGCAATCTGCCCGCTCATGGGATCCACCGGGTCGATGAGGCGTTCCCCCTCGTTGGTAAACAAACGAAAAGAAATAATATCGTTGGGTGCCAGACGGTACCGATCGGTTACCAGCAGCTCTTCAGGGGAAGAGTATTCAAAATCCGAAGGAGTACGCAACATCTGCTCGGGATTCAATACCCTGCAGGATGAAAACAACAAAATGGCAAAAATAAAAACCCAGTATTTCTTCATGTAGCCCTCTTGGATTGCTAGCAGCAAAATTATAAAAAAGCAGCATTTTGCCATCAAAAATTATCACCGGCTTATCAACACCTTTTTTTTAGCTGTAAGGGTTGCTGGTAAACTTAAAGAAATAAATGACCTGTCAAATTTATCAGTTCTTTATTTTGGAAATCGTTTTTTATTATTTGAAATTTGAATGCTGTATTTGGCAAAATAAACGGGCTGTTGAATCAAAAGAATTATTTTTGTAATGAATTATATCGGCTTGCCGCATTCTTTTTTCCTATGGTAGAAAACCTGCTCCAAATATTAAATGATAAATCACCCAGCCAATTTAAAAAAATTCATTTGAATTTTAATGAGCTGGGTGAGGATTACCAAAAGGAGTTGAAGGGTTTCCTGGATAAATTTATACCTTTCTGGGAGTCTTTAGGAATGGAATTTCATGAGGTAGTGGATGCCTTTCTTAATTTGTGTAACCAATATATGTATTACCAGGTTCGATTTCAAAAAAACAGAAAGTATCCTTTTTATGAGAACCCGGAAGCAACGCTGAAAAAAATCAATGAATTATACAAGGATAAGAAAGAAATGAAAAGATATATGGCAGGTCTTAGTTTGTCATTGGTCCTTTGGAAAAACCATTATCTCATAAGCGGCTTTTTTGGTGATTGTTTAAAAAGACACAATGCAGAAATTAATAATTACCTTGAAGTAGGTGTAGGTCATGGTTTTTACTTTAGTGAGGCTCTTTCCTTTTTAAATTCCGGTGCCCGGAAAACTGCGGTTGACCTTAGTCCGGTATCCATTGAATTGACAAAAAAAACTGTGAACTTTTTTCATCCCAACGTGCTGTTTGAAGCTATTGAGATGGATTTTCTTCAGTTTTCCGGACAAAAGGGTGTCTGGGATTTTATTACCATGGGTGAAGTGCTGGAACATGTGCAAACTCCAGGATTGTTTTTCCAAAAAGCTCATGATTTATTATCGGATGAGGGGAAGCTATTTTTTTCAACCTGTGTCAACTGCCCTATATTGGACCACTTATATCATTTTCGAAACGTTGAAGAAATTCGTTCATTGGTTAATGATGCAGGATTCAGTATTGAATCAGAACAGATAATCCCTGCTGAAAACTTACCTATGGAAGAAATTGTCAGGGATCAGATTACAATCAACTATGCGGCTTTGATTAACAAAAAAGAAGTATTATGAAGTTTCACCATTTTGGGTTGGCTGTTTTTAAATTTGAACCTGCAGTTGGTTTTTTTAAGTCATTAGGCTATCATTGTTCTCAACCACTTATTGACCCGCTTCAGAATGTTGAGTTGGTTCTATGTACCTCCGACATTCAGCCATGGGTAGAACTGATCAGGCCTGTCAATGAGAAGAGCCCGGTGCAAAACTTTTTAAAAAAGAATCAGGAAATGATTTATCACTGTTGTTATTCCGTAAAATTAATTGATAACAAAACAGTCAAAAACTATTTCCCCGGGATGAAAACCTTAAATATTTCCCCGCCAAAGCCTGCCATCCTCTTTGAAAACTGCCGGGTTGCCTTTTACTATGTAAAGGGTTTAGGTTTGATTGAATTACTCGAAAAACCTTAACGATGTATGAAGCAGCTTAGTTACAATACTATCCTTAAAGAAAACCGCGAACTAGGGAAAAAACTTCAAAAAGACCCGTTTAACATACTGGTGGTTTCCAATTCGGTGGTGGAAAATGTTCGGGAGTTTATGGAATATGAGCTTCGCCTTCATGGAATTTATGCAGTAGTTGATATAGGTGGATTTGATAACATGCTTGAGGACACTCTTAATGTGAAACACCAAATACTCGTAATATGGCTTGATACATGGAATCTTACGCCAGATTTTTATGTGAATCCTGAAAGATATAACGAAGGTTACCTTGAGGATTTGGAAAAGAATCTGAGAAATAAAATAGATACCATTCTTCAGAATGGCTCGCACGTTCCGTTGATTGTGTTCAACTCTTTTGTACCTGCGATGGATTATGGTTTTGGTTTTCAGCACAGCGGAGCAATAAAGCTTTCAGAAAGATTAAACCGTTTTGTAAGAAACAGCTCACAACAAAACCTGTTTTTTTTCGATACTCATTTTATTTTCCGGAAACTTTCGGGAAAAGAAACTTTTTCCAAAAAACAATATTACCTGTTTAATAGCCTTTATTCCAATGCCTTTTATCATGTTTACAGTCATTATTTTAAGTTTTTGGCTCTTGGGTTAACCGGTCATACCAAAAAAGTGCTGGTTACGGATTGCGACAATACTTTATGGAATGGTATCATTGGAGAGGATGGCCCCACTGCCCTGCAAATGGAATTCGATAGCCCTAAAGGAAGACCCTTTTATGAAGTACAACAAATGGTGGTTACCCTGGTTAAACAGGGTGCTGTTTTATGCCTATGCAGTAAAAATAACCCGGAGGAAGTCCAGAATCTACTTGACAATCACCCGGGTATAATGATAAAAGAGGAAGATATTGTTTTAAAAAAAATAAATTGGAAACCCAAACCTGAAAATATTAAGGAAATCGCCAGCGAATTAAATGTAGGTCTTGATAGTATCGTTTTTTGGGATGATAGCGATTTTGAAGTGCAAATGGTAAGGGAAATGTTACCATCCGTTTTATCTTTTAAAGTACCTGAAAACATCTTTGACTACCCGGAGTTTTTCCAGGAACAAATGGGATGGTTTTTCAAAAGACAAATTACCAGGGAGGATAAAGAAAAAACCATTCAATATAAGCTTCAGCAGATCAGAAAAAAGGAAAAAGAAAAATTCTCTGATGTATCTGATTATCTTCGCTCTTTATCCCTGGAAATTATTTTTGAAAAAAAATTAGACTTTCATATAGACCGGATTGCTCAGTTGACTCAGAAAACCAATCAGTTTAATTTATCCCTCAAAAGGTATGAAGCAAGTGATATTTTAAACTTTTATGAAAAAGATAATTTTGAAGTACTTGCATTTAGGGTTAAAGACCGCTTTGGAGATTACGGACTTACTGGTTTATGCATCCTGAAGTATGAAGAATATACAGCAATAATAGACACCTTCCTGTTGAGCTGTCGGGTACTGGGCCGGCAAATTGAACAAGCCTTTCTTTCTTTTCTCATAGAAAAATTAAAAAAGGAAAACATAAAAAAGCTGGAAGCTGAATATATTACAACGGAAAGAAACCGGCAGGTAGCAGAGTTTTTTATCCAAACAGGATTTCAAAAAAAAGAATCTGAAAAGGATAAAATAATCTTCTTTTGCCAACCTGCTCAATTCGAAATGTTTAATGATAATCTTGTAAAAATATCTTACAAACATGTCACGTGATTTAATACTTCCAAAGATTCTTCAAACTGTCTCTGTTGTTTTTGATATGGATGTTGAAGATGTTTCTTTAAAAACAAGTGCTAAAAATGTTGCAAAATGGGATTCTCTTAACCAGGTTAAACTTATTGTAGCACTGGAAGAAGAATTGGATATGGAATTTGAACCTGAGGAAATAGCAGAAATGAATTCTGTAAAAGCAATTATGGAAGTGGCTGCCAAAAAAATAACCCAATGAAACCAGCCATGCAAGGGAGCATAAGGACAGGGAAATAATTGTACAATGGCAAGTTCTCCCGTATGGGCGGTACAGGCATATGGTCAGTTTAACCCGTTTGTAAACCAAAGAAAATTTTCCTGAAATGATAAATGTTTTAATGACTTTTGACTACGAGCTCCCATTAGGGGGGTTAGATGGGTCTTTTTCGCAAACCCTGTTCGACCCCGGATCGAAACTGCTGGCACTGGCTCAAAATATGAATGTTCCTCTGAATTTTTTTGCAGATATATTATGTTATCAAAGATTTAAGGAACTTGGCAGAACAGATTTTACTTCCCCCTTTGAAAAACAACTTCAGGAGAGTTTTTCCAGTGGGCATGACGTGCAACTGCACTTGCATCCCCATTGGATGGAAACTGAAATAGAAGGCAATAAGTTTTATCCTTCCGGGAATTATGGCCTGCATTGCTTTGCCAACCGGAAATATCCAGAAAACATTGAAGGAATTGTGGAAAAAGGAGTTGAGGGTCTCTCCGGGATTTTACAGGCTGTTGGTCAATCCTATTCCTGTGTTGCATACCGCGGAGGTGGTTATTTATTAAACCCTGCAACAGCACAAATATTAAATGCTTTGTACAAAAATGGAATCCGGATCGACTCAAGTATCGGTAAGGGTTATTTTTTTAAGTCTGACCGGTCAATCGTTGATTATACCAATATTCCAGACAAAGCCAACTGGTTTTTGAACATGCAGGGAGATTTGAAGAAAGAAAATATAGAAAAAAGTGGAATTTTTGAAATACCAATAGCGAGTAAACCCAAAGATTTCTTTGAAATGCCAACCGCTTTTAAATTAAAAAAACTCGCACATCGGGCCCCTATAAACCGCGGGATTATGGTTCATCAAAAACCTGAAAGTATGGGATTAAAAGAGAAAATTAAATCCCTGCTTTCCCACAGAATGCTAACATTTGACAATTATACATACTCCTTAGATTATCCTATAAAAATCTTAAACCATTTTGTAAAAAGGTATTATAAAAGTAAGCCCATTTATCTGTGTACCGTTTCTCATCCCAAGTCCATGGGAGAATATTCCTTTAAAATGATGGAACATTTTGTTAAGGAAACCACAGCCCTATACGGAGGTGAGGTTAATTTTACAACCTATAGCAAAGTTTATAATGACCTGAAAACGGGCTAAGTATGAAAAGTTTCTTTCAGACAATCAGAAATTACCTTGGAAATGATTTGTATTCCAAAATCAGGTTTTACGGATATAAATTATTGCATGGAGTTTACAGGCCTTTCTCGCCTGATAAATTTAAACAATTTCTTAAGGAGGAACTGGAGATCAAAAGGAGTGATACCGTATTTGTTCATAGTTCGGCACAAAAATTAAACATTAATTTTTCACCTCATAAAGTAATTGAGATTTTACAGGAAGTTGTGGGTCCTGAAGGAACTGTAGCATTTCCCTGCTGGCATTTTAACTACAGGGCAGAAGAGTATCTTGAAAACAGACAAAATGTTTTCAATGTGAAAAAATCGCCAACCGTTATGGGTTTGTTACCTGAGTTGGCCAGGCGAAAAAAGGATTCCTTCAGAAGTCTGCATCCCACAAGTTCTGTTGTTGCCATTGGCAAAAACGCTGAACAATTGATTAATCACCATCATCTTTCAGATTATCCTTGTGATAGAAATAGTCCCTTTTATCGTATTATGGATTATCAAGGGAAAATAATTGGCCTGGGTGAAAAACCCGAAAACAGCCTTTCTTTTATTCATTGCGTTGAAGACGAGTTAAAAGATTCTTTCCCGGTAAAAACACGAACAGACAAGATTTATGAGGGCAGGGTTATGGACTGGTCGGGTAAAGAAATTAAAGTAAAAACCCGCGCCGCGCATAAAAACATTCAAAGAAGGGATATAAAAGGTTTTTTTAAAAAGTATATCAAAAAAGAAGAGTGCCGGGCTTTCAGAAAAAAAGGTACATGGTTTTTCGTTGCGGACTCTGAAAAGCTTTATGCTAAATTGAAAAATCTTGGGCTCAAAGGGAAAACGGTATATTACTGAAATCCCTGCCTACCCCGTATAAATTATACTGATTAAGTGTTTTTCATTTTCGCAGGAAATTTGGCTTCACTTTTTGGGTGAACTCTTCAAAAGACTTTTATAATACTCTCCCATATCCTTTACCAGCCTTTGGTAATGGTATTTATCCCTTACATGCTCCCATCCGTTTGCAGCCATTTCCTGCCGGACTTGCCTGTTTGCGGCAAGTTGATAAAGGTTTTCGGCAAAGGCCGGGGCATTGTTGCTATCCGAAAGCAGGGCAGTTTTTCCGGGTACCACCACATCTTCCACACCTCCCACATGGGTGGTGACGATGGGCTTTCCGGCGGCCTGCGCTTCGATAAGGCTTACAGGGGTGCCCTCATTCAGTGAGGTCAGGGCAATGATGTCCATTCCGGCATTTACCCTGTCCATATCGGTTAGCCAGCCCGTAAAATTCAGCATGGGTTCATCCAGACCCAAAGCCCTGGCTTTTTCTTCCAGCTTCTGACGCAATTCTCCGTCGCCTACGATAAAGGCGCGTAAAGGCAGGTTTCGCTGTTCTTTCAATAATTTAAATGCTTCCAGGAAAAGCAGGTGGTTTTTTACCGGAACCAGCCGCCCAATAATGCCTATTGCAATTTCTCCATCCTTTATACCATGGGCCTGACGAAATGCCCTTCGCTTTTCTTCCATGTTTTCTTTAAATGGGCTCAGGTCAAATCCAAGTGGGATCACCCTGATCTTTTCCGGGGGGCAGATGCGGTACTTTTCGGCAAGGTCGGCTTTCTGTGTGTCGCTGATGGCGATAATGCCCGTGCTTTTGCGGGCAAGATAGCGTTCAATGGTTTTGTAAAATGAGGTTTTATGACGGCTGAAATAGGCATCGAATACATGCCCGTGAAAGGTATGCAATACTACCGGAGCTTTCAATGCAAATGCTGCCATCCTGCCTATGGCTCCTGCCTTGGAAGCGTGGGTATGTACAATGTGGGGCCGGAACTCGTGGATGAGCTGTTTTATTTTCAGGTAGGCCTTGCGGTCATTGATAGGCGATATTTCCCTGCGCATCTCCGGGATGATAACAGGTTCAACTCCAAGCCTGTTGACGATGTAGGCAGAATTTTTTTCCGTGGGATCGTTTTGTCCCCCAACCAGCATGGTCTCAAATTCCGGTGACAGATAGCGGGTAAGGTAAGCCGCATTAAATGTTGGACCACCCAGGTTGAACCGGTTTAATATTCTCAGGATGCGTGGCATGGCGGTGAATTCTGATACAACATTACAACAAAAACCCGAANAAGCAAAAAGTGGTCAGCCCATGTATTTTTTCCACCAGTGCTGAAAAACCATCAGTCCCCATATCCTTGCCGCGGCATCACCGGGGTTGGGTGAATGCAGTTTTTTTTGCANCNGTGCGACCTGAAAAGGATCAAAAAGATTTTGCCCTTTTAAAAAATCCTCATNCAGCAGGTCTTCTTCCAGTAAGGGTTTCAGGTCGTTGCGCAGCCATCGAAGCATTGGTACTTCAAATCCCTGCTTGCCACGGTGATAAAGTTCTCCTGGCAGTTCATCACGGAAAGCGTCCCTGAGGATCTTTTTTCGTCCATTGCCGTC
>SL_3KL_010_SEDDRAFT_10007020_pt1 | contig 10021 bp, 13 predicted proteins | sample SodLakKL_010_SED_2_FD_10381 | JGI IMG/M metagenome (IMG submission 10381)
AGGGGGATACCATTGGACTTATCCTAAAGCCAGTGCAACTGTTATCAGTGTTGTAGGCGGCGGGACTGGTATGCACGGCGATGGAGTTAAAACTTTTGAGATGTATGATTTCCGTGAGGATGAGCCAAGGCCTTATCAAACAGCAGAAGAAATAAACAATCATCTTAAAGAACACCCTATTGAAGATGAATAATAATAGAGATAAACCATGCCCTGGAACATAAAAAAGTTTAAGATACCTTACGATCGCTTTGAGATTAAAGCAAGTTCAAGTAAAAATTTTATAGTGATAAAATTTTATCATAAGGACGAACTTGTCTACACAACTGACCCAATACCTCTTAGCTCTGAAAGTGAGATAAAGTATGGCCCGGTAGAAGGTTTTTTAATTGGTGATATATATCCATTATGAGTAAAATTATGACAATACATGAAGAAACCTGCTCCCTTACCTTTATCCCCTGTGGAAGGCCTAATCACTTTGTCCGTATCTTTGAGGAAGTTACTGAAGGGGGCTATTTTGTTGAAGCTCGATACGTGACTTGTGGTTGCCCTGAATGTGATATTCAAACCTCTTCCCTTAAAACTGCTCATTGCCATAGCTGTGGGCAAGAATTAAAACCTGTAGATTAATGTCAAAAGATCGAATACACCTTATTATTGATGGAGACCACCTTTGCCATCGTCACCTCTATCAGGGGGGATTACGGATCCTTTCTAATTCTGACGGGATCCCCACTGGGCTCGCTATGGGGGTTCTTCAACAATTGAATATGATCCACTTCTCATCGGTAAAGGACATTGGATCCATTTTCTTTATCATGGGGGGTGGGTCTTGTAAATGGCGAAGAGATATTTATCCCGAATACAAATTCAAAAGTGAAGAGTCTCGTCAAGCCTTTAGGGAAGTCCAACCAGGGGAAAACTTTTCCAGTAGTGAGATATTGAATCACTCTCGAAAGATACTCAAAGAATTTCTACCTGCTTTAGGTATCAAGTATATTGAATACCCTAATTATGAAGCAGATGAGATTGGGTATTTCTTCGCTTATCGCTTAGCTCAAAATGGTAGACCAGTTATGGCAATCAGTGATGACTTTGATTGGGCTCAACTTTGTCTCCATGTAGGATGCACCCTTCATCGAGCTATCAGAGATGATTATATTAGCCCCACTTCCTTTAAAGTTCAATTTGGATATCCCTTAGAAGGCATTATACTTTTTCAAGCATTGATTGGGGGCCATGACAATCTACAAAAACCTTTAGCTGGTTTCGGCGAGAAAAGCATTATTAGTATGTTGAATGAGCTGGAAGACTTTTCCCCCGAAGGGGTAGTTGATTGGGCTAATAAGCAAAAGCCGGGTTCTAAAAAATCCAAGTTGGCTAATCCCGATGTTCAGGAGTTGTTAAGGATGAACATTGAATTAGTGGATTTTACTAAAGCCCCGCTAACCGAAAATATTAAGAAAATGGTTGATAGCCATATACTTAGGAGGGATAGAGCTGACCCAGAAAAAATAGAAAAACTGATCGATAAATACCAGTTTAACAAATTACGGGATAGTTTAAAAATGATCAACTTTTTAAAATTAAAGTAGGAAATCTAAAGAATTTTTCTTACAACTCTATATTATATATAACTTTTGTAAATTAAATTTCAATTTAATCCCTATACCATGAACCTTGCTTTTGAAAGAGAAAGATCTCATAGCTATAAAGGCTTTGAAGAATTAGAGAAAGTCCTTAATACTTATGTTTATGAAGAGTCCGAGGAGATTCATCCTTCAGATATACACCTCAATGAAGATGGCACTTTCTCCATAGGAAAAACCCAACTCCAGGGAACCCGGTCTTCCTTGAAAGGGCTTTGCCGGATACTCAGGATACCTAACCCCTTTGCCTCCCGTATCCCAATTGATTTGCTTCAACGTAATATTGATCGCCTGGGGGAAGAGGCTGACTTTAACGCTAAGTTTATTCAACGAAACGACGGGGTTATTGTCAATTTTGTAAAAGAGGATTTTGTGGGCATTCCCCATACTACCCTTTTTGAACCATTGATGAACAAATACAAAGACACCGAACAATTGGCAGGAATTATCAGTGACAATTGGCTGGGCCTATCTATTACAAAGGGCGAAGGCGATGTTTTTACATCCTTTGAGGGCATGGGTAAAAATGATATGTATGATATGGGGGTAGCCATTGTCAACTCTCCCACAGGACATATGACAACCCAAGCTCGGATCCTTTTGCACCGGCTCTTTTGTATGAATCAGATCATTGGCCCCTCAACCTTTGACGGCATCAAATGCCGACCAAAACCCAACCGGAACCTTATAGCAGTAGTTGATGGGTTTATTGAAAAGATTGGGAAGATGTTTTACAATACCCAAGACCTTCAAAATCTCATCCGCTTAATGGATCGCTCGGTATCAGCCCAGGAGTTGAAGTCTATCTTTAACTCAGTCAAAAAGATAACCGGAGATATAGAGTTTGTTGACTCCGAGATTTTGGGGATGGACTCCGAAGACCGAAAACACATATTGACTGAGTTTCGTAAATTCAAACAAGGTCATATTGAAGAGCTTCCCCAACCTGATGTAAGTCTTTATGATATTTTCAATAATATCACCGAGCAGGCCAAAACATTTGACCAAGAAGCTAAATTCAAATTGGAAGCTTTTGCAGGTAAACTGATGGGTAACCAAGAAATAGCATAATGGCAAAAGTAGGGACAAAACATAGAGGTAAAGCGTTAAGGCAGGGGTCTAGTGAAATAGACCCTGCTTTTTTCGATATCAGATTTCGTATCAATAATAAGGTGTTCAAGAAAAGTGTTGATGACCTTTTGACTTTTGATAAGGAGAACCTGGACGAATTAAGCGATCGAGAGCTGGATGCTGCTCTTGATAAAGTAAGCTATTGGAGATTTACCTTTATGGCTGCTGCCTCAGAGCTTGAACAGAAGCTTAATCAAGTAGAGAGGGAGTTCCGGACCTGGTATGCAGGGGTATCCGAAGAGGCCCGAGAGGGTCTTTATGAAAAAAGAAAAGCAATCAAAAAAAGGGATAATATCCCAAACAGTTGGTTTGGCTCTATCACTAAACAAGAGATCGAAGATCAGATTTTGCTCAACCCCCAATGGGGCCCTAAATACAGTTCTTATCAAGACAAAATGTCTGAGATAAGGAAAAACATGAATCTCTTATACTCTTTGAGAGATACTATCCATGATCGGGGAGGGTTATTACAAACTATCTCCCGAAGAAGATTGGAGTTAGCTAAACCACGTTTTAATGTATAACCATGGAAAATGAACCTAGCAAAATTGAGCAATATAAGAACTTAATCTATAAGCTTAAAAAACTCCAGAGCCTCTCTAGGGAGAGGCGAGAAGTAGAGGGCCGGCCCTTTATACAAACTTTCAAAGCTAGTAATCTTAAGCGAGATTGTCAATTCTTGTGGCTCAAAGATTTAAGGAAATATAATTTCCAAGGGCCTTTAAATGGTAAATACCCCTATTGTACTCATATTGACCACAAGGATGAGTATGTAAGGGGGTCAAGTCGCTTAATAAGTTGTCACGATTGTCCCCATTATAGAAAAGCAAAGAACCGGTAAGGGTTCTCTTATATTTAAAATAAAAACAAATGGCGAGACAAATAACCATAGAGATCAGTGAAGGAATAAGGGTTGCCCCTTATGAGATCATAAAGCCAATGATTTCTATGACTTATGATGTACCTGAAGATATAGATATTGAAGAATTTTATAAAGAAAAGTATAGAGAAGTCAAAAGAATTTGGAACAAGCATTTATATAATCAATTGTATAACTCTCGAACTAGACTCGAAGAGGAAGACATTTGGGCTTATGCTCATAAAATGGTATCGGGGAAAGAGAAATTCCCGGTATTTAAACCTAAAAACAAAGACATAAAGACTCATGGCAAAAAAAGTAAAAGCTAAAGCAGACAAAGCTGCTAAAGTCAAAAAAGAAGAGCCAGTATTATCAGTTGAAGAAGCAGCTGAGCAATATAAAGCAATTCTTTCTCAACTGGATGAGGTTATCCTTAATATTAAGGGTGATGCTCAAAAAATCCTCAAAGGGGTATCAAAAGCTGGTCGTAGAACCAGAAAAGATTGGATGACCCTTCGGAACCTTTCCAAGGAAGCCCGAGGAGTTACCATTGCCCTTACCCGTAAATCCAAAGAAGACGAAGAGTAATTATGAAATTAGGCCAACCTGCCCATCTCAAAGAAAAAGCCAAAGGCGGCTTTACTGATAAGGTAAGGTTGGAGGATGGTGAGAACATTCACCGGGTCATTTATGGCCCGGTGAAGGTTCAATATATTTATTATCCCACCCTCCAACGCGATGCCGAGACAAATGAACTCAAGCAATCTATACGAGTCATTAAGCGACCTCAAGAAGGTTGTATTTTAGACTCCCTGGCCTCTTTTGAAAAAAGGGTGCGAATCCAAAAGGGAGAAAAAAACCCAAACTCAAACCTTTCCCCACGTTCAAAATGGCTCTATCTTGTTATTGATCGAAACTCTGAAGAGCCGGAGATTAAAGTTGCTGAATACCCCTATAAAGTTTTTGATCAGATCCTTAAGCTTGAAGCTGCTAAATCTTCAAAGAATACCAACAAGCTAAGGCATGGATTGATTTTCATGTATGATTTGATCATCACTAAATCGGTTGAAAAAGGCAAGCCCCGTCAATATGGTACAAGTTATCATGTTGAGGTTGATCCCGAGAATGCTTGGTCAGGTAAAATCCCTGTTGCAGCTTTGGGGATGCCAGCTGAAGAACTTGAAAAGAGGTTTAAAGGTTTCAAACAATTCTTCCCCAAAGATGATTGGAAACTTATTGAAGATATGGATATCGACCTTGAAAAAGAGGGGGAAGCAGATAGCCCTGAAGAGATACTCCATAAACTCAAAGAAAACCCAATCTATCTTCAAGCTACTAGTCCTGATGGGGGTTATATGTTCCCCGCTCTTGAGGAGTTCAAGGAGCAAATGGAAGAAGCTGGAGTTGATTATACCGAGAGTGGTAAAAAGAAGCCAGCTACTAAAGGCCTTTTAGAAGGATCTGACAAACAATTCAAAGACCTTGACAACAATGTCTCCTATGAAGAAGAGGAAGAAGAAGGGGATGAAGTTGAAGAAGCTGACTTTGAGGAAATTGAAGAGGGAGAAAAGCCCAAGAAGAAAAAGAAAAAAGGCCGGAAACCAAAGGTAAAGCCTCCCCCTGAACCTGAACCTGAGGAAGAAGAGGAAGAAGAGGAGGAACTCGAAGAAACCGAGGAAGAGGAGGAACTCGAAGAAATCGAGGAAGAGGAAGAAGAGGAAGAAGAAGCCCCTCCCAAAAAGAAAAAATCAAAGTCAAAATCAAAGAAGAAAAAAGATGATGATTTTGATGAAGACGAAGAAGACGAAAACTTAATGGATTGGTAATCTAATGGCAAAAAAGAAAGACTCTTCAAAATCAATCAGTAAGGCCCTCTCTCTTTTAGGGGAGAAGGGCCTTACTGCTAACACCTACCCTGAGGTAGAAGTTATACCCACCGATATTGAGACTTTGAATCATGTTGTGTTCGGTTGTGGGGGGATCCCCCGAGGCAGGGTAATTGAAATATATGCTCCACCCTCGGTAGGTAAATCCACCCTTTGTTATTGGCTTATTGGACAAGTTCAAAAACGGGGAGGGGTATGTGCCCTATGGGATGCTGAGGGTACCTATAGTCAAAGCTATGGGGAATCTTGTGGTATTAATAATGATGAACTTATCATGCCGGATTTTGATTTGGGAAATGATTTATTATTTCAAGTCAAAAAACTTTTAGCTTCAAATGTTATTGATTTTATGGTTGTTGATGCTGTCCCCAGTCTTCAACCAGAGATGGCATCTGAGTCTAAAGAAGGCAAAGACCACAATATGAGGGAGAGACTTGAAAGAGCAAATATGCTTTCAATGTTTTTCTCGGATATAACGGGAGGCTTTACAATGAGGGCCTCTAAAAGCTCTAAAAAATTCATTGAATGTTCAACAACTGGGGATATTGTTCATAAGCTTCGAAACAAAAAAACTTGTCTAGCTTTTATCAATCATGCTAAAGATAAGATTGGAGTAATGTTTGGAGACCCCACCACCACCCCTGGTGGAAAAGGCCTTCACTTTGCAAGCTCTATCCGTATTGGTATGGAAGAGTCTACTAAATCAAAAGATAAAGATGATTTTGGAAGACCCTCATATCGAGTCAGCAGAGTAAAAGCTGCTAAAAATAAATTAGCCCCACCCTTGGGAGGTTGTAAAATCAAGATGCTAAGGGAAGGTGGGGTTAAGATATTTGGAGATGATGTTGAAGTTGAATATGATGATTAATAATCTTAGGGATATTTAAACAATTCAATAATCTCTATCTATATTAAATAAAAAACAATTGAATATGTTTAAACTCATCTTCCTCACGATAGCACTCCTGGTTGCCGGTGGCTCCCCAAATAACCAACAAGCTCACCAAGTTGGTTACCAGTCCTACATCCCACACGGGGAGTCCCGGCAATTTTATGCTCAACATTATGTTTCTCCTTATACTCGGTATTATGCTCCGCCCTATACCATAGCCCCCTATTGGTTCAGTAGAGCAGCTAACCCTTACCATATCTATTATCCCTTGGAATTGGAAGAGGATAGTCCTGAGATAAAAGAAATTAATGCTCGAATTGATAGTTTATTGAGAGAAATCGATCGAAGCATTGAAGAAAGGCTCAACCCCACTAAAAAAGATTAGGATGTTAAATATTGTTGCTATTGCTGATACTCACTTAAAAGCTACTGAGAAGTATGGGAAGCCCAACTCAGACGGAACAAACTCCCGGCTTCAAGATAAGGTAGACTCTATTGAAAAAGCGGTTCAATATGCATTGAAAAATGATGTTGACCTTTTTGTGCATTTGGGCGATGTATATGATAAGATCAATCCTTCGGAGTTCTTGCGTTCAAAATTCTTGAATGCCATCAAACCTCTTATCGGTAAGATCCCTATCTTTATTGTTATCGGAAACCATGACACAGATGACAATGTTTATAGTTTAATGGCAGATGACGTCCTTCTTGATGTCCTAAAATCCGAAGATATCATGATATTTGAAGACCCTACAGAGGTTGAGGTAGATGGGGTTGAGTTTTTGATACTCCCCTGGAAGAAAGATGAAGAGATAGCAAAGGAGCTCAAAAGGACAAAGAATAAAGTCGTACTGGGCCATTTCGGAGTTGATGGAGCAGTTGCATCCGGCTCTGAATTCATCTTGACTAAGGGGATAAGCCAGAAACTATTTGAACAGCATATTTATACTTTCTTGGGGCATTATCACCGCCATCAACATACCGATAAATTTATGTATGTGGGCTCTACCGCCCGGGCTGACTTCGGGGAAAGGAATGATCCTAAAGGCTTTGTTCATATTCGGGTAAAAAATAACAAAGTCCAATCAAAGTTTATAAATACTCAGGATCGAACCTTCTTTCAATATACGGTCAGTGAAGAAGAAGACCCCTCTTTTGATGAGCTCTATCAATGGGACACCTTAGAGGGCAATATTGTTAAAATCGTTTTCCAGGGGGCGGAGGACTGGTATCTCTCCTTTAACATGTCAGAGATACGACACAAGATCCTGGATGTATTAAAAGCCCATCGGCTTTTTGTTGACCATAAAAAACCAGGGCTGACAAAAGACAACTCTATGGAAATTGACCTATCCTCAAATTGGAAGGAAGGTCTTGAATTTTATACTGAGAAGAAAAACAAAAAGAGTATGCTCAAACTGGGCGAGAAAATTATTAATGAGGTGTCATGAAGCCAAAAACCCTTGAAATAACAAACTTCGGGCCTTTTGGAGAAAAGCAGCGGATTGATTTTACTCAATACCCCGATCAAGCCCATGTGTTGATTGTGGGCAATAATAGAGACACAGCTGGGGCTGATTCAAATGGCTCAGGCAAAACCCAAGCTTTTAATGCCCTGTCTTGGTTGATATTTGGCTATACCCCCAATGGTAGGCCAACTGATGAGATTATCCGTGAAGGTACAAACTTTGTAAAAGTGGTGGGATTCTTTGAAGACCGCCAAGGAAGGGAAGTTTTTATTCAACGAAGCAGAAAAAGGGGAGAAAGCCCCGAGGTTATGTTCACCGTTGATGGGGATAGCACTTTTACAAAACGGACCACCGCTCAAACCCAACTCTCCCTTCTTAATTACCTGGGCATCCTTGAAAACAATAAGGATTACTACAATGACTTTCTTAACACTACCTATTTTAGCATTGATGCTTTAAAAGCTTTTGCTGGAAAGAAAAGCTCATCTAAAGATCGAATGGATCTTATCAATCGTTTTCTCCGAGGGGAGGTCCTTGATCGAGCTACTTCCTATTGCAAGACAAAGATCTCAAAGCTACAAGGGGATAAGGATATACTCCAGGGTAAACTTGAGCAGATCGAAGAACGCCTTCAATCAGATAACGATCTTAAAACTCTTAAAGGCAATATCTCTGAGTATAAAGCCGATATCATCAATCTTGAAGCAGAGATATCTAACCTTGAAATTAAGCTTGAATCCATCCAAAAAAGGGAAGAAGCCCTTACCAACCTTCGGGATGTAGAAAGCCTTATCACCCAATCTAAGGAGCAATTTGAAGATTATCAAGAACAGATCCTAGAGTCTATTCAAGACCTTGAAAATCAGATCACAAAGCTTTCTGACTTAAGGGATGAAATTGAGAAGATTGAAAAAAAGCTAGAGAAGATTGATGTTAAAAAACTTGAAGACAAAAAGGATAAATTGACCCAGGCTATAGCTAAAGGATCAAATATTGCTAACGGAGTTGAAACTCAGATTGATGATATTGAAGATCAATTGGATAGCACCCGGTCTTGCCCTGAGTGTGAGGCTTCCCTTATGTTACACCAAGGGGATATTAAGTCTTACGATAAGAAAGAGCTAGAAGCTACCCTACTCAAAAAGAAGAAATACCTTAAAGAAGTTGAAACCAAACTTGAAGGGTTGAAGGAGTCTAAGGAAGAGGTCAATGACAAGCTAAAAGTCATTGACAAGTATCGATCAAGGCTACAAAGTCTAAAGGAACGGGAACAGGATTTTAAAAACATTCCCCAAAAAATCGATAAGAAAAAAGAGAACCTTGAGATCCAAAAGGAGAAAAGCCAAAAACATGTCAAAGAGTTAGAGAAGAAAAAACTTCAATTTGAGTTGAGGTTGAAAAAACTCCCCGAGGTAGATATCTCTCTTAAAGCTGATCTTGAGCTTTCAATAGAAACCTATCAAGATAAAATCAAAGAATATCGTGATAATATTACTCGTAATGAGTATATCATTGATAGCATCAAAAAAGATCTCAAAAATAAAGAAGAAATTGAAGCTGAGATAGGGAAGCTTCAGAAAAGGGTTGAGGAGTTCAACTTCTGGAAAAATGGGTTCCCCGAGATCAAGCGGTGGATGATCAATAGCTTTCTGCCTTCCTTTGAAGAGCAGACAAACCATTTCCTGTCCAAGCTTGAGGTGGGGATGAGGGTATACTTTGATACCCTGAAAGCAAAGAAGTCAAAGAAGGGCGAGTTCAAAGAAGAGTTTGATATCTCTATAATGGATGAGAACAATCACAAAAGGGATTTTGAAACTTATTCCCAAGGGGAATCTAAAAGGATTGGTATATGCACCGGCTTTGCATTGAGAGAGCTAACCCTTAACAAGGGCTATAATTCATTTGATTTTCTATTGATTGATGAAGTAGTTGATAGTTTGGATGAAACCGGGATCGGTGAGTTTTTTAATTTGCTAAATGTCATCTCAGGGCTTAAATTGATTATAAGCCATGATACTTCCCTAAAAAATCGTTTCACCAACGTCATTACCTTCACCAAAGAAAACGGCATCACAACAGTAAAACAATAAACCTATGGCTAAGAACGAACAAAATACTAGTGAACCCAGTGG
>SL_3KL_010_SEDDRAFT_10007021_pt1 | contig 10021 bp, 13 predicted proteins | sample SodLakKL_010_SED_2_FD_10381 | JGI IMG/M metagenome (IMG submission 10381)
AATGCCGATTGGTGATTACGGATTCTCAACAAAATTCGCATGGGTGCAAGACCGCTTCGGGGTTTCCTGGCAGTTGAATTATGGTGAGTTAAATTTTGAATGAACATTCGAGACTTATGACTTGTCCAATTAGGATGTCATCCCGCACTCGATGTGGAATCTTCTTTGATATAAACAAGAGATGCCGGATCGGAGTCCGGCATGACGGTACTGATTGATGGAAAATTTTGTTATTCGAACTTTTTGGACAGCTTCAGTTCTTTTAAAAAAAATGTAAATAACCATGAACCAAAAACACGGCATCTTTCCAGAACCCGGAACTGTTCGCTTTGAACGCCTGCTTCCAGGCCCGGCCGAACGCATCTGGGATTATCTCACCAAATCGGAATTGAAAGCCAAATGGCTCTCTGCCGGAGATGTGGAACCGCGTGTGGGTGGAAAAGTGGAATTTAAATTCAAACACAGCGGCCTCTCTGAAGCCGATGACCCGATACCGGAGAAATATAAACACATGCAGGACGGCACATACTTCGAAGGGCGTGTAACCGCATGGGAACCGCCAAGGCTTCTCAGTTATACATGGGGTGAAGAAACCGGGGAAACATCAGAAGTCACATTCGAACTCATCCCGAAAAAGAATAACAAAGTGTTGTTGATCTTAACCCATGTTCACTTAGGTGACGACCCGGATGTGCTGGTGAGTGTAGGCGCCGGATGGCATGCACACCTCGGCATTTTAATTGACCGGCTGGAAGGAAATGATACGGAGGGGTTTTGGGTTGTTCATACCCGGTTAGAGGCTGAATATGAGGAGATTATTAAGTGACCAGAATATTGAAATCAGGCTTTGCACTCAACTTTCTTATTTTTACTCACAGCTTTTTGCATGCCTGTATGGCCATCATTTTAAATCCAGTATTTACTTATTATGGATTTATGATTCTGCTGAAATCTTCTAATGTAGTGTCGTGTCAATAATTGAATGTCGGAGAAACCCGCAATATTTCCTCATCATTATTGGCCGCATGTATGAAAAATTTGTGTTTAATTGAAAAAACATTGCCCCTTTGGCGCGGATTTTAAACGTCACTTTATGATTGACACAATAGTAGTTTGATCACTAAATCCATGAGGTGTCGTGACATTTAATTGTTTACAAAAAAATTCAATTTATGAATGTAGCTGAACTGCTTGTAGAATGTCTTGAAGCCGAAGGTGTATCGCACATTTTTGGCGTGCCCGGAGAAGAAAACGAAGCCTTTCTCTTTGCTCTTGATAACTCATCCATCGAATTTGTACCGTGCCGCCATGAACAGGGTGCAGCGTTTATCACCAATGTGTGGGGACGGTTGACCGGTGAAGCCGGTGTATGCCTTGCAACACTGGGCCCGGCCGGACAATCTGGCCGGGCTGCGCTCAACATTAAAACATGCGCTTGATCAGAAAGAGCTGTGCCTGATTGAAATTCCCATCTCAACACGTGTTAACAACGAATTAACCGAAAAACTTAAAACCTTTTGGAGCAACCGCTAATGGCTTACGAAACGATCAATCCCGCAACCGGTGAAAAGATAAAAACCTTTGATTCACTCAGTGATACCGATATGGAGAAAGCGATTGAGAAAGCTGACTCTGCTTTCAGAGAATGGAGGCAGACAACCTTTGCTAATCGCTCCAAACGGTTAAAAAAAGCCGGAGAAATTCTTCGTGAACGCAAAGAGGAACTTGCCCGGATGATGACCCTCGAAATGGGGAAACCGTTTAAAGATGGCGTGGCAGAAGCAGAAAAGTGCGCCTGGGTTTGTGACTATTACGCTTAACATGCCGAATCGTTTCTGTCGGAAGAGCCTGTAGATTCGGATGCCTCAGAAAGCTTTATTGCATATAACCCCCTCGGCGTCGTCCTTGCAGTGATGCACTGGAATTTTCCATTCTGGCAGGTATTCCGTTTCGCCGCTCCTGCAACCATGGCAGGAAATACCGGCCTGCTCAAACATGCATCCAACGTACCGCAGTGTGCATTGGCCATTGAGAAAATTTTTCTGGATGCCGGGTATCCTGAAGGTGTGTTTCAAACCCTGCTGATAGGCAGCAAGCAGGTGGCATCACTGCTTGAACATCCGGCGGTGAAAGCGGCCACCCTCACAGGCAGTGAATATGCCGTCGCAAAAAAAGCTGGAGAAATGCTGAAGAAAACCGTACTCGAGTTGGGAGGCAGCGACCCCTATATCGTGCTGGCTGATGCTGTCCTGAAGCAGGCTTCCGGAATATGCGCTACCAGCCGAATGATCAACGCCGGGCAGAGCTGTATTGCTGCAAAACGATTTATTGTTGAAAAGAGCATTCTGGATGAGTTTACCCGGCTTTTTTTGGAACATATGAAAACCTATCAAATGGGAGACCCGGCCAAATCCGAAACCAATCTTGGCCCGATGGCGCGGCAGGACCTGCGCGATGAGGTGCACAAACAGGTGCAGAAATGCGTTGCTGCCGGTGCTGAGTGTCTGCTGGGCGGGGAGGTTCCTGAAAAACCGGGAGCATGGTATCCGGCTACTGTACTGGTCGGTGTAAAAAAAGGAATGCCGGCTTTTGATGAAGAAATTTTTGGCCCCGTTGCTGCAATCATTGAGGCAGAAAATGAAGAGCACGCTATTGAACTGGCCAACGATTCAAAATACGGGCTGGGTGCTGCCATCATTACCGGCGATGTTGCAAAAGGCCGTCTGATTGCTGCCGAAAAACTGGAAGCAGGCTGCTGTTTTGTGAATGAATTTGTGCGGTCAGACCCCCGCCTGATATTTGGAGGAATCAAGATGAGTGGCTACGGAAGGGAACTTTCAGTACAGGGTATCAGAGAGTTTGTAAACCTGAAGAAAGTATAGATGAAATAATTCGAAAGAAAGAATTACACATTCTTATCGTTCTCTTAAAACGATTAGCTTGCAATTTTGGTTAACCGATTGATTTTTGTGGCTAATTCAAAAATTTTTAGCTGCCGAATTAAGTAGAACAAACATGAGTTCTGATTCTTTTCATCCTTACAAAATCTTATGTGTTGCCCTGGCAGCAACTGTTGCAGTTTCCTGTTCAGGCACTCAGCATGCGAATATAGAGAGAGGTTCGGAGTACAATTACACACAACACAGGGCCGAAGATGGGAATCCCGAAGTACGTTTGACGGCATCTGCATTTCTGAATGAAGAGGATGAAGGAGTCATTAATGTAACCGGTGATATTGAAAACAGAAGCCTGATATTCAGGCATATTGAGGGGAAAACATCAGCCGATGTAGAAATTGTTATTACAGTGGTTGGCAGGGATGGAATGCGATACCTGGATTCCTACAGCACCTCGAAGACCATTGAAAATGAGACATATGGGCACATTATTGATTCAAATGTTACTCGTTTTGAAAAAGAATTGAAGGCGCCTCCCGGGTCGTACGCAATATTTTTTGCTGTAAAAGATAAAGCCTCCGACAGTGAAACCATTCGCGAGGTTTATGCCACCATTCCCGACCCTGGTGAAGAGACTGTGGACCTCACCTCTGTACAGCTTTATGGAAATTCAGCCAATGAACCCGGTAAAGGTTTTGAACCGGTTACAACTTATAATGTCTCGACAAAAAAAGACAGTCTCCGTTTTGTAGTTCAGGTAACGAATAATAATACGGATAAACCGCTTGTTGTGCGTTCACGCCTTGTTCGATTTGATGCTGATACGAGTGTTGCCAGATCAGCCAGCCATTCCAACTATTCGGTGTCGAGTTTACCATACCGGGGCATCGACTACAGAAATGAAGAAGAACTGGATCAAACCCAGCGAATACTCGACCAGCCCGGAATTGTAATGATTGAGTATAATCTTGAAAGGCCCGAACGGGGAAATTACCGCTTTGAGGTGACCACAGATGGTGTGGATGATGAAGATGAAGTAGAGATATCCAGGGCACGAGATTTTAGCGTGAAAGGAGAAAACTTCCCACGGATCGAAAATCCCAGGGAACTGGCAGAGCCTCTTGTGTATCTGATGAATGATAGTGAGTATGAAGAGATGATGTCGATCGAAGACCCCGATAAACTGAAAGAAGCTGTTGACCGTTTCTGGCTTGAAAATATCGGCAGCGTGAACAGGGCACAGCGTGTAATTGCCTGGTATTATGAACGTGTGGAAGAGGCGAACCGGCAGTTCACCAGTTTTAAAGAGGGTTGGAAAACAGATCGTGGGATGGTGTATATTTTATTCGGCCCTCCAGCCCGGATTGAAAAATGGCTGAATGGTCAGCAGTGGCTCGGTTCATACGAATCAAGAGATTCGCGCTATAACTTTGCATTTCAGCGAAGCAGAATTCGCAGTGATTACTTTCCATTCGATAATTATATGCTGCAACGCCATCAGAACTATCATACCTATCAATATCAGCAGATACAGCTTTGGCGCAGCGGAAATATTTTGGATGTAGCTTTGTGATATATAGAATCTCAAATGTCGAAATGGCGCAAACGTCCCGTTTGTGCCACATTCTAATCCTTGCTCAGAATAGCGCAAACGTACCGTTTATACTCATCCTGGCGAAAAAAGCCTGTAATGAACGAAGTTGAACATATCCGTTTGTGCCATTGATGACTGCCCCACAACTAAACCGGCACGGAAACAGAAAACTTTTTCCGATATTCCACCGGTGTAATCCCGGTTATTTTTTTGAATACTTCACGGAACGCTTTGGTGTCGGAATAGCCCACTTCATACATCACTTGCGATACGTTTGTCCTGTTATTCTCCAGCATTTTTTTAGCAGCCTCCACTTTCACTCTCTGAATGTACTCATACACCGTGTTGGCGGTCGATTTTTTGAACCGCCTCTCAAACGTTCTCCTGCTCAGGGCAAGCTTCGATGCAAGTTCATTGATCTCAATCTTTTCCCGGTAATTATCTTCGATAATCTGCTGGGCTTCGGAAATTAGTTCATCGCCGTGATCTTTCTGCCCTTCAAAAATGATGAACGGCGACTGGCTGTCACGGTCAATATCAATCATAAAAGTTTTTGAGGCTGTGATGGCCGCCTGCCTCCCTGCATACTTTTCAATCAGGTATAAAATCAGGTTCAGGTATGAGTAGGCGCCACCGCTTGTATAAATGCCGTCTTCAGCCGTCATAATCCGGTCGTCCACCAGATCCACATCGGGAAACATCGTTCTGAAGTTAGCGGCATGAGCCCAGTGTGTGGCGCACTTTTTTCCTTTCAGCAGGCCAGTTGCCGCCAGCAGATAAGCCCCGATACAAAAACTGACCAGCTCCGCTCCGTTTTCATACTGCTGAATGATCCAGGGAATGAACTCCTTATTTCTCTTAATGGCTTTTTGCTGATCGCCATGAATGGCCGGGATAATAATCATTCCGGTTTCGGAAACTTCGTTAATAAGCCGGCCGGGATTTACCGTAAATAGCCCGGTGTCCTGTTTGGTTTCATGTTCAAGCCCCACAAGTTCGACATCGAAAACAGGTTTGCCGCCCGACCCGTTAACAAATCCGTTCACCTGGTTCAGGATCTGATGAGTTCCGGCAATATTAACCAGACTTGTGTGGCCTTTGGGTATAAGAATGGAGACATGTTTCATAATTTCAGTGTTTTTAGGATGACGCAATCAACCCGAAAGGTTGTCGTAAACTCCCCTTTCAATTTTCTTTTATTAGGTTAACTTACTTAAAACCATTGAATTAGCTAATTATACATCCTTCAATGAGGATTATCAAATATAAAAATGAAAATGGCTTATGAGTGGACATATCTATTTTGAAATACAGGCTGATGATTTAAAACGCGCTTCCGGGTTTTACCGCGAAGTTTTCGGATGGAAATTTCATGAACATGAATCGCAAAGTGAAATCCCGGTTGAATACCTTCGGATTGAAACCGGCGGTACTGCAGGAGGAATGTTAAAACGTCCTGCAGATACTCCACCGCCCGAATGCGGCACAAATGCGTTTGTATGTTCTGTGGAAGTGGATGATTTTGACCAAACCTCCGGAAAAATTTTAAAAAATGGCGGCAAAGTAACCATGCCGAAGTTTGCTATACCCAGAGTGTGCTGGCAGGGATATTTCATTGATACTGAAAGAAATACTTTCGGCCTTTTCCAGGTGGATGAACAAGCAAAATAACAGATCATGGCAAAGCACACCGCAGTCAAATTTATTGAAGAGCTAATAAGCCTTCAATCCGAAAAAGAAAGAGAAAAGATCAGCAGGTACTTCAAAGCAGATGATGACGAAAACAAGGTAATCGGCGTGAGAATGAAACATACATTCGGCCTGGCTAAGAAGTTCAGCAACGACATGCCGCTTCACGAGATTAAAAAACTGCTGGACAGTCCGTATTACGAAGTACGGATGGGAGCAGTGAGTGTGATGGATTTCCAGGTTCGGCCTAAAAGCGCATCCGAAGAATTCCGCAGAGCACGGTATGATCTCTACCTGAATCGTCACGATCGCATCAACAATTGGGATTTTGTAGACCGGGCAGCACCGCGGGTCATTGGCAGCTATCTGTACGATTATAAATTGCCAAGGGATATATTATATGATCATGCAGGCTCAGATAATCCATGGGAACGGCGTACTGCTATCGTCAGCACGGCATGGTTTATAAAAAAAGGAGAGTTGGAAGATACCTATAACATCACCGAACTACTGCTGAATGATGAGCATGAATATGTACAGAAAGCGGTGGGCACCTGGGTTCGACATGCTGGCAAAACAGATGAAGGCCGCCTGCTGGATTTTCTTGAAAAGCATGCAGCAAAGATTCAGCCAACTACATTAACTATCATGATGGAAAAGCTGGATAAGAAGCAGAAAGATTATTTCCGAAACAAATGATAATAGAACCTGCCAGAGTTCGGAGCGTAACGGAGATCCTGGCAGAGTTCGGTTTGAAACACAGAACCTGAAAAAGTGCGATAGTCCCAATAGAGTATGGTGATCACGGCAACTGTTTAGCAGAGACTTTGCCTGTGGCTCACAACTCTGACAGGTTTTCGAAACTTGTCATAACTTCGATCTAAATATATAATTGATAAATATTTAAACATTTCAATGATGAATAAAACTGAACCATTTATTCGCAATCGCCAGGTATGGGCAAACCTGCCTGTTGCTGATGTAGAACGCACACGAAAATTTTATGAAAGCCTGGGCTTCAAACTAAATGGAGCCCATAAGAACGATCATTTAGTCAGCTTTTTCGCTGGCAGGGATGACTTAATCATGCACTTTTTCAGGAAAGATATGTTTGAAGATGCTTCGGCTGGAAGTGCTACCGATCTAAGCAAAGGCAGCGAAATCATGTACACAATCGGAGCAAACAGCCAGGAAGAAGTGGAAACCTGGGCTGAGCAGGTGGTTGAAGCAGGCGGTTCTCTGTTTTCTGAACCTGCGGAAATGCAAAATAACTGGTATGGGTGCGGGTTCACTGACCCCGACGGCCACAAATGGAACGTGTTTTATAACGGGAAATAATCTTATGAGAAAACTAATCGCATCAGCATTTATATCACTCGACGGAATAATGCAGGCACCGGGCGGGCCGGAAGAAGATCCCACCGGCGGCTTTGCAGATGGCGGCTGGATGTTCAATTACGCGGACGACAGCATGGATCTCTCCGAAGCCGGCTTCGATGGAAAAGATCGCGAGCTGGTACTCGGACGCAGAACCTACGAGATTTTTGAAGCATACTGGCCCTATCAGCCGGATGATCACCCGGTTGCAAAAACACTCAATGCAGCAAAAAAATATGTTGCTTCACGCACCCGCATAAAGCTCCACTGGAATAACTCAACCCTGATTCGGGGTGATGTGGTAAAGGAGATCCAAGTGCTCAAGTCCAGTCCGGGCCCGGACCTGCAGATCATTGGCAGCAGCAATCTGATTCAAACGCTCCAGACTGCCTCACTGATTGATGAATTCCACGTATGGACCTTTCCGGTGGTGCTTGGAAAGGGCAAGCGGCTTTTCAGTGATTTGTCAAAACCATCTGCACTAAAGCTCATGCATTCTAAAGTATCACCCACCGGCGTTGTGATGAGCACCTATGTGCCGGACGGTGATATACAGCCCGGCTCCTTTTCCAGTGCTGATCCCAGCGATAAGGAACTTGCACGGCGAAAAATGATGACGAATGAAGAGTGGTAAATAGATGACAAATAACAATCTGGCAGCTCCTTAAAATCAACCATAACGAAGACACCAAACCTATGAAATCAATCAACCCTTATCTCATATTCAATGGAAACGCCGAAGAGGCATTCGATTTTTATCAATCCGTATTTGGCGGAGAAGTTTTAAAAATTCGGTTCAACGATATGCCTGGCACCGCAGAGATGCCGGATGAAGACCAGAATAAACTCGCACATGTGGCGCTGGCCATAACCAGTAACAGCCAGGTTCTCATGGCTTCGGATGCGGGAACGGGACATGAAGCAAACATTCAAAAAAACGGCAACTACTATTTATCGCTCGAACCGGAAAGTGCCGAAGAAGCGGAAGAAATTTATAAAAAGCTATCTGAAGGCGGCAAAGTATTCATGCCCCTCAATGAAACCGACTGGGCCGAAAAGTTTGCCATGTTTGCAGACAAGTTCATGGTTCAGTGGATGATTAATTATGGAGACAAATAAGAATGCGAAAAATCATCTATGCACTAATGGTTTCGCTTGACGGGTATATTGAAGGGTCCGATGGCAAATTGTCGTGGTCGGAACCCAGTAAGGAACTGCACAAACATTTCAACGATCTCTACCTTACAGGTGAAATTGACACCTCCCTGTATGGCCGACGGCTCTATGAAATCATGGCCGGTTATTGGCCTTCAATAACGGATGAATCCAACGTACCGGAAGTTGAAAAAGAGTTTGCTCGCGCCTGGAAACAGCCCCCTAAAATCGTCTATTCAAAAACGTTGAAAGAAGCTGAATGGAGTTCAAAACTTGTACGAGAAATTAATCCTGAGGAGATTAAAAAGCTAAAAGAACAGCCGGGAGGCCTGATCGAAGTGGGCGGAGCTAATCTTGCGTCATCCTTTCTAAAACAAGGACTGATTGACCAGGTTTGGCTGTATGTTCATCCGGTGTTGCTGGGAGGTGGCAAACCCTATTTCCCGGCCGGCCTGAACCTGAAACTGACATTCATGGACACTCTTACCTTCCCCTGCAAGGTGGTTCGGCTTAGATACAAAATCAAACCATAATATTTATTTTCAGGATGGTTACTTAGCACTCTAAACATTAACCCAACCTTCAGCGAATCAAAATGAAAAAACCATTCAAACCTGCCGGATACAACTCCGTATCTCCCTACTTTATCGTGGATGATGCAGACCGGTTCATCCGGCTGATGAAACAGATATTTGATGCAAAAATGCTTCGTGAATACCGTATGCAGGATGGCTCCATTATGCATGCTGAACTGCAAATCGACGATTCTGTAATTATGCTGGGCAATGCATCAGAACAATTCCCGGCTGTCCCCATTGTGATTCATGTTTATGTTCCGGATGTGGATGCAACTTACAAAAAAGCCATAGATGCAGGATGTGAGATTGTGGAACCGCCCACTGAAAAGGAAGGCGATCCGGACCGGCGGGCAACATTCAAAGATTTCGCCGGTAATATGTGGTCGGTGGAGACACAAAGGTGAGTAAGACAGAAAACAGAGTTATCAAAAACCTGCGCTTCACTGCGCTTTCCGCTTGTCCCGCCTGCCCCGATTGAAGTGCATCGGGGATTGTATTGCATTGGGATGGTTCTACCCTGTCAGAATGCGGATTAGGGGTAAAGGCAGCAGTGATCCGAATTCAATATTGAAGAAACAAGAGAACCGGTCAAGTAAAGAGTAATTTCAATTTAAATTTGCGTAACTCAAAAGTTACATATATATTTGTAACCAATCGGTTACCCTTTGAACGAGAATTTATTATGAGCCAGGAAATTTTTCACGCCATTGCCGATCCCACACGCCGGGAAA
>SL_3KL_010_SEDDRAFT_10007023_pt1 | contig 10018 bp, 7 predicted proteins | sample SodLakKL_010_SED_2_FD_10381 | JGI IMG/M metagenome (IMG submission 10381)
GCTCCTCTGAGTTCTGCCTTTTGCTTCTTTATTACACCTTCCTTGTTCGTGAAAAGTGTGGCCAATGTTTCACCTGATTGAACCTTATCACCGATTTTTTTGTGCAGTATGAAGCCTGCAGCGGGATCCACATCATCTTCCTTGGCTTTTCTGCCGGCGCCAAGCTCAACCGAAGCCATGCCAAGGGCAAAGGCATCCATTGTAACTACAAACCCGGATTCTTTGGCAATTACCGGTTCTGAAATCCCGGCTTGTTTAAACCGTTCCGGTTCCAGTATAACGGAGGAATCCCCGCCTTGTTCTTCAACAATATCCACCCATTTTTGAAAAGCAGATCCAATTTCTACTGACTTGTGGCTCATCTCAATTCCCTGTTTAACGGAATCCGCTTTTTTTCCGAGATAAATCATGGTTCCGGCCAGCAGGTGGGTTATTTCCATCACATCGTCAGGCCCGCCGCCCCTCAGGCAGTCGATGCTCTCTTTTACTTCAAGCCAGTTGCCTACGGCATATCCGAGCGGCTGTTCCATATTTGTGAGGTAGGCAATGGTTTCTTTGCCGAACTTCTCTCCAATGCCAACCAGTGTTTCTGCAAGCCTGGCAGCATCCTCATGTTTTTTCATGAATGCACCTGATCCGAACTTTACATCCAGAACCAGCGCATCGATGCCTTCAGCCAGCTTTTTGCTCATGATGCTTCCGGCGATTAAGGGAATTGACTCAACGGTGGCTGTTACATCCCGCAATGCGTAAAGGCGTTTGTCAGCCGGTGCAATTTCGTCGGTCTGGCCTGCAAGCACCAGGTTGTGTTTGGCGATAATTTCCTTGTATCGATCCAGATTCATATCCACCGTAAAGCCGGGGATGCTTTCAAGTTTGTCGAGAGTACCGCCGGTGTGGCCCAGCCCCCGGCCCGAAATCATGGGTACGGGCACACCGCACGAGGCCACGATGGGAGCCAGGATCAGAGAGAGTTTGTCGCCAACTCCTCCGGTAGAGTGTTTATCTACTTTGGTTCCCGGTATCGAATCGAGATCCACGATAATTCCGCTGTGAAGCATGGTGTCGGTCAGTGCGGCGGCTTCATCGGTATTCAGCCCGTTCAGATAGGCAGCCATCAAAAAAGCGCTCATTTGATAGTCCGGGATAGAGTCATCCGTGTAGGCGCGGACCAGGTGTTGGATTTCTTCGGTTGTCAGGGCATCGCCTTCCCGTTTTTTTCGAATAAGGGATACAGGGTTGATGTTATTTTCAGACATAGAGTTACTTCAAAATTTATTTTCCTGATATTAGGAAATCAGAGAGCCATTATACAGTTTGATTTTCAGAATACATCAGCCAAAATAATGAGATTTTCTTGAAACCTGCGATTGACTTTCATGATTGGTGTGATTTAAGCCCCAAATAATTCTTTCAATTTCCTATCATTGGAAGTATGAAAGTATTGGCTGACAAATTTCTATATAAACTGGATGTACTGCTTCCCGATAAAGCGGAGCTTTCGTTGTTTGACCCCTCTGATGGTTTCCCGGCAGATGCCCCGCAGTTTGATGCACTTTTGATTCGAACCGTCACCCATATCACACCTGAGACACTGCCGGAAGCCGGTAACCTGAAATTTATCGGTTCGGCCACGGCCGGGTTCGATCACGTGGATTTGGATCATCTGAATAGCCTGGGTATAGCATTTGCCCGCTCGGAAGGGTGCAACGCGAATGCAGTGGGTGAATATGTGATCACAGTTTTGGCAAAGTGGGCACAGGAGAGGGGAGTGGAGTTGCGTGAGAAAAAAGTGGGTGTGGTTGGCTGCGGAAATACGGGCGGGAGAGTTCTGGATTATTTGAAGAAACTGGGAATTGCAGCAGCAGCATATGATCCGCCCAAAGCCGGGCTTGAACCGGAATTCACATCCTGCAGCCTTGATGAATTACTTGCGTGTGACATCCTGACCTTCCATACACCTCTGACTTATTCAGGAGATCATCCCACGTTTCACATGTGCGGCTCTGAATGGCTGGCTCACGGTTTTGAACTCGTGATAAACACGGCACGGGGAGGAGTTGTTGATGAAACTGCATTGATGAATGCAAGTAAGAGCGGAAGTGTGCGTGATTTTATCCTCGATGTTTGGGAGGGTGAGCCTGTTTTCTGGGACGATGCTGCCCGGAAAGCGTTTATCGCCACGCCCCACATTGCGGGCTATTCGAAACAGGCCAAGTGGCGGGCCAGCGAGTTGGTGATAAATGAAATGTGCCAATTTTTTGGTCTGAGCCAGTCCCGCAGCGAAAATAAACCGGAGTTGTTGAATATTGAGATCAATTTTGATGAGAAAATGGCCTTAGCCGATTTTGTGTGGGAGAATTCGAATATCCGGTATTATGATAAAAACCTTCGAAAGCTGATACGGTTGGAAGAAGATGAAAAAGCCCGGAAATTTGCAAAACTGAGATCAGAAACAGAGACGAAGGTGGAATTCAGGGAGATCGTGAAACGGTTTGAGAAGGTGCCTGAAGAATTGATTGCCCTTAAGATGTTTGCACGCTAAGGCGCGGCGGCGCAGAGTTGGGGAGGTAAGTATTTTACAATCTACACCCTTCTTCACTAAAACTTCGCGCCTCAGCGTCTCCGCGTGCCAATATCAAACAACCGAAACGCATTCCCGGTAGTAATTTCCGCAATCTCCCCCAAAGTCAAACCCTTAATTTCTGCCAGTTTTTCCGCAATCAGTTTAATATAAGAAGGCTCATTCCTCTTGCCGCGATAGGGTGCCGGCGCAAGGTAGGGAGCATCGGTTTCGAGGATCAGTCGGTCAATAGGCATTTGAGCCACCACTTTATCCACACCGGCATTTTTGAAGGTTGAAACTCCGCCCACACCCAGGTATAATCCCAGGCCGAGTGCACGTTTGCCCTCCTCTTCAGTTCCGTTAAAGCAGTGCCACACGCCATTCAGCGACCCGTTCTGCTGCTGTTCAATAATATCGAGCAGATCGGAAGTGCTGTCACGATTGTGCAGAACAATGGGTTTGCCGGTGTCTTTTGCTATTTCGCAATGGAGATGCAGGCTCTTTTTCTGTTCATCCACAAAATCGGTGCTCCAGTAATAATCCAGCCCGGTTTCACCAACAGCCACAAAATCATCATTGCTGCAAAGTTCCATAAGCTTTTGTTCGCTCACCGGCCATTCTTTTTCCACGCTGGACGGGTGGATTCCCGCCATTTTGTAAAAGGTAATTTCGGGGTGATTCAGTTCATCCATCTGATCGATCGATTTCCAGTCGATAGCGGGAAGGAATATATGCCGGACTCCTGCCTCTACCGAACGTTTCAGAACATCATCCAGGTCCTTTTTAAATTGTTTTAAGTAGAGATGGCAGTGTGTATCTGTGAAAATCAAGGCTCAGGATTCAGGTTTGTTGTAGTCTGATACTTTGAAAGTTTTAGATCATCAAACATCAGTAATTTTCGCTTAGTTCTTGAATTTCCTTTTTAAGTTTTGGAAGATGTTTTTTTAAAATTGCCCAAACGATTGAATTGTCAATACTGTCATATGCATGTACGATTCTATTCCTGAAAGCAACGATTTGTTTGTCATTTTTTATCGAAATGTCAGGTGCTGTTTTTCGAAATTTGTTGATTGCTTCTCCCACAATAATCAGTTGTCTTTCGACTGCACTTTGGGTTTTCAGGTCATTCTCAAATGCGGCGTAATCAACAGTATCTGAAATAAAAGTTTCAATCAGGTCAATGGCCATCGAAACGTCAGACAAATACTTTTTGCCCTCTTCTGTCATAGATCAGAATCTTGGTTTTATCGATTGATTTTTTCAGAACAGGATTTTTAAGTGAGGCAGGTGTTAACAAATCAATTTTTTTGTTAAAAAGGCCTTCCAGTTCTTCCCATAATAACATCAAATGTTCTCCGCGTTCCACAGGGTCGTCTATATCAATAGTTACGAGCAGGTCGATATCACTGGATTCTTCGTTAAACCGTTGACTGATGGAAGAGCCAAAGGCATAAAGTGTCTCTACATTGTGAGATTCACAAATTTTCTGAAGTTCTTTTTGCCGATCTGATATATATTTGGCGATTTTCATGCTTAAATATAATGATTTTTAGATCCATGCATGAATTTATGCGTATGGCTCAAACCTGCAGCCGATTTCAAAATCCCAAACTTCCATCTTTCACCCGGTCTCTCCAGGCAGCAATTACCGGGTACCGGATGCTTACGTTTTCAAACCCTTTTTGATTGAGAAGCGGAATTAAAATATTCTGGTGAACCTCAGCTACTTTTCCGGTAAACACGATGCTTTCGTCTCCGTTCAATTCCAGCATGGAAAGCTGATGGTCTGCAAAATCAGAAAACGCCTCTTTGATGAGCTGAACCAGGCTGGGAGGCAGCGGTTTCCGCAGAACTTCTCCCGCGATGGATGCCAGTTCACGATTGGGTTTGCCGGATCGATAAATTCGATTCATCATGGAGGAATAATCGGCATGGTTCAGTTTTTCGCCGATGAATTCAAGTGTTTGATGATCTGCGGTTTTTCTGAAGTAAATTTTTAAAATACGCCTGCCCAGGTCGGCCGCGCTTCCCTCATCCCCGATGGCAAATCCGAGGGCTGCCGATTTTTTAGCAATGACTCCATTTTCAAATTTTGCTGATATTGCGCCGGTTCCCAAAACAGCCACAATACCGCTTCCGTTGCCAAAAAAAGCCTTGCCGGAACCGTGCAGGTCGCTCTGTATGGCAATTTTGGCATTGGGAAAAATGGGCTGCAAAAACCTTCGGACAATTTCATCAGAAACCGGGCTGCCGCATCCGGCGCCAAAAAAATGGATCGCATCCGGCGCCAGGTCCCCGATCTGAGCTCGAATATCTTCACTGTCACTCATCTGCTGAATATTGGAAGGGTGTAGCCCCTGGGTTTTGATGTGAAGAGTATCAACACCGTCAACATAAAGCCAATCGGTTTTGGTAGCTCCACTGTCGGCAATCAGATAGCGCATTTTTTTATTCGTTTGTTATTGTTTTTCTTTAGCGAGAAGGCAGATGGCAGAAGCCAAAAGTGAAGAGTTCGCAATTGTGAACGTTATGAACTCACCAAAAAATAAATATTAAAAAAATAAGCCTTTTGATTCTTACTACTATTCTTCAAAACTTCCGTCTTCCGTCTTCAAAAAATCACTTCTTCTGCAAAAACGTTATCACATCCAGCGCAGGCTGTGGATCACCCATAATGTAATAATGGATTCCCGGCACTCCGCTTTCCATCAATTCGAGGCTTTGCTGCCTTGCCCATTCAATCCCGATATTCCTGGCATTGTCGGGATCAGAATCCACGGCAGCTGTAAATTCATCCGGAATATTCAGGTGGAAAAATTTGGGCAGTGTTTTCAGATGTCTGGAAGTAGTCAGAATTTTTAAACCCGGTACGATGGGCACATCAATGCCGTGATTTTTACATCTCTCTACAAAATTGAAATAGGCTTTGTTGTCGTAAAACATCTGGGTTACGATATAATCAGCCCCGGCGTCCACTTTTCGTTTCAGGTTTTTGATGTCCCAGTCGAGGTTAGGAGCCTCAAAATGTTTTTCAGGATACCCCGCCACACCTACACAAAAATCGGTCGGTTCGGCGTTGATGATATCTTCCAGGTAAATACCCTGGTTCATATTCTGAATCTGTTTCACCAGGTCGACGGCATATTTGTTTTCGGTGCCATTCAAATTCAGGGAAATTTGTGAGCCGGTATTATCGCCGCGAATGGCCAGTACATTATGGATGCCGAGATAGTTCAGCTCAATAAGAGCGTCTTCACTCTCTTCTTTCGAGAAACCTTCGCAGATCAGGTGGGGTACGGGATCAATATCGTACCGGTGTTTGATAGCCGCACATAAGCCGATGGTTCCGGGCCGCTTTCTTCTCACCACCCGTCTCAGTGTACCATCCGGCAGCTCTTCGATGTGAGCTTCCGCGGTATGATACGTCACATCAATAAACGGGGGTTTAACGGTTTCCACCACTTTGTCAAGTGAGTCGAATACCGACTGAACAGACCCACCCCGTTTGGGAGGAATGATTTCGAACGAAATGAGCGGTTCGGTGGCTTTATTGTAATGTTCAATAACTTTCATAAAAAATGCAGTAATTAATACGTAAAATGCAGATTTTTGGTGTTTGTGATAAGATCAGTTCAAATAGTTTAAATCATTCTGAAAAAGTGCCTTGTTCACGACCAAAATTTCTTGGTGAATAATGCTGGTTAATATCATAAATTCAAACGTTTCAGGAAGTCAATAAAAATGAACCGTATTAAACATCCTCTGTATTCTATTCTTCAAGACCGAATTCTTGTGCTCGACGGTGCCATGGGAACCATGGTTCAGAATTATAAACTCACCGAAGAGGACTTCAGGGGCACCCGGTTCACCGATGTTAAAGATGACCTGAAAGGCAACAACGACCTTTTATGCATCACCCAACCTGACATTATAAGGGAAATTCACACAAATTTCCTCTCTGCCGGGGCTGATATCCTGGAAACCAACACATTTAATGCCAATCCCATTTCGCAGGAAGATTACAACCTGCAGGATTATACCTACGAAATGAATCTGGCCGCTGCTAAAATTGCCCGCGAGGCAGCGGAGGAATTTACCCGGAAAACTCCTGATAAACCACGCTTTGTAGCCGGAGCCATCGGCCCCACAAACAAAACACTTTCCCTTTCACCCGATGTGGAAGATCCCGGGTTCCGCGCCATTACGTTCGATCAGCTTGCCGACGCTTACACCGAGCAAATTCGCGGCCTGGTGGATGGCGGGGTGGATGCCCTGCTTGTCGAAACCGTTTTTGATACGCTGAATTGCAAGGCAGCCATTTATGCCATTCATCAGTACTGCCGCAATACCGGAAAAGAAATTCCGATTATGATTTCGGGCACCATCGTGGATCAAAGCGGGCGAACTCTTTCCGGGCAAACCACCGAGGCATTCTGGATTTCGGTGCAGCATGCCAGACCGCTGCTGAGCGTGGGGCTGAATTGTGCACTTGGCTCCAATCAGATACGCCCGTACATCCAGGAGCTTGCAGGCCACGCTTTCTGTTATACAAGTTTGTATCCCAATGCCGGCCTTCCTGATGAGATGGGAAATTATAATGAATCGGCCGGTTTTATGGCTGAACAGATGAGGGAGTATGCAAGCGAGGGTTTTGTCAATATTGTGGGCGGCTGCTGCGGCACCACACCGGAGCATATTCGCGCCATGGCCGAAGAAGCAAAACGACATAAACCGAGAGTTCCGGCTGAACCGAAACCGTATTTAAGGCTCAGCGGACTGGAACCGCTGGTTGTGCGCCCGGATACCAATTTTGTGAATATCGGCGAGCGCACCAACGTGACCGGTTCAGCAAAGTTCAGGCGCCTCATCAAAAATGGCGAATTTGAAGAAGCCCTTTCTGTAGCTTCACAGCAGGTGGAAGGCGGCGCCCAGATTGTGGATATCAACATGGACGAAGGGCTGCTGGACTCCGAAAAAATAATGGGCGATTTCATCAACCTGATGGCTGCCGAGCCCGATATCGCAAAAGTGCCGTTTATGGTAGACAGCTCCAAATGGAGCGTACTGCTGGCAGGGTTGAAAACCACGCAAGGGAAAAGTGTGGTGAACTCCATCAGCCTGAAGGAGGGAGAGGATGCATTTAAAGAACAGGCGCAAAAAATCCTCGATTTTGGCGCCGCCGTGGTGGTGATGGCGTTTGATGAACAGGGTCAGGCCGATTCGCTTGGACGCCGAATTGAAATTTGCGAACGTGCCTACAATATTCTCACAAAAGACGTGGGTTTTCCGTCGCAGGACATCATCCTCGATCCAAATATCCTCACGGTAGCCACCGGCATTGAAGAGCACAACAACTATGCGGTAGATTTTATCGAAACGGTGCGATGGATCAAAAAAAACCTGCCGCTTGCACAGGTTAGCGGCGGGCTGAGCAATATCTCCTTTTCATTCCGCGGGAATGACGTGGTTCGAGAAGCCATGCACTCGGCATTTCTCTATCATGCCATCGAAGCCGGCCTGGATATGGCCATTGTCAACGCCGGGCAGCTTGAAGTGTACGAGGAGATAGAGCCAGAGTTGAAAGAACTTGTGGAGGATGTACTTCTGAATCGGCGTGATGATGCCACCGAACGGCTGATTGAATATGCAGATAAAATTAAAGATCAGGATGCGGGAGCGGCTGAGGTAAAAAAAGATGCATGGCGAGAAAAACCGGTCGAAGAGCGCATCAAACACGCGCTTGTAAAAGGCATTGCGGATTACATTGAAGAGGATGTTGAGGAAGCCCGCCAGCAGTACGATGAGCCGATAGAGGTGATTGAAGGCCCCATGATGGACGGGATGAATGTGGTGGGCGACCTGTTCGGAGACGGCAAAATGTTTCTGCCTCAGGTGGTGAAAAGCGCCCGCGTGATGAAAAAGGGAGTCGCTATTCTGATTCCCTACATCGAAGCTCAAAAAGAAAAAAGCAGGGAGAGTGAGCCTAAAGCGAAAGTGCTTCTGGCTACGGTGAAGGGGGATGTGCACGATATCGGGAAAAACATTGTGGCGGTTGTGCTGAGCTGCAACAATTACGACGTGGTGGATCTTGGCGTGATGACGCCTGCCGAAAAAATCCTGGAAACCGCCAGAGAGCAAAAGGTGGATGTAATTGGCCTCAGCGGCCTGATAACACCCTCACTGGATGAAATGGTGCATGTGGCCAAAGAGATGACCCGGGAAGGGTTCGAAACTCCCTTGCTGATAGGCGGGGCAACCACATCACGGATGCACACGGCGGTAAAAATTGCGCCATCATACAAAAATCCGGTGATACATGTGCTGGATGCTTCGCGCAGTGTAACGGTAGTGAACCGGCTGGTTTCCAAAACGCTGAAGAAAGGTTTCCTGGATGAAATCAAAAAAGAGTACGAAGGCCTGCGTGAACAGTACAGCAGCCGCGGACAGAAAAAAACCTACCTGCCCATAGAAAAAGCCCGAGTCAACAAAACCAATATTGAGTGGAAGAAATTGCACATTCACAAACCCGAAAAACCGGGGATTACTCTTTTCCAAAATATGGATTTGGAGAGATTGAGACGATTTATTGACTGGGGACCGTTTTTTATTGCGTGGGAGATGAAAGGGAAATTTCCCGACATTCTGAAAGATAAAAAAGCGGGTGTGGAAGCCCGGAAACTGTTTGATGATGCCAATGAGCTTCTCGACAAAATCATCAGCGAAAAGAAATTGACGGCACACGGGATAGCCGGGTTGTTTCCGGCCAATTCGGTGGGAGATGATATCGAAATTTATGCCGATGAAAACCGGGATAAGGTGCTCACCCGATTCCATACGCTTCGCCAGCAGGCTAAAAAACGGAGCGGGCAGCCGAATAAAGCCCTGGCCGATTTTATCGCCCCGAAGGAGGCCGGAATCGCTGATTATATGGGTGCGTTTGCCGTTACAACAGGACATGGGGTTACAGAAATGGTAAAGAAATTTGAGCAGGATCACGACGACTACAATGCCATTTTGATAAAAGCCCTGGCCGACCGCCTTGCAGAAGCGTTTGCCGAATATCTGCACCGGGAAGTCCGGAAAAATCTGTGGGGTTACGCTCAGGATGAAGACCTTGACAACGAGCAGCTTATTCGCGAAAAGTATACAGGAATACGTCCCGCCCCCGGATATCCCGCCCAGCCCGACCACACCGAAAAACCGGCCCTGTTCGATCTGATGAACGTACAGGATTCCACCGGAATTACGCTGACAGAACACCTGGCCATGAGTCCCGCCTCCTCGGTCTGCGGCCTCTATTTTGCCCATCCGGAGGCACAATACTTCAACCTGGGAAATATCCAAAAAGACCAGGTGGAAGATTACGCAGCAAGGAAAGGAATGAGTGTAAAAGAAGTGGAAAAATGGCTCGCCCCCAATCTTGCTTATGACCCCTGATTTTTGGAAAGGAGT
>SL_3KL_010_SEDDRAFT_10007024_pt1 | contig 10016 bp, 7 predicted proteins | sample SodLakKL_010_SED_2_FD_10381 | JGI IMG/M metagenome (IMG submission 10381)
TGGATACGGTATTGTAGGCGGCCACATACCCATCGGCGGCGGTCTTGCTTTTGCCAACAAGTATCTCGATAACGGTCAGATTTCAACCTGCTTTTTTGGTGACGGTGCTGTAGACCAAGGCTCTCTGCATGAAACCATGAACATGGCTCAGCTTTGGAAACTGCCGGTTGTTTTTGTTGTGGAAAACAATGGTTACTCAATGGGTACGGCAGTGAAACGACACACAGTGGGAGAAATTTATGAAAGAGCCAAGGGATACGGTATGAAGCATGCCTGTTTCAATGGAATGGATGCTCTTACGGTGTATGAAAATATGAAAGAAATAGCCGATGAAGTACGTGAAGACAGCGAACCATATTTTGTGGAAATTCGCACGTATCGCTATCGCGGGCATTCCATGTCAGACCCCCAAAAATACCGAACCAAGGAAGAGTTGGAAGAGTTTCAGAAAACCGATCCTGTAGAACGGATAAGACAGTACCTGCTTGATAAGGATGTATTGGAAGAAAGTGACATTGAAGAGATCGAAAATAAGATTGAAGAAGAAGTACTCGATGCGATTGATTATGCAGAAGAATCTCCTTCCCCGGAACCGGAAGAACTTTACGAAGATATGTTTGCGGGAACTCCATACTTCCACGACAAGAAATAAAACTTTTCCTAAATCACGTAACATTTTAATTTAAATAAACTTAGAATGGCAGTATTACAATTCAGAGAAGCACTTCGCGATGCAATTGATGAAGAAATGGCCCGCGATGAAATGGTATTTATTATGGGTGAGGAAGTCGCCGAATATAATGGGGCTTATAAAGTTACGGAAGGCCTTCTCGATAAATACGGTTTTAAGAGAGTAATTGATACACCGATTTCAGAGCTTGGCTTTTCAGGTATTGGTGTTGGTGCAGCCATGAAAGGACTGCGCCCGATTGTAGAGTTTATGACTTTCAATTTTGCTGTATTGGCAGCAGATCAAATTATCAACCACGCTTCAAAAGTTCGATACATGCTTGGCGGGCAGGCCAGTGTTCCGATTGTCTTCAGAGGACCCAATGCTTCAGCAGGGCAGCTTGGTGCAACCCATTCTGTTGCCTACGACTCGATGTATGCTCACTTTCCAGGCCTTTCAGTTATCTATCCATCAGAACCGGATGATGCCAAAGGTCTGCTTAAATCAGCTATTCGAAGTGAAGACCCGGTTCTGTTCATGGAGTCAGAGCAGATGTACGGTTTGAAAGGGGAAGTATCCGAAGAAGACGATTACATTATCCCGATCGGAAAAGGAAAAATAAAACGTGAAGGAGACGATGTTACCATTATTGCTTCCGGTAAAATGTACCACGTGGTGAAGCAGGCTGCTGAACAACTCGCCAAGGATGGAGTGGAAGCCGAGGTGATTGATCCAAGAACCATTAAACCATTTGATATTGAAATGGTGATCGAATCAGTAAAAAAAACCAACCGCTGTGTGATTGTGGATGAAGCCCATCCATTTGGAGGGGTAGCTGCCGAAGCCGGATTTTTAATTCAGCGAGAGGCTTTCGATTACCTGGATGCACCGGTTCAGCGTGTAACACTGCCCGATGTGTGTGCACCATTTGCAAAAAACCTGTTCGATATCTGGCTTCCCGATGCCAAACAGGTGATTGATGCGGTGAATACTGTTACCTATCGAAACTGATTTTTCTGAGAAGTGAATGGGCATGAAATGTTCAGGAGTTGACTGTATGAATTTCTTGTTTCACTTTTGCCTTTTCAATTCTCACTCCTTATTGTTCTGTACAGATTTTACAATTAACCATTCGACATTAAACTCCGAAGAAACACAATAATATGGCCGAAAAAATTGAGATGCCCAAGCTTAGCGACACCATGGAAGAAGGGGTGATTGCCAAGTGGAATGTAAAAGAAGGGGACAAAGTAAACTCAGGTGATGTAATTGCCGAAGTGGAAACCGACAAAGCTACAATGGAAGTAGAGGTTTTTGACGGTGGCACCGTTTTGAAAATTCTTGTTTCGGAAGGAGATGCTGTTCCTTTAGGCGGAACAATGGCCATTATCGGCGAAGAGGGGGAGGATATCAGTGATCTATTGGATGGCGAGGAATCATCTGCCGCTGGTAAAGAGAAAGCGGAAGAGAAAGAGAAAAAATCAACGGACAAATCGGAAGAAGAGGCGAAAAAAGAGGATACATTTGATCCGATATTGGAAGATGTAAATGAAAAAGAAAGTGAGCCAGAAGCAGACACTTCGGATGATGAAAGAATTAAGGCTTCACCACTTGCAAAAAAAATGGCTAAAGAAAAGGGAGTCGACCTGAAAAGTGTGAAGGGTTCCGGCCCTGAAGGCAGAATTGTCAAGCGCGATATTGAAAATTATGAACCTGAAGCTAAAAAACCGGCTGCTGCCGTATCATTTGATTCTGAAGAGTCGGAAGATATTAAAATTTCGCAGATGCGAAAAACCATTGCCCGCCGGCTTTCAGAAAGCAAATTCACCAATCCACACTTTTATGAAACAATCGACATTGATATGGAGCCTGCTATTAAGGCACGTACAGACCTTAATGAAGTGAGCGACGTGAAGATCAGTTTTAACGATATTGTGGTGAAAGCATGTGCAGCGGCATTGAGAAGACACCCCGCTGTCAATTCATCATGGCTGGATGATGTGATTCGAAAACATGGTGATGTTCATGTTGCCGTAGCTGTGGCGATTGACGAAGGTTTGATGACACCTGTGATCCGCCATGCAGATAAAAAGAACCTCCGGCAAATTTCTGCTGAAACAAGAGAACTGGCAGGACTGGCCCGCGACAGAAAACTTCAGCCCGAACAGATGGAAGAAAGTACATTTACCATCAGTAATCTGGGAATGTTTGGTATTGAAGAATTTACGGCAATTATTAATCCTCCGAATGCATGTATTCTTGCTGTTGGGGCCATAAGGGACGTCCCTGTGGTGAAAAACGGTGAAGTAGTACCGGGCAAAAAAATGAAAGTAACGCTTTCCAGCGATCACCGTGTGGTTGATGGGGCCAAAGCCGCAGATTTTTTGAATACGTTACGCCAGATGCTTGAAAATCCGCTTACGATGCTTCTCTGAGTGTTGAGTTGAAATACGTTTTAAATATTTTTGGGTTCAAATTCTGTTGCGCGGAGCGCAAGTATGGGATAGATCTGCAATTTGGTTGACACAACAGGAAGATATCTGGCATTGGCATCATAATGTATCGGGATGCTCCAATCACATCCAGTAATGGTAAACAAAAGACTGTTGTACACATTAAAAGAATAGAAATAATAAATGATGGACCGAAAAGATTTTTTAACTGGAATAACTGCAAGTATCACTGGTTTAATGACATTCCCGGCATTGCTTTATTCAAATTCTTATTTAAAAAGAGATGAATGGAGCCGAATCATATCAAGGGATGTGAATTTTCCGGATCTTACGTATCCGGAAGATAAACGTATTCCTTTAGGATGGGATGTATTTCCTGTTCAAGCCAACGGAATGTTTCATAAAGAAACAAAAACAACCCTTCTGTTTCCGGAAGCAAATCATATTACAGAAGAGGCATGGCTCCGAATCACTGCTGCCATTGACATAAGGGAAAAAATATTGATAACCGTTCAGTTAGCTGAAAGTGGCTCTCAAATAGGGGAATTTGACATTAAATATGCTCACCCTTTTCAACCTTTTCAGATACCATTGGATCCCTTAACAATGAAAGAAGTCAGCAGAGAAGGAGTGTCTTTAAAGATGATCAAAGGGTCGCATGATGCCTGGTTTTTTCAACCTGATTCAAACAGAGCATATAATGAGGGATTACAACCTCAAATAATAACGGGCCAGAGTACGAACCCAAAGGCAGAATTCAGAAAGAATCTTATGTCTATGAATTCATTTAGTCCGTTTGGATGGATGGGGGGATGTGTTAACGATGCATTGTATGTAATGGCAAAAGATGGTGACATGCAAGCCATGAAGACACTTAAAGAACAACTTGGAATGTATCTTGATTATGACAACGGTGTCATATTCGAGAATCCAAGGTCTGAAACACTACTTGGAACTTTTAACAGTATCGAAGATTTTTTACCTTTTGCAGCCATTTCCGGATTATATCCGGATCACCCTTCTATAAAGATGGCTTTGAATTTTTTAATGTCAAGAGAAAGAGATGATGGGTTAATCGCTACCGGCAGTATTACGACTGAAGGATGTTATACAGTTGCATACCCCCTTGCAGCTATTGCGGTTGTCAGAAATGACTCGCATTTGGCAAGGAAAGCTCTGACTCAAATTCGGTTTCGAACACATTATCTCACAAATGAAAAATCCATATTTCAACGTTCGAGTCAGGATGGAGAACAATCTTTTGAGAACTGGGGACGGGGAGTAACCTGGTACCTTCTCGGAATAGCAAAAACTCTTGAAATTCTTAGACACGGTAACTTTGATCGATTTGACGAGCTTCCGGAAATAGAAAGGGAATTCCAAAGAGCCATTGAACAGGTTGCCAAATTGCAAAATAAATCCGGCTTGTGGTACAGTTTTCTCGATCGTGAAGATACAAATATAGACACGTCAGCATCGGCAGGAATTGCCGCAGCCATTCTAATAGGAATTAACCTTGGGTTAGTCAATTCAACATATCAAACGAGTGTAGCTAAGACATATCAATCATTACTGAATTATATCACACCAGATGGGTTTTTGACCCATATTTCACAAATAAATCGAGGAGGTGAAGAATTGCAAGCTGGTGGTTACAGGGTAATTTCTCAATTTGGCATTGGTTTACTGGCACAGTTAGAACATTACTTAAAAACCAGTTAGCCCGGATTTCGTTTCTCGCCTGTCCCGAACAAACTCGGTAGGAATCGTTCGCTCACAGTAAATATACTAAATCTTTGTGAAGGCCTGTTTCAGAAGAATACCTGGCAAGCCTTTTTTTCTTTAGGTGGCGCTTATTGTCGGTACAGGAGTTGAAGTGATTAATCTGGCCTCTGAAAGTAAGTATGTATTGTGTCTGTAGACATGCTCCCGAAAACGCCAATTCCGCCATCCATATTATAAATCAGGTTATGGATCTCTCCGGGAGTAAATGTGACATCACCTCCAAGCTGAGCCTGTTGCGAACGGGCAATATCATGGAGATTGGAATCAATTAAATTTGCCACAATTAAATTCCCTTCAAAAAATGCGACTCCAAGCCAGGGGAATCGGAATGTAATCGTTCCATCTTCATTTTCAATAAAATTCCCTTCATTGATCAGACCAGTTGAGTTCACTGAAAAGTCACTTATTTGATCATCCTGCTCATCATCATTGATAATAGATCTGTAGAAAGGGGTTAGATTTTCAATGTATGGCTGCTGTGCAATGGCACTCAAAACGTATACATTTTGATCATGTACTTTTTGATGTGGAGATAAGTTGATTTCAAGTCTTTCATAAGCCTGGTAGATCAGTGTATCGGGAATTTCACGTGAAATTTCAATTTGGTCCGGTACGGTTGTTACAGCAGTGATAACTTCCTGGCGATTATTAAAATCCACATCAAGGCGATAAGTTCGTTTGGGTATGACAAAATGCGGAGGTAAAACGGGCAGGTAAATTCCATCCCGTTCGGATGGTACATATTCAAAAACAGCTTCATCTTCACCATTTTCATCAAGCAGGACTATTTGAACATTTGCATCAGTGATTGCGGCGTCAAAAAAATTAAATTTTTCGTTTGTGGACGTTGTAGTATTGATACGAACTTCATCAAGGGGCCTGTCTGCAATCAGATAACTTTCAACAAACACATACTCATTGAAATTATCCTCAACCGGAGGCTCACAGGCTGCCAATAAAAGAAACGTGATGAGGAGTAATGAAATATTTCTGGATGTCATCTGATTAAAAATTTATTGTATAAGCAATTGAAGGAATAACCGGCAACAGTGTGATATCTTGCCTTTTTACAGGATTTTCATCAAAGTTGTAATTATAGAACCAGATATTTCTCCGTGAATATACATTAATGACCTGAAGCTGCCACTCTGCATCTCCAATTCCAAAAAAGGTTCCCTTTCTGCTGAGTGACATATCAAGTCTGTGATAGGATGGAAGCCTTGAAGAGTTTAATTTTTCTATGATAAAAACATCAAGGAACCCTCTGTCCCAGGGTGGACCGGATAGCTGTGTTCGTCCCTGGGGCTCGGTATAGGCCTGGCCAGTGGAATAGTTGAAAACGGCACCGATACTCCATCTTGATGTGAAAAGATAATTGAAAACAAGATTTGCGTCGTGTGTACGGTCATATTTAGGCGGGTAAAATCTGGCTTGTGCCGGACTATCCAACACGGGATGATTAAATCCTGGAAACTTTCGTTCTGTTATTCCGAATGTATAGCCTATAAAGCCGGTGAGATTCCCCATTTGCTTTTCAAAAAAGAATTCTGCTCCGTATGCATAACCTTCTCCAAATCGGAAAAGGTCTTGATAATCCAAACCAGTAGTATTTCCGGCAAAAGGATCGAGTTCGAAAAGGTTACGCATTGTACGGTAATAAACTTCAACATCGAAACCATAACCGCTGAATGGCAACGTTTTTAAACCCAGGAGAAACTGATCTCCAAAAGCGGGTGGTACTCCTTCATCTGCTGCGAGCCAAACATCAAACCCGGAAAAAGCTTCGTTGGTGATCAGGGTAAGAAACTGGTTGTACCGTCCGTAAGCAGCCTGAATTCGAAATCGCTGTGAGATCCGTAATTCGGCTGATGCCCGAGGTTCCAGCCTGAGGTAATCACCTTCAGAAAATGTATTCATTCTGAGTCCGATATTGAAAGCAATTTTTCTGTGTGGCTGCCAATCGTGCTGGATGTAAGAGGAAAAGTATTGGCTTAAAATACTACTGTTAAGAGTGTATGTGTTATCTAAACGATCCAATAGACGAAGCGAGAGTGAGCCCGCCCAAAATCCGGTTGACAGAATGTTTTCTTCATTTGGCTGATACTCAATATCGCCTTTCAATGAGAAATCGTATATCTCGTTTATTCTCTGAAAAGGGGTTCCTGCAATTTCTAAATTGGGCTCATTAAAATAATACGAACCTGTGAGCGAAAAGGAGCCAAAAAGATGATCAGTGAAAATTCTTTGCCATTGCCCGCTCAGTGTCCGGTTCCCATATCGTAAACCAATTTGTGCATCGTCCTGGAAAGGAAGTGAAACGCGGTCGTATCCACTATAGACGGAGAATGAATACCGGTTGTTTTCTGATGAATCAATATTTAGTTTTGCGTTGATATCATAAAAGAAAAACTGATCGGGTACATTACTGACAGACTCACGAAGGACAGATAGCACGGGTTCGAGCGTGGATCTTCGCATCGCAACCGACCAGGAACCGTCAGTGAATGGACCTTCAAAAGATAGCCGGGATGCCAGTAAACCTACACTGACAGAACCCTGATTTGCCATTCGGTTGCCATCTTTACTGTAAATTGAGAGAATTGATCCGATTCTACCACCATACTGAGCAGGGTATCCACCTTTATAAAGTCGTACATCCTTAATTATATCAGGGTTAAAGATGGAAAAAAAACCAAAAAAATGGCTGGGATTATATATAGGTGTTTCGTCCAGTAAGATAAGAGTTTGATCCGGGCTTCCGCCGCGAACATATAAACCACTTGAAAAGTCGGATGCAGCCTTAACTCCCGGAAGCAGCTGAACCGAACGAAACAGATCGGGCTCTATTACAGCCGGGAGGTCTTGAATAAGTTGTGGTGTGATCTGGGCCATTCCAATATTTCTAAGCTCTTCAAGGTTTTCATTCGCTTCCACAACCAGGGCATCCATTTGGATATCCGCAGTAACAAGATCTATATTCAGCCTGAGGTTTTCACCGGGATCCAGGGTAATTTCAGCATGATAGCTGTGAAAACCGATAAAGCTTGCCTGAAGAGTGTATGTTCCCGGCTCCAAATTAGTTAGTGTATAATATCCCGATCTATTTGATGAAGTACCCCTTTCAATCTCAAGTAAACTAATATGAGCCATCATTAATGTTTCTCCGGTATGATGGTTTGTTACATAACCATTAATAGAGGCTTTTTCTTGCGCAAATGCAGAAAATTGAAATCCGAATAAAATTATAAAAAATAAAGAGCTATTTCGCATCAATGGATTTGTGAATCGGCTCTGTTTGGAATGCATCTTACGGATATGCATACTTGATGGTAAAATTCAAAAAAAAAATAAAATGAATAGATATGATACCAATTTTAGTAACAACCTATATATATGAGTATTAAATTCATATAGTTATGAGCAGATACAGAATAAAGTACTGTATATTCAACAGAAGTTAAGATCGGTTTATTCTAACCTGCATTATTCAGAAATGATAGTTGATTAGTTCTATCGATATATCCATCAATAAGTGTATATTAAACAATAATTTTCAATATTATTCAACGCAGAATTGTGCTAATTGTAAAAGTGTGGGTAGCTTAGCAGGCCTTACTCACCAAAAATTTATTAGTGAAAAATGCAAGCCAATTTAAGCCAAATAAAAGCAACGTATTTTCTGAAAGACAATATGTGTTTCTGTGGTAAACGAGTTTTATCGACAAGATAGGTTTTGATTTTTATAAGATAATATTCAAAACATCATTAATAAAACTGTTATTAATCTAATATACTCATCGGTGAATTTACACAGAACCTGAATAAAAATCCTTTATGTGCATAAAGTTTCGGTGAACAAGTGTGAAAAGTTCTTTACCTGCCCTGCGAGGCTTTCCTAAAAATCGAAGTTTCAACGTATTGGGTAGCGGAGTAAGGACTAATTAAGACATAATCTCTTAGCGTGATTACCGGGTAGCCCCCAAAATAAAAAAAGCAGTGAACTGTTTAAGTTCACTGCTTCGTAAATATTTAACAAAAAAGACTTTCAATAGATTTTGAAATCTACAAGGAAGATGTAAAAATGTTAAACTTTTCCGGTATTCTTAAATTCCTGAATCTCAAGACGGATTTCCTGTGCAACCTTCTTTATTTCCTGAAGTTTTTTTCTGGCTCTGGTTCCTGCTGCTTTGTTGTCCTTTTCATAAAATTTTTCAAGATCTGGCTCGAGCTCGGCAATTAACGAATTCAGCTGTTCATTTCTTTTCATAAATAATTCCTATTAGATTTAATTGATTTGAATTTCTCTTAATTCTGAAAGAAACCAAAACTATTGAACAGGGAGCTAAGTGGCAAGTAAAATGATCTATATCTGCCGAATTTGCATGTTTTATTATATTTTCAGACAAGAATGCTCAAAACCTGGAAGGAACCGTAATTTCAACATCCTCTTCAAAATTCCTAAAACTCTCCGGAAGATGTAATTCAAGAAATTCCTGATCGGTATGAGAGGGCTTTATCTGTTTGGGAAAACCTTGTTCAATCATATCGGCTCCTTCTTTGATGCTGAATAATGTAATCTTGGTCAAATCAAGATTCATAGTAATAGAACGGGCAAGTTCAGGCAGTGATACAGGTACGGGTTTCCCGGTTTGCGAATCTTCAGCCAGATTTGATAGTAAGAGCATAGGCTCTTTTGGAAATAAATTGATTTGTGATGTTTGAAGATGTATTTGGTTTCCATCTGTGGTAACCAGCGATTTTTGAAATCCATTTACAGCGATGGTTGATATTCCTTCATCTGCAAACAGAGCCACAAGACGATGATTCAGATCTTTAATGGCCCGAATTCGCGCATCTTCACGCATCACACCAGTTTGAATAATTCGCTCGGTGTATTCGCTGTCTCCGTGTATAATAATTCCGCGTTTTTTTCTGTTTGCAAGGGAACGGGCAAAAGAGGTTAAAAAAACACCATTGTCGAGATGTTCATAGTCGAGTACTGCGAGAAAATCCATCAAATTACTCAGTAAGGTATTTGAAATTAAGTATTTTTAAGAATGTCTGAAGAAAATCCATACGGCAGCAGATGTTCTGTGAAATGGCGGGGT
>SL_3KL_010_SEDDRAFT_10007025_pt1 | contig 10016 bp, 6 predicted proteins | sample SodLakKL_010_SED_2_FD_10381 | JGI IMG/M metagenome (IMG submission 10381)
GGCGCCCCGGGCGTGTTCATGCGCGCCTCGGGCCCCAACCCCATCAGGTCCTGCAGGGGGGCGACGGCGGTGTCGGCCACCGACGACTGGGCGGCCCGCCACAGGTCCCAGGCCACGTTGGCGGCGTCGCGCGCCAGGTAGCGGCGCAGGAAGTCGCGCTCCCGCTCCGGCGCCTGGGCGTACCAGCCGACGGTGGTGTCGTTGTCGTGGGTGCCGGTGTACACCACGCAGTTCGTGGGGTAGTTGTGCGGCAGGTACGGGTCGGCGGCGTCGGCGGCGAAGGCGAACTGCAGGACCTTCATGCCCGGCAGGCCGTTCTCGTCGCGCAGCCGCTCCACGGCAGGGGTGATCACGCCGAGGTCCTCCGCCACGATCGGCAGGTCGCCCAGCGCCTCGCGGAGCGCGTCGAAGAGCGGTTGACCGGGCCCCTTGACCCAGCGGCCCTTCACCGCGGTGGGCTCTTCGGCGGGGATCTCCCAGTACGCCTCGAAGCCGCGGAAGTGGTCGATGCGCAGCACGTCGACCATCTCCAGCGTGCGGCGCACGCGCGCGATCCACCACTTGAAGCCGCGCTTCGCGTGCCGGTCCCAGCGGTACAGCGGGTTGCCCCAGCGCTGGCCGGTGGCGGAGAAGTAGTCGGGCGGCACGCCGGCGATCACCTTCGTGTTCCCCTCGTCGTCGAGGATCAGCAGGTCCTGGTCCGCCCAGGCGTCGGCCGAGTCGTACGCCACGAAGATCGGCACGTCCCCCAGGATCGCGATGCCCCGCTCGGCGGCGGCACGCCGCACGACCCCCCACTGGCTCTCGAACCACCACTGCCACAGCATCTGGCGCTCGACGGCCCCGGCATGGATCTCGCGCGCGTCCGCCATCGCCTTCGGCTTGCGCTTGCGCAGCGGCGCGTCCCACTCGGACCACGGGCGGCCGCCATGGTCCTCCTTCAGCGCCATGAACAGGGCGAAGTCGTCGAGCCACCAGGCCGACCGCTCGCGGAAGGCGGCGAACGCGTCGCGCTCCTCCTGGCTGGCCCAGGCGCGCCACGCCTCGGTGGCCCGCCACAGCGCCTGCAGGCGGAACTCGATGACCGGCCCGAAGTCCACCCGGCCGTCGCCGAAGTCGCCCCCGACGAGGTCCTCGGCCGACAGCCAGCCCTCCTCGTGCAGCCGCTCCAGACTGATCAGGTACGGGTTGCCTGCGAACGACGAGAAGCTCTGGTAGGGGCTGTCGCCGTACCCGGTCGGCCCCAGCGGCAGCACCTGCCACACGCGTTGGCCGGCCTCCGCCAGCCAATCGACCCAGCGCAGCGCGTGCGGCCCGAGTTCGCCCAGCCCGTAGGGCCCAGGCAGCGAGGTGGGATGGAGCAGGACGCCGGAACTGCGAGCGAACGGCATGGGACCTCCGGATCAGGCCTTCTCGAACGGTTTGCCGATGGCCTTGGGCGGGATGGCGCGGCCCACGAAGCCGGCCAGCACCAGCATGGTGAGGATGAACGGCAGGCTCTGCACCACCGTCGGGGGCAGCAGCTGGCTGCCGCCGAGCTGCGTCTCCAGCGCCTGGAAGGCCCCGAAGAGCAGCGTGGCGCCGAGCACCCCGAGCGGGTGCCACTTGCCGAAGATGAGCGCCGCGAGCGCGATGAAGCCGCGGCCGCCCGACATCTCGGTGATGAACTGGTTGAAGCCGCCGATCGATAGGTAGGCGCCGCCCAAGGCCGCGAGCACGCCCGACAGCATGACGCCCGCGTAGCGCATGCGGGTGACCGAGATGCCGACGCTGTCGGCCGCCGCGGGATGCTCGCCGACGGCCCGCAGCCGCAACCCGAAGGGGGTGCGGAACACCACGAACCACACGACCGGCACCAGCAGGAACGCGAGGTAGACCAGCGGGCTGAACGCGAAGGCGCCCTCGCCCCAGCGCGGCAGCCGGTTGGTGATGGTGGCCGACGTCGACGAGTTGCCGAACAGGCCCATCAGCACGACGGCGGGGACACCGATGGCCATCAGGTTGATGGCGACCGCCGAGATGATCTGGTCGGCCTTGTAGCGGATCGACACCACCGCGTGGATCCCGGCGACGCCCGCACCGACGACCATCGCGGCGATCACGCCCACCCACGGCGCGTACCACACCACCGCGCCCGGGTTGCGGGTGATCGCCGGCAGCTCCACGTAGTAGGTCACCAGCGCGGCGGTCAGCGCCCCGAAGAGGATGATGCCCTCGAGCGCGATGTTCACCACGCCGCCACGCTCCGAGAAGAGCCCCCCGAGCGCGGCGAACAGCAGCGGCGTGGTGGCCCGCAGCGTGGAACCCAGCAGCGCCAGCAGGATGACGGTATCCATCAGTCGGGCCCCCCTCGCTCGGCGTCCGACGCCGCGGCACCTGACGCCCTGCCGGCGGATGCGCCCGCGGTTGCGGGCGTGGGCCCACCGGTCGGGCTGGTGGGAGGTCCGGTGGGCGGTCCGGTGGGCGGTCCCGCGGCCGGCGCCTCCGGCAGGTCACCCAACGCCTGCGCGCGGCGCAACGGGTTGGTCAGCCACTCGGGCAGGAAGCCCTTGGCCGCGATGAACAGCACGACCAGCGCCAGCACCATCGACACCACGTCGCGCGTCAGGTCGGTGAAGGCGACGTTGAGCACCGAGCCGCCGTTCTTCAGCACGCCGAAGAGGAAGGCGGCAAGCACGATGCCCACCGGGTGGTTCGCGCCCAGCAGGGCGACCGCGATGCCGTCGAAGCCGTCGGCGGTGGGGATCGACTGGCGCAGCGCGTAGTCCTCGAGGGCGCCGCCGAGCACGTAGTGGGTGGCGGTCAGGCCCGCCAGCGCGCCGGACAGGGCCATGGCCATGACCGTGTTCCGCGGCAGGTTGGCGCCCGCGTACTCCGCCGCCTTCGGCGCCAGGCCCGCCGCCCGCAGCTCGTAGCCGTAGCGCGTGCGGAACATGAACAGCCACACGAACACCGCCGCCCCCATCGCGATGAGGAAGGACGGGTTGAGGTTGGTGGGCGGGATGGGCAGCGGCAGGGCGCGCCAACCGAGGGCGGCCAGCACGCCGTACGCGAGTGCCCCAGCGGCCGCGGCGAAGGCCAGGCGGCCGGCGAGGCCGCGGCGCCGGACGGCCGGCAGCAGGCCGGCGCCGCCGAAGCCGAGCAGCGCCAGCAGGCCGGCGACCCAGGCGGCCGCGTCGACGGGCACGACGTTGACCCCCGGCGTGGCGCGCAGGTCGATGCCGAACATCGCCGGCAGGCGCGGCAACCGAGCGGCCTCGGACAGCTCGAACGACTTCGGCTCGGAACCGGGCGCCTTGAACGGCAGCTGCAGCACCACCGGCGCGTCACCCGGGCGCGGCTGCGCCACGACCACCGCGCCCACGAGCACCACCACGCCGACGACGGCCAGCGTCAGGCGCGGCGCGCGACCGGCCACCCGGCGCAACGGCCGGATCAGCGAGCCGATCACGGCGGCCACCACGACCACGGCGAGGAACTGGATGACGCGCACGGCCGGGGCCGCGAAGGTGGGCGAGGACGACAGCATGAACAGCAGCAGCGAGGCCGCCACGAAGTTCAGCAGGATGGTGTTGATGACCTCGTTGGCGCCGAAGCGCGCCTTGAGGTAGCCGGGGATGCTCCCCCACAGCCCCCCGCCGACGGCCGCCGCCAACACCGCCACCGGCAGCACGAACCACTTGGGCCCCGGCAGGTAGAGGCCGACGAACATGGCGAAGATCGCCCCCAGCACCATCTGCCCGGGCGCGCCGATGTTGAACAGGCCGGCGCGGAAGCCGAAGCCCACCGCCAGCCCGGTGAAGATCAGCGGGGTCGCGAACGAGAGCGCGTCGAGGAAGCCCTTGACCGTCCCCAAGGAACCGGAGAACAGGAGGAAGTACGCGTGCCACAGGGTGTCGAGCCGCCCCGCGAGGGCCATGATCGGACCGACCACGACCACGTCGCGGCCGATCGGCGTCGGCTGCAGCAGCAGGATGACCACCGCGGCCGCCATCAGGGCCAGCACGATCGACACCGCCGGGATCGCCACCGACGTCAGGACGCGGTCGATGACGCGGCTCGCCCGTGGCCACACCCGCAGCCCGAAGAACACCGACACGACCCCCGCGACCATCGTCAGGAACGCGGCCAGGCCCAACGCGGCCCCGCCGTAGGGCAGCCGCCGCACGACCACCCCCGCCTCGCGTGCCAGGTCGACGCTGGCCGTCACGGGCCGGGTCATGGCCTCGTCCACCAGCTCCCGGAGACGAACGGCGTCCTGGTTCGGTCGCGGGTCGGCGATCGCGGGCGCCACCGCTTCCTGGAAGGCCCGCACGCGGCGCTCCTCCACCGCCTCGTAGAACTGGCCCAGTCCCCAGGTGGTGGTGACGACGAGCAGCACCCCGGCCGCCAGCCACACGACCCGCCGCGGCACCGGCCGCAACGCCGCGCCGCCGACCACCGCCGCGAGTCCCGCCACCGACCACCACAGCACCGCCGTCTGGCCCGGGGCGGTGATCGGATCGGTCCGACCCGTGAAGTCGATCACGCGGTTCGGCAACAGCATGACGGCCGCCCGCGAGCCGGTCTCGCGGTTGAACGCCGCCCAGGGGGCGACCCACAGCGCCAACAGGGTCACGACGGCCAGGGCCGCGACCGACAGGCGTTCGCTCATCGCGCCATCCTACGATGCGCCACCGCGGGACTCGGCACCGTCGGACCAGGCCGACCGCAACGCCCGCAGCGCGATGGCCGCCGTGCGCGCGTCCCCGAAGCGCGCCTCCGGTTCGGGCGCCAGCAGGCGCGCCAGCAGGGGGTCGGCCGCCGCCAGGACGGTGTCGACCGACGCGGCCCTCGGTGGGGCAGCCAGGCCGCCGTGGTACGGCACCTCACCGGTGAGCGCGGCGTACAGCATGACGCCGGCGGCGTAGAGGTCCGAGGCCGGCGAGGCCGGCTCGCCACGCGCCTGCTCGGGGCTCAGGTAGGCCAGGGTGCCCGCCGCCCGCGGGGCGTCGCCGGGCGCATCGAGCCGGATCGCAAGGTCGAAGTCGATCAGCGTGATGCCACCTAGGCGGTCTTGCAGGACGTTCTCCGGTTTGACGTCGCGGTGGACGATCCCCCGCCCGTGCAGGTAGGCCAACGCGTCGAGCAGCCGGCCGAACGCGTCCAGGTAGGCCAGGCGGTCGGCGTAGGCACGGCCGCGGACCAACAGCCGCCGGCCCAATACCAGCGGCATCAGCACCCCGGGACGGCCCGCCACCTCGACCCGGGCGTCGACGCGGCCGACGTTCGGGTGGTCGAGGTCGCGAGCGATCGCGTACTCGTGGTCGGCGCGCCGCGCCTGCGCGGGCGGGAGCAGCTTGAGCGCGCGCACCTCGTGGCCGTCCGAGACCAGGTAGACGCGCGCCAGGGCGCCGCGCCCGACCTCGCGCAGCACCATCTCGCCGCTCTCGAGTCGCTGCCCGATCGGCTCCGCGGACGCCGCGCCGCCCGCGCTCACCGCGGCACCAGCACGCGGGCCCGGCGCAGGGCCGCCAACGCGGCCCGTTCGGAATCGAAGTCGACCGCGCCGGGCACCGTTGGTGGCCCCGGCGGGACCCGCAGGAGCACGTGGGTGAGGCCCGCCTGCGACAGCGCGGCGCGGGTCCGCCGCAGGAAGGCCTGCACCGCCTCGCGGTACGCGCGCACCTCCTCGGGACCGACCGTGCGGCGCTCGTCGCTCTCGGCGTCGATCAGCTCGAACCGCCCCTCGGGTGGGTAGAGGTCGTCCTCCGAGACGACCTGCAGGAAGGCCGCGTCGAGCCCGCGGGCGCGCAGCGCGACCAGCGCGGGACGCAACGGCTCGGGATCGAGCAGGTCGGACACCACCACCGCCAACGCCGCGCCGCGCACGCGCGGCAGCGAGAGCGCGAAGGCGCGCACGCCCGCGACCGGCCCAGGCACCTCGCGCTCGGACTCGGCCTCCTCCAGCAGGCCCCACGCCCGCGCCAGCCCGGTACGCCCCTGCGCCGCGGGGCTGGCGGCCCCGGCGGTCGTGTGCACCCGCGTCAGGGCGTCACGCTGGCCGACGTAGGTGACCAGCTCCGCGATGGTGCGGGCGTACGCGAGCTTGCCCGCCAGGCCCATGCTGCCGCTGACGTCGAGCACGACGTGGACGTCGATGGTGCGCTCTGCCCGGTACAGGCGGGTGACGAGCCGCCGGGTGCGCGCGTAGACGCGCCAGTCGACCGCGCGCAACTCGTCGCCCGGCTGGTAGGACCGGAAGTCGTGGAACTCGACCGAGCTGCCGGTCTCCCGGGCGCTGCGGTCGCCGCTCGAGGCGCTCATCTCGCGGGCGGCGAGGGCGTAGCGATCCAGGGCGCGACGGCCCGCGGCGCTGATCACCGCGCCTTCACCACCGAAGGCCCCGTGGGACGACCGCCCTGCATCTCTCCCTCAGCGCCGCGGCTGCGCGGCATCGACGCTGCTCACGGCCTCGCCCACCACCTGGTCGGGGTCGATCCCCTCGACCTCCGCCTCGAACGAGAGCAGCAGCCGGTGACGCAACGCGGGCAGTGCGGCCCGGCGCAGGTCCTCGAACTCCACGTGCGGGCGGCCGGCCGCCAGCGCGTACCCCTTGGCTGCCAGCACCAGCGCCTGCCCGCCACGCGGGCTGGCGCCGAGGCGCACCATGGGGTGCTCGTGGGTGGCGTCGACCAACGCCACGACCCACTCCAGCGCGCTGGTGGCAACCGGCACCGCCCGCAGCGTCGCCTGCATGTCGAGGAAGGTCTCGCGCGACACCACGCCGCGCGGCGGCTGCGCCTCCTCGCCGGTGGTGGCCACCAGGACCGACCGCAGCGTCGCGCCATCCGGCCGCGGCACCTGCACCTTGAAGAGGAAACGGTCGAGCTGCGCCTCGGGCAGGGGGTAGGTGCCCTCCATCTCGATCGGGTTCTGGGTCGCCAGCACCACGAACGGGTCGGGCAGCTCGTGGCGCACGCCCGCCACCGTGGCCGCGCGCTCCTGCATCGCCTCCAGCAGCGCCGACTGCGTCTTGGGGGTGGCGCGGTTGATCTCGTCGGCCAGCAGCACGTTGTGGAACACCGGTCCGGGCTGGAACTCGAAGCGGTTCTCGCGCGCCTCCTCCACGAACACCGTGCTGCCCGTCACGTCGGCGGGCATGAGGTCGGGCGTGAACTGCACCCGCCCGAAGGTCAGGTCGGTGGCGTCGGCGAACGCCCGCACCAGGCGGGTCTTCCCCAGCCCCGGCGCGCCCTCGACGAGCACGTGACCGCGGGCCAGCGCCGCGACCAGCAGGTCCTCCACCAACGGGCGTTGCCCCAGGATGACCTGCGCGATGGCGTCGCGCAGCCGCTTGAAGGGGTCGGCGAAGGACTGAACGGGATCTCGCTCCATGCGCTGGGGTCCTTCCGTGCGCGCCGCGGCCGCCCGCCGGCATGTCCGGAGAGGGCTCGGGCGCGCGTCTCGTGGCAGCGTACACTGGGCACCATGGCGGTCACGTCGGTCGGGGTGGTCACCCGCCCCAACAGGCTGCACGGCGCACGCGTCGAGCTGCGCCCGCTGGGCGAGTTCGACGGCCAGGCCTGGCGCCGCCTGCACACGCACTTCCGCGACCCCGAGATCGCCCACCTCAACGGCACTCCGCCCAGCCGCATGCCGCTGTGGCTGCTGCGGCGCGTGCTGCGGGCGGACGCCGCGCGCCCCGACCGCCGCACCTTCGGGGTGTTCGACGAGCGCGGCGCGTACATCGGCACCATCGAGCTCTACGACCTGCGCGGTAGCGAGGCGACGCTGGGCATCATCATCGGCGAGCGCAGCCACTGGGGCCGCGGCTACGGCGCCGACGCGATTCGGACGCTGCTCACCCACGCCTTCGAGGAGCTGGGCCTGGAGCGCGTGCGCCTGCACACCTTCGGCGACAACGAGCGCGCCCAGACCGCCTTCCGCAAGGTGGGCTTCGTCGAGTCCCGGCGCGACGCCGGGCCGCGCGGTCGCGTCGACGTCCACATGGCCATGACACGGACCGCCTGGTTCGAGCACCGCGGCCACCCGCGTGCGCCGGCGAGCGACGACGCCTAACGCGCCGTCTCGTCGCCGGCCCCGCCGGCCACCTTTTCCACCGCCGCTGCAGCCACGCCCTCGGCGGCCCCCTCGACTTCGTCCAGGACCTCGAGCGCGGCCGGATCGAAGTGCGCCTTGACCGCCGCGGCCGCGGCGCGCCCCACGCCGGGCACCGCGGCGAGCGCGTCGAGCGGCGCCTCGCGCAGCTGATCGACCGACGAGAAGTGCGCCAGCAGCGCGTCGCGCCGCTTCGGGCCGATGCCGGGCACGTCGTCGAGCAGGCTGCGGGTCATCGCGCGGCCGCGCCGCTGCCGGTTGTACCCGACCGCCGTGCGATGCGCCTCGTCACGAGCGTGGACCAGCAAGCGCAGTGCCGGGTGGGCGTTGGGCAGCAGCAGCTCGCGGCCCTCCTCGGTGACGATCGTCTCGACCCGCTTGGCGAGGCCCACCAGCGGGAGGCCGATGCCGGCCTCGAGCAGCGCGCGGCGGGCGGCCGACAGCTGCCCCTTGCCCCCGTCGATCAGCACCAGGTCGGGCAGCGGCAACTGGTCCGCCAACCTGCCGCTGTACCGCCTCAGCACCGCCTGGTGCATGGCGGCGAAATCGTCCGGCGCCTCGAGCCCCCGGATGCGCAGCCGCCGGTACTCGCTCTTCTTGGCGCGACCCCCCTCGAACACCACCAGGCTGGCGACCGTGTGCGAGCCCATCAGGTTCGACACGTCGAACGCCTCCAGGCGCCACGGCGGCGTCGGCAGCCCGAGCAGCGACTGCAGCTCGCGCACGCCGGGCGCCTCGCCGCGCCGCTCGAGCAGCGCCAGTTCCGCCTCCAGGCCGGTGCGGGCGTTGCGCGCCGCCATCTCCAGCAGCGCCACCTTGTCGCCCCGGCGGGGGGTCCTCAACTCCACCTTGCGGCCGGCGCGCCGCGCCAGGAAGGCGCCCCAGGTGGCGACGTCCAGCTCGCTCGGCGGCACCAGCAGCAGCGGCGGCACGTGCGTGGCCATACCGTAGTACTCGGCCAGGAACGGCTCCAGCACCTCGGCCGTGCTGGCGCCGTCGGCGCCGGTGAGGAAGCGCTTGTCGCGCCCGATGACGCGGCCGCGGCGCATCTGGAAGAGCTGCACCATGGCCGAGTCGCCCGCCTGCGCCACCCCCAGGAAGTCGAGGTCCTCCCCGGCCGACGACACCACGCTCGACTCGTAGCCCGAGAGGCGCTTGAGCGCCTCCAGCCGATCGCGGTAGGTGCGCGCCAACTCGAAGTCGAGGCGGCCCGCCGCTGCCCGCATCTCGGCCTCCAGCATCGCCACCGTGTCCTCGACGCGCCCCTCGAGGAACGCCCGCACCTGCGCGACCACGGCGGCGTAGGCGGCGGGGTCGGCGGCGCCGACGCAGGGGGCCGGGCAGCGGCCCATGTGGTGCCGCAGGCACGGCTTCTTGCGCGTCTGCATCGGGGAGCCGCTGTTCACGCGCAGCGGGAAGACCGCCCCCACCAGCTCCTGCACGCGCCGCACGACGCCGGGGTTGGGGTAGGGCCCGAAGTACTGCGCCCCGTCCTTCACGACCCGGCGGGTGAACTCCAGCCGCGGGAACGGCTCGTTCGTCAGCTTGAGGAAGGGGTAGGACTTGTCGTCCTTCAGGAGCACGTTGTAGTGCGGCTGGTAGCGCTTGATGAGGTTCGCCTCGAGGATCAGCGCCTCGACCTCGTTCTCGGTGACGATGTACTCCAGCCGCTCCGCATCGCGCGTGATCAGGTGCGCCTTGTTCCCCGCGTGGCGCCCGAAATAGGAGCGCACCCGCGCGCGCAGGTCGATCGCCTTGCCGACGTAGATCACCCCGCCGCCGTCGCCGGCGGTGGCGGGCCCGTGCCACAGGTAGCAGCCGGGCTGCCGTGGGAGGACGGGGAGGTCGGCGGCGGTCATCGCGTCAGCGTACCGGGGGGTGGTGGGGGGTGCGTGTGGCCGGGGCTGTCGCACCTG
>SL_3KL_010_SEDDRAFT_10007026_pt1 | contig 10014 bp, 7 predicted proteins | sample SodLakKL_010_SED_2_FD_10381 | JGI IMG/M metagenome (IMG submission 10381)
TTTTCGCGGTCAAACAGTACTGTCTGGTACTCGCGGTCTACGGGCTGATCCATGCCCGGGGCATTGGGCGGCATGCCGGGTACGGAAATGCCGATTGCATCAGGCCGTTCAGCAAGCAGGCGCCTGATATCTTCAGCCGGAACGTGCCCCTCAATTACATATCCATCAACGATAGCTGTATGGCAGGATCGCAGCCGATAAGGAATGCCATACTCATCTTTGATATCGTGCGGCTCATCAAGTAGTTCGTCTTTTACTTTTATGCCATTTTCTTCAAGATAATCAGCCCACCGTTCACAGCACGTACATCCTTCTCCGTGATACATTACCAGAGTTATCTCACCTTCGTATTCAGCATATTCTTCTGATGTAATAAATTCAGCTTCAGGGGCGGGCTCATCCTGAAACATATAAATCCAAAAAATAACACTTCCGACAAGCAGCAGGCCAATTAGCGGGTAAAAAAACTTGTTGTTCATCTATTTAAAATAATGAGTTTATCGCCTGAATAGGCGGATTGGATTAATGATAAATTAAACAGGCCTAAAGAAACGAACTGAAAATGAATTCATTACAAAGAAATCAGGGAGCGGTTTGATATCTGCGGTCTTCGAAGAATTTGCGCAATTGCCTGAGCTCGTCCTGAGTCCAGCCTTTTGGCTCAGTTAACGCAAGCCAGGAGTCGAAATAATGCTCAGCGGCATATTCATGCCCATAGCCGCGGGGTGCATCACCCGTCATCAAATCTGCTGCAAGTTGCAATCCGGTTACAATGGGATACCATCGCAGATAGGGCGACACATCCGGACCGCGCGGCTCCTGCATCCAGTCTGGCTCACTGGTAAATACTCCCGGCTCAAAAAAGGTGACCGGATCGCTGGCATATTGAAGATATGCAATGCGGAATGATCCCCATTCCGATTCACCTTTTTCCAGACCACCGTTTTGATTTGCAAAACGCACCACTGAGCCGTCCCGAAATTCAGGCAGCCATGCAGGTGAGTCTGTATTTCTGTTATCGGTAATGTTACGCCAGGTGGTTTTTCTGAACGGAGGGCCTACCCATAAAACACCATGGAAGGGATCTGCAATAATATCATATAAATCAAAAGAGTGATCTGAATTGAGTGCGCCAAGGCTTAATCCGTGCAGGTACAGTTTTGGCCTTTCATTTTCGGGCAGATCGGTCCAATATCCATAAACTTTTTGAAAAAGAGCACGTGCCATTCCGGAGCCATAATCTTCTTCAGAGATCAGGGATACCGGACTTGGAAGGTAAGAATACTGAGCGGCTACACTGGCAATATCACCTCTGTGCATGTATTCGATGGGCTCAATAGATCCCGGATCAATCCACCCGGTCCCTGTTGGGGTGATCAGCAAAAGAACGGAGCGTTCAAAAGCGCCAACCCGTATTAATTCCTGCAATGCAAGGTCTGCCCGTTCATTAAAATCGGTGGATGCGTGCATTCCCACATACACACGAATCGGGTCAAGTGCTGTGCTGTCAGTAAATTGCTGGATATCTGCTGCTGCAGGGCCTTCAGTTAAAAAACGCCTGCCCTGCCGCCCCATCTCTTCCCAGGACAGTATCGATTCTACACTTCCGGTTTTCATCGGGTCGGAAGGCTGCTCTATATCCGGCTCCATAAGTGCATCCACCTGTTGATAGGTGGAATCTACCATACGCAATAGCTGCGAAACAAGAACCCCGTTAATAATCAGCCAAAAAATGATAAAAGTGGTGATCAGGCCAAGCGCGAATGAAACCCGGGGCGGTACATATTTTTCCATTTTACGAGCCAAAAACTGCTTGGTTACAAGAAAAAGACGTCCTACGACCAACACAGCCAGAAATACCGCTATCGCGATTAAACCAACGAGCACCGGCTGTACAAAAGCATCCGCCTCCATTCCCATCAACTCTCGTAATGAATTTTGCCAGGTACTGGCTCTCCAGAGTGAAATGATCGTAATCAGCAGAAATATGGAGCCTGCCACAACCTGTAGCTTGGTTTGATCTCTCTCTTTTGGCTGTGGTAACTCCAGATATTTCCAAATCCAGATTCCAAATACACCAAGACCATAACCCGATGCTAATGCCAGCCCTGAAATGATTCCCTGAATTGTATCAGGCCGCGGAATCAGCGTTGGCGACATCGAGAGCGCAAAAAAGAGGGTGCCGACTAAAAGTCCGGTTGTAGAAAAGTAGCGTTTCAGCATAAATGCAAATAAATCGGTGTAATAACGGTCGTTAAAATACGACTTTATTAACTAACCAAAGCCATGAATTAATCTGCATCAGGCTGAAGTTCACTCAGTTAAGAAAGTTTTACAGGTTCTTGCCCGCCTTCATACCACTGCAGTTCTATTTCAATTTCTTGTTGAACGCCTTTTGGTCCTTTATGTTTCTGCTCGGCCTCAACATCCATTTTAAGGCTTTCAGGAATTTGAAATGTAAACTTCTGCTCACCCTGAATCATTGATACAGAACCCGACTCAATTTTATCAGCGAGCTCTCTGAGAAACCGACTTACCTCTTCACGTGATTTATGCTCTTTACTTTTGAATAATTTCTCTTTTTGGGCCATAATTAAAATGGTTTATTTAGATTCAAATTCATCAATAAATATAACAACAAACAGATAGAGTTCATTGCAGATAATCGGTGTTTTACTGAAATGTATGAACCACCGGCTGATTAAAATGCAGCCTGCCTGTAACAATGGACCGATTCAGGCCAAATATTGCGATTAAAGGTGTTCAGCCAATTCAGGAATATCAAATTGATGAACAGGGAACTCAGGATGATGCGGACCGCATTGGCCTTCGCAAGCGCTGTAAAGTAACTGCGGTTGACCAGGAAAGCGGGACAATCGAAAACCCACAAGAACCGCTCAGAACATTAACCGCCATGAAAACCGTGCCGGGTCTGCATGGCGTCTTTTTCGGGCAAAATGCGACACTTCTGTCGGATGAAGGGCGAATGCTTCGAGTTGGGAGTAATTTTCTCGCAGATTTTCGCTGATGGTCTGCGAAAATCTGCGTCAAACTCAGCGTTAATCTGCGAGAAACCGTAACAGCGATTGAGTATAAAGGATGATATTCATGAAGCTAATCAGCCTGATTTGAATACTATTCCATCTGCTCGGCAAGTTCCATCCACTCCAGGGTTTTATCATCTATCTCTCCGCTCAATTCTCCATACCTTTCTGATGCTTCCCGCAGTTCCACATCTTTCAGCTCACCACTGCTCAGCCTGGATTCCAGCTCCGCTTTTTCCTCTTCGAGCTCAGCTATTTGCTTCTCCAGTTTTTTCGCCTGTTTTTGCTGCTCATAACTAAGCTTATTGCTCTTTTTCTCTGCCTTTGGCACCGGTTTTGGTTTTAATGCATCCCGTCGCTCTTTCTCAATACGCTTTTGCTCCGCCTCCTGTTCCTCTTTCATCTGCCGGTACTCCATGTAAGTGCCGTTGTGATGCAGGATCTCACCGTCACCTTCGAACACAAAATAGTGGGTAACCAGTTTGTCCATAAAAAAGCGATCGTGTGATACAATGATCAGGCATCCCCCAAAATTGATCAGAAACTCCTCCAGCTTTTGAAGCGTCACCAGGTCAAGATCATTTGTAGGCTCATCAAGGATCAGGAAGTTGGGATTTTTGATCAGCACAATCATCAGTGCTAGCCGGCGCTTTTCACCACCACTGAGTTTGTGAACCGGGGTGTACTGCAACTTACCGGGAAACATAAAATGCTCCAGGAACTGCGATGCAGAAATTTGTTTGCCATCCGAAAGCTCGATCACCGAAGCGATCTCTTTTATGACATCGATCGGACGGAGGGATTCATCAATACTAATCTCCTGCTGGCGATAGTGGCCAAATTCAATGGTAGTGCCGGTTTTTACTTTTCCGGAATCTGCCTCCTCTTCACCGGTCACGATTTTGAGAAAGGTACTTTTCCCAACACCGTTTTTTCCAATTATCCCGATACGTTCACCTTTTTTGAAGGAGTAGGAGAAATCATCCAGGATGGTAAGGTCTCCATACGATTTGGAGATATTTTCGAGCTCCAGCACCTGTCCGCCAATTCTGCGTGAGGACACATCCAATTCAAGCTCTGCATCATCACGGCTTTGGCTTACTTTCTTTTTTGTTTGATGGAAAGCATCGATCCGCGATTTCGATTTTCCCGTACGTGCCTTAGGCTGCCGACGCATCCAGTCCAGTTCTTTCTTAAAAAGCTGATCAGCTTTATGCAGTTCGGTGCGCTCCTGTTCCACGCGCTCCGCTTTCTTCTGCAGGTAATACCCGTAATTCCCGTCATGGTGATACAGTTTCCCATTGTCGATCTCAAGAATGCGATTACATACACGATCCAGGAAGTAGCGGTCGTGCGTTACCATCAGCAATGTTACGTTACTTTTGATCAGGTAGGCTTCGAGCCACTCAATCATTTCAACATCCAGGTGATTGGTTGGTTCATCCAGGATTATCAGGTCGGGATTGTCGATCAGTACAAAAGCCAGTGCCACCCGCTTTTTCTCGCCACCCGACAACGTATCGATTGGCTGTTGCAGGTCGAAAATATCAAGCTTACCTAATATCTGTTTCATCCGCTGCTCAAAGTCCCACGCATTCGCTGCATCCATTGCCGCACTCGCTTTCATATAGGCATCCTGGGTGGCATCATTAAAGTTCTTAGCCTGGGCGTCTACAGCTTCTTCGTATTGTTTTACAATTTCAGTTATTTCCGAATCACCGTGCAGCAGAAATTCCTGGATGGTCATTTCTTCATCCAGTTCGGGAACCTGGTCCAGGTAACCCACCCGAATATCATTCTGCAGCATAACTTCGCCGTTGTCTGCAGTTTCCTTGCCGGCAATAATCTTCAAAAGTGTGGATTTACCGGTACCGTTCGGCGCAACAAGTGCGGTTTTATCTCCTTTGGACAGTCCGAACGTAATCTTTTCAAAGAGCTGCTTCACCCCAAAACTTTTGGAGAGGTTTTCAACAGTGAGATAAGTCATGGGGTAGTACTTCGTGTAAATCCGGGTTTATTATGGGGTAGATAAAATACGGTGATTTTTTATCAATTATGAGTGCTCTTGAAGATGTTTTAAGATTATTAGCTTCTGAGGCCTCACTTTTTTGACCCACCTCCGGCCCCTTCCGCTAGCAGACGGACAGGCTCCTATCACGCCAAAATGCGGCGTGACAAGAAGGGGAGATCTTATTTTAAGTTCTTCAATTAATGAATGATCAATCAATTTCATCGAATAGCTACAAACTGATTTCATCAATATCAAACATGGATGGAGTTTCAGCCGTCCAACCCTGTTTCTCTTTCAGCTTTTCTTTTAAATGCTCTCTTGCATCGGATTCCCCATGTACAAGGTAAACTCTTTTGGGTTGTTGATTGATTTTGGAAACCCATGAAAGAAGTTCATTGCAATCGGCATGACCCGATAGCCCGTCCAGCATTTCTATCCGCGCTTTTACAGGATGCATTTTTCCAAAGAATTTTATTTCAGACTCTCCATCCAGGAGTCGCCGTCCCCGGGTTCCCTCAGCCTGGTACCCGGCCAGCAGCACCGTGGTTTCAGGACGCCCAAGATATACCTTAAGGTAACTTAGTACGCGCCCGCCGGTTACCATACCACTCCCGGCGATTACGATTTTCGGCTCCTTCCTGTCGATGATCTCCCAGGTTTCTTTATACGATTGAACCATGTGTACCCTGCGGCTGATTTCGAGACACTCATCCATACTCAGCTTGTGCCACTTGTGGTGTTTCCGGAATACTGAAAAAGCATCGATACCCATCGGGCTGTCGAGGATAACCGGGATTGATGGTGGTAGCTTCTTTTGTATATGCAACTTCCAAAGATAATACATCAGCAGCTGTGCGCGTTCAACCGAAAAACTGGGGATGATGAGACTGCCGCCTTTCTGGACCGTTTCATCGATGATTGTTTTCAATTGCATTTGCACATCTGTTTCCTTGTGCAGCCGGTTGCCATACGTGCTTTCCATGATCAGCAGATCGGCCGATTCCGGTTTTACGGGATCAAACAATAGCGGATCGTTATTGCGCCCCACATCACCGGAAAACACCAACCGCTTCCCGTTTGCCTCCAGCTCTATAAATACAGATCCAAGAATGTGACCGTTTTTTTGAAACCTGATCTTAAAGGTATCATCCAGCAAAATCCATTCTCCTTCCGGTTTTGCTTCAAAGAGCGGGATGGTTTTCTCCACATCAAGCGTGTTGTATAATGGCTTTGCCGGACTGTGTTTTGTGAACCCGTCCTTGTTGGCGCGTTCGGCGTCTTCTTCCTGGATTTTGGCACTGTCGCGCAGGATGATGTCTGCAATGTCGAGTGTTGGTGCTGTTCCCCAAATTGGCCCGCGATATCCCATACTCACAAGTCTTGGAAGAAAACCAACGTGATCGGTATGACCATGTGTTAGCAGTACTAAATCGATATCTTCAGCTTTTATCGGAAGCTGCTGCCAGTTCAGCTCACGAAGTTCCTTAATGCCCTGAAACATTCCGCAATCGATCAGGATTTTTTTATCCAAAAGTTCAAGCAGGTATTTTGAACCGGTAACGGTGCCGGCTGCTCCAAGAAAATGGATTCTTACCGGCAGACTCATGAGTTATTGGAATTATAATCACAGATGGCTCGTGCTTCTTTTAGTACCCGGTTAGCTTTGCGCCGGTCGATTCCGATCTCCTCAAGCATTTTTGTATTTTCATATAGCTGCACGGTCAGTACTATACTTTTATCAGTCAGCTTTGTTTTTTCAGCTTTTGTGAGAGTTGACAGACATGTAATAGGGTGCAGGTTTAGGCGACCAATCAGGTCTTTCAATCCGTTATTTTTGGGGTAATCCCAGCTTAGCAGGTTTAGTCCGATACACTCGCCATAGGTAAGAGCATCCTCGGTGAATCGGGTATTTGTAACTACGTACCCGGAATGCTGTTTTCCTGTATGGCCCGGCTGACGGGTCCAGTTATTTTTCACGTCCAGAAACCTCGATTGTATATACAATGGAATCTGCACATTACATCGATTTTCTTTTTTGTTATGAAATTTACACTCCACCATATAATAGTGATCGTCTTTTACTGCAATTACATCAATTTCATGAGTAACACAATCTCCCTGTACTGTAACACCCACTTCGGTTTCAAACCCCGACCTTGCCATAATCTCCCCGATAAACCGCTCGAATGGAAAACCGGTGGGACCCAGCTCTAAGATCGCTTCCTTAAGTTTATACCGCCCGGCGACTCGCTGCGATTCTGCTCTGAGCAGTTTAAATGCCTCCCTGTAGATTTTCCGGGTACTCATTCCATCCGTAAGTATCTCGGTCAGCGAGCTCACTACCGAATTAACAATCTCATCTGCGGCACCTGCATTCTTCAGTGATCGCCGCAGCTTTGATTCATCAAACGGTTCCTGCTCCCCGGATGCTTTCGTAACATTGAATTGATTCATTGGCGAATATATTAGTGAGTAATCATATCAATAAACAGGATTCAAAATTGAAATGATAGTCGTAAAATTAATCTGTTTCGTTCTCGCAGATTTTCACTACGTGTTCAAAAAATGAGCGCCGATTTACCGCAGATATACGCAGATTATCTGCGAGACTCAGCGATTCCATCTGCGTTACTTTGCGAGAAAAAATTCCAACAAGTGTGAAGAGAGCCAGTTTATTACCTCAACATAAAACAGGATTATATCATCACTGCTTTACACTGCGCACATTCAATTCCTCATCCAATTCCACCACAGCCATTCCGATACCGACGGCCATTTCCTGTTCCAGTTGTACGTATCGCAGATCCCTGATGATTACTTTCCAGCCGTCATCCAATGACCGTACTTCGTAGGCCGGAAAACGGACCCAGTTCATAAACCCGCGTACTTCAGGGGAGGTAATCGCTGCCCGTATGGTTTCGTCCGGCTCCACGATCGGGATTGGTTCGCCACTGAGCTCAAAGCTTCCGGGGCGCATCCAGTTTATTGTGAACCGGTAGTAGTGCGTTTCTGAAGCTGCGATACCGCTCCGCAAAAGCGGTCGTGCAGGAAGCGGATTAGCCATTACCTGCTTTACTTCTGCGCCTCTTTCACTGAGATTAACACGGGCTTGCGTAGTAGTTAAGGTTGATCCGGTAATCATAAATGCAATATACAGAATCAGGGTTGTTAACAGTCCCAGAGCGATCGGCTGTGTGGCCTCACGATGGCGACCTGTCCAGCGGACAAAAATAATTGCCGCAATACCGGCCAGCCATATAACTTTCACAGCAAACGGAACAATATCGGCAGACACAACCAGTGCTGTTGCAGCCGTACCCAGTAAAATCCATCCGCTAATTCCTTTCCATGATTTCGATCGTGCCAGCACCACACCCGCGCCGGCGAGCAGCCAAAACCATGGATCAATAATAAAGAGAGTGTCGCCATAGAACCAGGTGTCGTCGAACGGTGCCAGCAGGCGAACGCCGTACGTGTTCAGCCAGTCGAGCAGCGGATGACTGAGCACACCGAGAAAAGCAATCCCAAGCAACATGAGAGGCCGCATTGGTGGACCTCTGCGTATTTTGTTGCGGCTACGCATTCGTTTATCAATCAGACGATCGATAACGAGCATAAACCCGGTTAAAAGAAAAGGCCAGATAATAAGTGCAAGAATTCCGTGCGTCCATCCTCTGCGCATCAGCAGTGCATAATCAGAACTTACCAGCATGGCAAGCCCATCTACATCGGGAATGTTTGCTCCGATAATGAGTGTAGCTGTTGCCATGGCGGTTTTTCGCTTGAGTCCGGCTTCAGCCATCGTGGCTCCGAAAAGTGTATGTGCAAGTGGGTCCATTTACCTTTGTGTGTGCAAATAGCTTTTTACTTGGTTCCGGTGAATAGATAAATTTTTCTTACAGTTAGCATATTATGGCATTGATTATCGATTGCTCAATGAAGTAAGATAAAATATGCTCGATTTACAAACGATGCTTGATTTCTGCACTTAGAAAAAATCTTTTTGAACAGTTTTCAATTTAATTTTTCAAAGGACGCAGGTAATAGAGACTGAAAAGTTCATTGCGATCGCGCCACTCTTTCTCAATGGTATAGAGCCCGGCCACAAGCTCCTCAAAAAGCTCTTTGCTGTATTTGTGGGAGTTTTCTGTGTGAATGGTTTCTCCAGCGGAAAAATGGTACGTACTGCCTGTAATTGTTACCGATTGATCCGTAAGACTCTCAAGGTGCATTTCGATCCGGCTTTTCTCCTCATTGAAGAACGCGTGGTGTTTAAATTGATTCAGGTCAAAATCAGCACCGAGCTCCCGGTTGATTCTCTTAAGCAGATTCAGGTTGAACTGAGCCGTTACTCCATCCTTATCGTTATAAGCAGCTTCCAGCACGGTGGCATCTTTTATCCTGTCCACCCCGATCAGAAAGCCATCATCTGTTTCAAGTAAACCGGCCATTCGGCCCAGGAATTTCCCTGCACGTTCCCGCGTAAAATTTCCGATGGTTGAACCGGGGAAATAGAGTACGGTTCTCCCTGCGCGATCGCGAAAGGGGAGCGGAAAAGGCCGGGTGTAATCGGCGGCTACGGGATGCACCGTGAGATCCGGAAACTCTTTCTGCAGCGATTCCGCGGTACTTTTCAGAAAATTTGCAGAGATATCAACAGGGATATAAGCTTCGATTTCATCAAGGTGTTCAAGAAGAAGTCTTGTCTTCATGCTGCTTCCGCTGCCAAGTTCGGCAAGCAGCGTTTTTTTCCCAATTGATGAACAGATCTCTTCGATGTGAGTCTCCATGAGGTCCATCTCGGCACGGGTCAGATAGTACTCATCAAGGGTACAGATTTTCTCAAACAGCTCAGATCCCCGTTCATCATAAAAATACTTGCTGGGGAGCTCTTTTTGCGGCTTGGATAGGCCATCTTTTACATCCTGAAGAAACGTACTGCTGACGGTTTCAAGTTGG
>SL_3KL_010_SEDDRAFT_10007027_pt1 | contig 10014 bp, 6 predicted proteins | sample SodLakKL_010_SED_2_FD_10381 | JGI IMG/M metagenome (IMG submission 10381)
AAGCGCGCGATCGACGAAGGAACGAGGTTGGCAGCACGGTTGTAGGCGACAACCCCAAACCTCGACCGTCGGCCACGTTGGGCCGACCTACCGGTGAATGTAGGTCGGGGCAACGTCCCCGACGGACGACATTGCGGGTGCCCCCACCGGCCAGAACGACTATCCTCCAGCAAGCAGCCGATCTCGGAGTGGCTCGAATTCGGCGGCCATGGGGTTGGCCTGGCTGGGGCGGTCGAGGAGGTCGGCCAGGGCCGGGGGCAGGGGGACGGGTTGGCCGATCAGGGGTTCGACCACGGTTTCGAACTTGGCTGGATGGGCGGTGGCGGCGAGAAGCATCGGGCGGTCGTTGCCGGACGCGCGCCGGCGGTCCAGTACTTCCATGGCGCAGGCGGTATGGGGGCAGACGATACGGCCGGTTTGCCGGTGGATCCGGACAATGGTTTGGCGGATGGTCTCGTCGTCGATGCTGTCGGCGGTGATGCCGGCATTCCGGGGATCACGGTCGCGGTAGAACCAGGCCAGGCGTTCGAAATTCGACGGGTCACCGACGTCCATGGCATTGGCCAGGGTTTTCAGACCAGGCCGGCCCTCGTAGTCCATTCCGGAGAAGTAGTCGGGCAGGGTGCGGTTGGCATTGGTGGCCAGGTGGACCGTGCCGATCGGCAGGCCCAGGTCGCGGGCGAGAATGGCGGCCAGGGCGTTGCCGAGGTTGCCGGTGGGGACGATGATGTCGATGGGCGCCTCGAGTTGCCGATACAGGCCGGCGACGGCATGGACGTAGTAGCTGATCTGCGGCAGCAGGCGGCCGATGGAAATGGAATTGGCCGAGGTCAGCGCCAGCCGATCGATGAGCTCGCGGTCGTTCAGCGCCTGCTTGGCCAGGCGCTGGCAGTCGTCGAAGTTGCCCTGCACGCGCAAGGTGGAGACGTTGTCGCCGAAGCAGCCGAGCTGGTGGGCCTGGCGGGCCGAAACGCGGCCGTCGGGGTAGAGGATGACGACGCGGAATCCCGGACGGCGATGGAAGGCCGCGGCCACGGCCGCGCCGGTGTCGCCGGAGGTGGCGACGATGACTGTCTGTACCGGGTCGTCGTCGCTACGCAGGCGATCCAGGCAGGTGGCGAGAAAGCGGGCGGCGAAATCCTTGAACGCGGCGGTGGGGCCGTGGAACAACTCCAGCATCCATGATGGCCCGGCGTCGATCTCGCTGACCGGCAGCGGCAGGTCCAGCGCCTCGCGGCAGATGGATGTCAGTTCATTGTCCAGTTCGCTGCCGGCAAAGAACGGAGCCAGCGCCCGCGTGGCCGTTGTCGGCAAATCGGCACTGCCGGCCAGATCGTCGACGGCCAGTACCGGCAGGGATTCCGGCACATAGAGTCCGCCGTCGGGTGCCAGACCGGCGCGTAGCGCCTCGGCAAGACCGGTCGGCGGGGCATCGTTGCGGGTGCTGAGGTAGTTCATTCGTCTGCTCGTTGTTTGCTCGCTTCGGTGGGTACTGTCGTCCCGGAATCGCCGGAGGCGATATCCGGGATCTCGCAGGTTGGGTATCTGCACGGCGGTCGTGCTGACTCTCAACGTGCGGGGTCCCGGATAATCGCTGCGCGATTTCCGGGACGACAGATTAAAGTAGCGCTATACCAACTTCGCTCCCGCCGCATCGACTGGGCTGACGTAGGCGGTCGCTTTCATGTCGTGACTGGCGAAGGCTTTCGTCATGTCCGCGGCGGCGGTTTGTGCGGCGGCGCGGCCTTCGAACCAGGCGAACACGGTCGGGCCGGCACCGGAGATCGACGCACCCATGGCTCCGGCGTCGAGCGCGGCCTGCTTGACGGCAGTGAAGCCGGGAATCAGGACCGCTCGATGGGGTTCGACCAGCACGTCGGATAGTCCCTCGCGGATCAGGTCCAGATCGTTGTTGAAGCAGCCGGCCAGGACCAGTGCCAGGCGGGTCTGCTGAGCGACGATGGTGTCGATGGAGAACGGCCGATCGAGCACGCGCCGCGCATCGCGGGTGTCGATGCGGTGGTCGGGATGAACGACGGCAGCATGCAGGCCATCGGGAACGGGTATGCGGACCAGCCGATCGGGGGTAGCCAGGACCAGGCCGCCGAGAAGTTGCGGGCCGACGTTGTCGCCGTGGACCGAGCCGCTGGCGACGGCCTCGCCGGCCAGAGCATGCGGATAGAGCGCTTCGACGGGCAATGGCCGGTCGAGCAGGGCATTGACGGCGACCACCGCGGCACTGGCCGAGGCGGCCGATCCGCCCAGCCCGGAACCCAGCGGAATGCCTTTTTCGATGGTCAGGGTGATGCCGAAGCCGGCGCCGGTGGCCTCGAGCAGCGATTGCACGGCGCGGCCGGCGGTGTTGGATTCGGCTTCCAGCGGCAGGTCGGTGACCGTGCCGGTGATCGCTTCGATGATCACGCCGCGGCCATTGTTGCGTCGGGCAGTGACGCGGTCGCCGGGGCCTTCGATGACATGGCCGAGCAGATCGTAGCCCACGGCGACATTGCCGACCGAGGCCGGCGCAAAGGCCGTGGCCTCCCTGGTGGGCATTACAACCTGGCCCCGAGGTGGGCGGCCACGCGCAGCAGGTCGGCGAAAACGCCGGCGGCGGTCACTTCCGGTCCGGCGCCAGGGCCCTGAACGATCAGCGGGTTGTCGCGGTAGCGTTCAGTGGTGAAGGCGACCACGTTGTCGGTGAGTGCCAGGTGGGCGAAGGCGTGGTCTCCCCGCAGCGATTCCAGGCGCACGGCGGCATGGCCGTTGTCGTCGAGCGAGGCGACGTAGCGCAAGACCCGCCCGGCGGTGCTGGCCTCGCTGATCCGTCCGGCCATCTGATCGTCGTAGTCGGGCAGTGCCGCCATGAACTCGTCGATTGACTTGTCGGCGAGTTCTTCGGGACACAGGCTTTCGACCTCGATGTCGTCGAGACCGATTTCCAGGCCCATCTCACGGGCGAGGATGACCAGTTTGCGCGCCACGTCGGTGCCGGACAGGTCGTCGCGCGGGTCGGGCTCGGTGTAGCCGGCTCCGCGCGCCTCGGCCACCAGCGCGCCGAAGGACATGCCCGGCTGGTAGCGGTTGAACAGCCAGGCCAGTGTGCCGGAGAAGATGCCGTCGATGCGCAGGATGCGGTCACCGGTGTCGAGCAGGTCCCTGAGCGTCTGGATGACTGGCAGGCCGGCACCGACGGTGGCCTCGTAACGCCAGCGCGCGCTGCCACTGCTGGCCAGCTGACGTATGTCGCGGTAGCGCTCCAGGTCACCGCTGCCGGCGTGCTTGTTCGGCGTGATGACGTGGATGCCGCGTTCCAGCCAGGTGGCGTACTGATCGGCCACGGCATCGCTGGCGGTGCAGTCGATGATGACGGCATGCGGCATGTGACCATCGTCGACATGATCGGCCAGGCGATCGAAATTCAGCGGTTCGTCTCCGTCGCCGAGCGGGGCGTGGTCGTCGATGTGCCCCCCGGTGTCGGACAGTCGCATGTACTTCGAGGTGGCGATGGCACTCAGGCGCAGGTCGAGGTGGCCCTGTTCGAACAGTCGTTGTCGGGTCTGCTCGATCTGCTCGAGCAGCGTGCGCCCGACCTGGCCGGGACCGATCAGGCCGATCGACAGTGTCTGCTCGGACAGGTAGAAACCGGCATGGATGGCCTTGAGTGCCCGCTGGGCATCGACTTCGTCGACGGCGACCGAAATGTTGCGCTCGGAAGCGCCCTGGGCGATGGCGCGCACGTTGACACCGGCACGCGCCAGCGACGAGAACAGACGCGCGGCCACCCCCGGTGTGCCGGCCATGCCCTCGCCGACGATGGCCAGTACGCGGATGTCGGGCAGGCTGAAGATGCGCTGGACCAGGCCGTGGCGCATCTCGCGTTCGAACGCTTCCTCAAGCAGCCGGCAGGTGCGCTCGGCCTCGCTGCCGGGCACGACCATGCAGATGGAGTGCTCCGACGAGCCCTGCGAGATCATGGTGACTGAAATGTCGGCGCGATGCAGCGCGGAGAACACGCGCTCGGCGGTGCCGGGCACGCCGATCATGCCGGCGCCCTCGATGGTGACCAGGGCCATGTCGCGCACACCGGAGATGCCCTTGACCGGCGGTTCGGGGTGGCCGGCCGAGTCGATGCGCGTGCCGTTGTTCTCGGGCTTGAAGGTGTTGCGCAGGAACACCGGGATGTTGGCCTCCAGCGCCGGGCTGAGCGCCTGCGGATGGATCACTCGGGCACCGAAATAGGCCAGTTCGAAGGCTTCGCGGTAGGAGAGGTGATCGAGCAACTGGGCCTGGGGTACCTGGTTGGGATCGGCCGAAAGCAGTCCGTCGACATTGCTCCAGATGTGGATTGCGTCGGCGTTGAACAGGCGCCCGAAGATGGTGCCGGAATAGTCCGAACCGTTTCGCCCCAGTGTCGAGATGCGGCCGTCGTCGCGGCGGCAGACAAAGCCGGTGATGACGTAGCGGTTGGCCGGTTGCCGGGCCCGGAGGTCGGAAAGCAACTCGCCGCTGGCCTGCCAGTCGACGGCCGTCATCAACGCGGTTGGTCGGGTGCGCAGGATCTCGCGGGCATCGATAAACACGGCTTCCGCGCCGACCTGGTGACAGCGGGCGGTGAGTAGTTCGGCCGACATGACCTCGCCCAGGCCCGAAATCAGTTCCACTGCCTCGATGGGCGCGGTGCCCATCAACTCCAGGCTGGCGAGCAACTGGCGCAGATCCTTGAAGATGGCTTCTAGGCGCGAACGTGTGGCTGCCAGGATCTCCTCGTCGTCAAGCAGGTTCGCGGCAGTGTCGAGGTGGCGCTGCTCGAGCTTCGTCAGACGTTCGGGCCACCCGGGTTGCCCGGAAGCGGCCTGGCCGGTGATCGTTACCAGTTCGTCGGTGGTTCCGGCCATGGCCGAGACGACGACTGCCTGGGCCGGGTCATCGCGTTCGAGCAACAGCGCGGCGACATGACGAATGCAGTCGGCATCTGCCAGGCTGCTGCCGCCGAACTTGTGCGTGATCCATTGCATGGAGTGTGGCTCTGATTGGCTTGTAGGTGACGAAGCCAGTTTAGCCACATCCTTGACGGTATGTGAGTGCAAATATTATTGGTTGTCCGACGGGTGCCGGGGTTCGGGGGTGGGGCGGATTCAGCCGCGACCGAAGACCTCGCGAAGCAACTGCGTGGTGCGTGCGATCGGATCCTCCCGGATGCGCTTCTCTTCTTCGGCCAGCAGTGTGAACAGGCCATCGAGTGCCCGGGCGTTGACGTCGTCGCAAGGGTCAGAGCAACGAGACAAAGTAGGCGAGGCAATGGTTCAGGCATCCTGGAGTTCATGGTTTCAGCAGTCTATCGGACCCAGATGATGGCCAGGGCCAGCATGCCGAGTGCGGTGGCGATGGCCGCCAGGGCCGGTTTCCAGCCGATGGCCCGCAACTCGGCCGGGCGCACGGCCATGGCGAGTGCCGCCATGGCCATGGCGAAGGCAAACAGGCTGAACTGACCGGCCAGGTCGATGGCAGCCTGCCACGCGGCATGATCGACGCCCAGCCAGGCATCACCGAGGCTGCGCAGTCCCGACAGGGCGAGGAACCCGACGATGAACAGCGGAGGGGCAACCCGGGCCCTGCCGTTCGCCTCGTGGCGTGCAGCCAGCCAGACCACGGCGGGGATGAGCACCAGCATGCCGGCGTTGCGGATCAGCTTGGTCACGGTGGCAGCGACGAGCGTGCCGTTCTGGCCTGTGATCTGCTCGTGGAGTACTGCGGCGGCGGTCACCTGGGCGGTGTCGTGCACGGCCGCACCGAGGATCAGGCCGATGTCGTGCGGGTCATCGAACAGGTGTTGCAGCAAGGATGGATACAGCACCGTGGCGGCGAGTCCGATCAGCGCGATACAGGCGATGGCGTAGCCGATTTCCTCGCCGCGGGCACGCAACCCGGGTGCGGCCGCGGCAATGGCCGAGGCCCCGCAGATCGAGGTGCCGACCGCCAGCAGGGCGGCCAGGCGCGGGCCGGTTCCGGCCAGTCGGGCCAGCGAAAAAGCCAGCAGCAGGCCGAGAATGACCACCGCAATGACCAGCGGCAGCGCCTCGATGCCCAGATTGCCGAGTTCGATCAGGCTCAGGCGCAGGCCGATCAGCGCAACGGCCAGTTTGAGAATGGGCCCCTGCGCCATTGCCAGCCCGGGCGTCCAGGCGGGTCGCCGAGTCGCCGCCCCGGACATCGCCAGTCCGGCAAGAATGGCCACGAGCATCATGCTGACCGGCCATTGATCCACCGGCGGCGGTAGGTGGCCCAGTGTCACCACCAGCAGCCATGCCCCGGCGGCCACGGCAATCGCCACGGCGAGCCCGGGCAAGACAGTGCGTACGGAGCCGGTTCCCTCGGCTTGGGACATCATGAGTGGGTCGGATGAATCGGCCTGTCACCATACGTCAATATGGGTGTGACAGGGTAGACTTGACGACAACACCTGTTTTTTGTGCTTTGGTGCTTTCGTGTTTTTGTTGGCGAGGTGCTCCAAGGGTTCCCGCGCCAACCGTATCGGCTGTGCCCAAACCAAAGAACAAAAACACAAAAACACCAAAAAAACCAAAGGACAAATTTGGAAATGGACTCAAAACAAAGCATCGTCGAAAACTGGTTGCCGCGTTATACCGGCACGGAACTGGACGGGTTCGGCCAGTATGTGTTGCTGACCAATTTCGATAATTACGTGGAAAAGTTCGCCGGGTTGACCGGGGCCCAGGTGCGTGGTCGGGACAAGGCCATGCGCAATGCCACCGCCGACGGTATTTCCATGATCAACTTCGGGATGGGCAGCGCCAATGCCGCCACCATCATGGACCTGCTGAGTGCGGTCCGGCCGAAGGCGGTGCTGTTTCTCGGCAAGTGCGGTGGATTGAAGAAGAAGAACAAGCTGGGTGATTTGATCCTGCCGATCGCGGCGATTCGGGGCGAGGGCACATCGAGCGACTACTTTCCGCCGGAAGTGCCGTCGCTGCCGGCATTCACCCTGCAGCGTGCGGTGTCGTCGACCGTCCGGGATCATGGCCTGGACTACTGGACCGGCACGGTCTACACCACCAACCGCCGTGTCTGGGAGCATGACAAGGACTTCAAGAAGTATCTGCGCATGACGCGCAGCATGGCCATCGATATGGAAACGGCCACGATCTTCATTACCGCTTTCGCCAACTCCATACCCGCAGGCGCCCTGCTGCTGGTCTCGGACCAGCCCATGGTGCCCGATGGCGTCAAGACCGACGCCTCCGACCGGCTGGTCACCGAGCACTACGTCGACGCCCAGATCGCCATCGGCATCGATTCGCTCAAGGAAATCCGCGACCAGGGCCGGTCGGTGAAGCATCTTCGGTTTGATTGAAGTTTGAGTTGTCGTCCCGGACTTGATCCGGGACCTCGCGCCCGTGAAGTATAGAATCAGCGCCGTGCCGGATTGATCGTGCGAGGTCCCGGATAATCGCTGCGCGATTTCCGGGACGACCAAAGAATCGAAACGTAGACCCATTCACCAACCAGCCAATGAGCCAACGAGCCAACCATTGACCATGACTTCCGTCCTACGCAGCGTCATGCCGGATCTGGCATGATGCTCGTCATTTTTGGGCAAATCCGACGGAAGTGAATGATGAAGCAAGCATGGAATATGGCAATGGCTGCCGGCCTGGCGGTTTCGGGGGCGGTGATGGCCGAGGATGATCCGTTTCTCTGGCTGGAGGAAGTCGAGAGCGATCGGGCGCTGGAGTGGGCCGAGGGGCAGAACGAGCGTTCGCTCGATTACCTGAAGTCACACGATTTGTTCGAGCCGATCCACGAGCGTGCCCTTGAGATCCTGACCTCCGACGACCGCATTGCCTATCCCTCGCTGATGGGCGGCGAAGTCTACAACTTCTGGCGCGATGCCAGCCATGTGCGCGGTATCTGGCGCAAGACATCGCGCGAGAATTACCGCAGCGACTCCCCGGACTGGGACGTGATCATCGACGTCGACCGGCTCGCCGAGGAAGAGGACGAGAATTGGGTCTGGGCCGGAGCGAGCTGTCGTTATCCGGATTACGACCGCTGCCTGGTCGGGCTGTCCATCGGCGGTGCCGATGCGGCCGTGCGCCGGGAGTTCGACCTCAAGTCGCGCTCATTCGTCGAGGACGGTTTCGTTCTGCCCGAATCCAAGAGCCGGATTTCCTGGCGGGATCGCGACAGCGTGTTCCTCGGTCGGGCGTTCAGTGACGAGGAGATGACCGACTCGGGCTATCCGCGCACCGTGCGCATCTGGGAACGCGGCACGCCGCCGGAACAGGCGAAACTGGTTTACGAGGGCGAGAGAGGCGATGTCGCCGTCATGGGTATGCGCATCTGGGACGGTGATGAGTACTACGACCTGATCGTGCGCTCCCCCGGCTTCTTCACCCGCCACTATTACCACTACCGCGACGGCGAGGTCAGCCGCATTAACGTGCCCGAGGATGCCAACATCGTCGGCCTGATCGACGGCCAGCTGCTGGTGGATCTGAAGTCCGACTGGACGGTGGGCGAGACGACCTTCGGCCAGGGGGCGCTCGTGGCCGGCCCGATGGAAAGCTTCGAGAGCGACCGGCCGGACCTGGCCGTGCTGTTCCAGCCCGGCGAGCGCTCGTCGATCGCCAGCGTATCGACCACGGAAAACGCCGTGCTGGTCAACATCCTCGATAACGTGGTCAGTCGTGTCGAGCGATTCACCCACGACGAGGACGGCTGGCATTCGGAATCACTGTCGGTGCCGGAGATGGGAGCGATTAGCGTGGTCAGCGCGGATGATCGTTCCGACCGTTTCTTTTACAACTACACCGGCTTCCTGACTCCTTCGACCCTGTTCGAGGCCGATGCGGCCACTGATTCACACGAGCAGGTCCGTTCGGAGCCAAGCTGGTTCGACAGCGAGGGCATGAGCGTTGAACAGTACGAGGCCGAATCCGCCGACGGCGAGCGCATTCCGTATTTCGTGGTCAGGCCGGCCGGCTTCGAGGCCAGTGGCGCCAACCCGACCCTGCTGGGGGCCTACGGTGGTTTCGAGGTCTCGCGCACCCCGTTTTACTCGGGCGTGATCGGCACCAGCTGGCTGGAGCGTGGCGGCGTCTACGTGCTGGCCAACATCCGCGGCGGCGGCGAGTTCGGCCCGCGCTGGCACCAGGCTGCACTGCAGGAAAATCGCCAGCGGGCTTTCGATGACCTGATCGCGGTGGCCGAGGACCTCGTCGAGCGCGACATCACCTCGCCGGAACACCTGGGTATCCAGGGTGGTTCCAACGGCGGGTTGCTGGTCGGCGCGGTGATGGTGCAGCGTCCGGACCTGCTCAATGCCGTCGTGTGCCAGGTGCCGCTGCTGGACATGAAGCGCTATCACAAGCTGCTGGCCGGCGCGAGCTGGATGGCCGAGTACGGCGATCCCGACGATCCCGAGCAGTGGGCCTACATCAGCGAGTACTCGCCCTACCAGAACGTGTCGGCGGAGGCCGACTACCCCAAGGCCTTCTTCACCACATCCACGCGCGACGACCGGGTGCATCCGGGGCATGCCCGCAAGATGGTGGCGAAAATGCTCGACCAGGGCCATGACGTGCTCTACTACGAGAACATCGAGGGCGGCCACGGCGGCGCGGCCAACCTGGAGCAGCGCGCCTACATCTCGGCACTGATCTACACCTACCTCCACGACCGCCTCGCAGGTGGCAAGTCAGCCGATTAGTCCGATACCCGGCCGAAGCTCTCACCACGGAGGCACAGAGTGCACAGAGGAAAATCAGTAAGTTGAAAAACTCTGTGGTCTCTGTGTCTCTGTGGTGCAATCTGTTGCCTGCTTGCAATGGCGTTGCCGCGGCCCAAGGTCAGGAACTTCGGGGAGGGACAACCGGTCGAATCACCCGACAGAAACAAAAACGTACCGATTTACTCCCGTATGGCGGGAATGCACTCCAGCTGATATAATGTCGGGTGGATTTGAAGGAGGAACGAATGGGCAAGGATCTCGTA
>SL_3KL_010_SEDDRAFT_10007028_pt1 | contig 10013 bp, 6 predicted proteins | sample SodLakKL_010_SED_2_FD_10381 | JGI IMG/M metagenome (IMG submission 10381)
TCGCGCTGATCCTGCTGGCCGGACTCTCGGTGCTGTTCCTGCCGCGCCAGTTCCAGGTCATGGTGGTCGAGAACGTCGACGAGCGCCACATCAAGCGGGCCGCCTGGGTGTTTCCGCTCTACCTGTTCCTGATCAACCTGTTCGTCATCCCCATCGCACTCGGCGGCCTGATGTACTTCGGCGCCGAGGCCACCAATCCGGACTTCTACGTGCTGTCGCTCCCTCTGGCCGAAGGTGCGAAGGCGCTGGCGCTGTTCGTGTTCATCGGCGGCCTGTCGGCTGCTACCGGCATGGTCATCGTCGAGGCCATCGCCGTGTCCACCATGATCTGCAACGACCTGGTCATGCCCGCACTGGTGCGCACGCGCCGGTTCCGGGGACGCAGTGGCGGCGACCTGACCCGACTGCTGCTGACCATCCGGCGACTGGCCATCATCGCCTTGCTGTTACTCGGATACCTCTATTTCCATCTGGCCGGGGAAGCCTATGCCCTGGTCTCCATCGGGCTGATCAGTTTTGCCGCCGTGGCCCAGTTCGCCCCGGCCGCGCTGGCCGGCATGTACTGGAAAGGCGGCACGGCGGCCGGCGTGCTGGCCGGGCTGGTCGCCGGATTTGCGCTGTGGGCCTGGACACTGATGCTGCCGTCGATTGCCCGCTCCGGCTGGCTGGCCATGGACATTGTCGAACAAGGCCCCTTCGGCATCGGCTGGCTGCGCCCCGAAGCCCTGATCGGCATGAGCGGTCTGGATCATCTCACGCATTCGCTGTTCTGGAGTCTTCTGGCCAATATCGGCGCCTTCGTGCTGGTATCGCTCCTGACCCGCCCTTCGGCACGCGAGGCCAGCCAGGCCGAGCGCTTCGTCGATGTCTTCGCGCGCGCCGACGGTGGCGAGCCGCTATTCTGGCAGGGCCGTGCCAGCCGTGCGGACCTGTATGCCCTGGCCGAGCGCTTCCTCGGACCGAAAACGGCCCGCCGCCTCTTCGAAGAACACGCCCGCGCCATCGGCGTGGACGGTATCGAGAACATTCCGGCTGATGCGCGCCTGGTCGAACGGGTCGAACACCAGCTCGCCGGGGCCATCGGCTCGGCTTCGGCTCGCGTCATGATGGCCTCCACGGTCGACGAGGAGCCACTGGAACTCGACGATGTCATGCGCATTCTCGAAGAAGCCTCGCAGATCCGGCGGTACTCGCTGGCCCTGGAAGAGAAGTCGCACTCGCTGGAGCGAGCGACCCAGGAGTTACGGACCGCCAATGAAAAGCTGAAAAGCCTGGACCGGCTCAAGGACGATTTCATGTCCTCGGTCACCCATGAGCTGCGCACACCGCTGACCTCCATCCGTGCCACCGCCGAGATGATGCGCGACGATGCCGACATGCCGGCCGACAAGCGCCAGGAGTTTCTCGACATCATGGTGCGCGAATCCGAGCGCCTGAGCCGGCTGGTCGGCCAGGTGCTGGACCTGGCCCGCATCGAGGCCGGTCATGCCGAGTGGCACAACAGCGACGTCGATATGGCCGAGATCGTCGACCAGGCCGTCGCCAGCATTGCCGAACCCTATGCCGAGAAAAACGCAACGCTGGAAGTCCGGGGGAAGCGCCAACCGGCACTCATCCGGTCCGATGCCGACCGGCTGGTGCAGGTACTGCTCAACCTGCTGTCGAATGCATTGCGTCACTTGCCCGATGAAGGCGGACGAGTCGTCGTGACCATCGACGACAAAAGCGACGGTGTGACCGTCACGGTGGCCGACAACGGCCCGGGCATCAGCCATGCCGAACAGGCCGAGGTGTTCGACAAGTTCCGCCAGGTCGGCGACCGCCACCGCCGCCAGGGCGGCACCGGCCTGGGCCTGCCGATCAGCCGCCAGATCATCGAACACTTCGGCGGCCGCATGTGGGTGAAATCAGAACCCGGCCACGGCGCCACCTTCGGCTTCCACCTGCCCCGAAACATCGATCGCGGTGATGGTGAGATGGACAAATGATGACAGTTCACCACAGAGACACAGAGTGCACAGAGGATCGAAACAAGAAATGAAACGAAAAGGAATTTTTGTCCAATGCTTTCTCTGTGAACTCTGTGCCTCTGTGGTTAATTGTTTCGTGGGTCACGATCCGATTCGCGACGTAAAAGCGAGGAGTTTTCGATGAGCACCGTCCTGATTGCCGACGACGAACCCAACATCGTCATCTCGCTGGAGTACCTGATGCAGCGCGAGGGCCACGAGGTGCTGGTGGCACGCGACGGCGACGAGGCGCTGGCGATGATTGCCGAGCACCGCCCCGACCTGGTGCTGCTCGACGTGATGATGCCGGGCCGGTCCGGATTCGAAGTACTCAAGGCGGTGCGCGGCAACGATGACATGGCCGCGACTCGCATCCTCATGCTGACCGCGCGCGGGCGCGATACCGACCGCACCAAGGGCGAGGCGCTGGGCGCCGACGGCTACGTGGTCAAGCCGTTCTCCACCCGCGAACTGGCCGAACAGGTGCGCGAGATGCTGGGAGAGAACTGATCATGCGTCGCGCCGACAAGTGGCTGTTTGCCGGCGTCGCCCTGGTCGGACTGGTCTGCCTGGCCTGGCTGATCGTTGCCGGCGTGCTGCTGTGGGCGGTGCTGGATAAGGCCGACTGGACGACGGTCACCGAGGCCCTGGGCGGACGCGCCGGGCTGCTGATCTTTCTCTGGGCGCTGGCGCTGGTGCCGGTCACCGGTACCTTGCGCTTTTTGATTGCACGCTACATCACCGCGCCCGCCCGCCTTGCCGAGGCGGCCCGGCTGCGGCTGGACAACCCGGTCGATGAACCGCTGACCATCGACGGCAGCCGCGAGACGCAACAACTGGCCGACATCTTCAACACCCTGATCACGCGCCACCGCGAGTTGCGCGAAGCCACCGATGAGCGCGTAGCCGAGGCCGGACGGCGCATCGAACTGGAGCGAGGCCGGCTGGCCGCCCTGATGTCGGAACTGCGCAAGAGCGTGGTGGTGTGCAATCTCGACGGGCGCATCCTGCTCTACAACAACCGGGCACGACAGCAGTTTCGCCGGCTGTCCGGCGCTGCCGAGGTCACCGGCGGTGCGGAGCTGATGGGGCTGGGCCGTTCGATCTATACCGTGCTCGACCGCCGCCTGGTTGCCCACGCACTCGATACCGTCCGGCGTCGGCTTGAAAGTGGCGCGGAGAGTCCCGGCGCCCAGTTCGTGACCGCCACGCCGGGCGGCAAGCTGCTGCGCGTGCAGGTCTCGCCGGTGTCGGAAACCGTCGATGGCGAAGCCTCACCAACACGGATGGCCGGCTTCGTGCTGCTGACCGAGAACATCACCGACGACATGCAGGCCGATGCCGAAAAGGATCGCCTGCTGCAGTCGCTGACCGAGGGCAGCCGCTCGGCACTGGCCAACACCCGCGCGGCCATCGAGATCCTGGCCGACGACGAGGTCAATGAGGCCCTGCGCGACCGCCTGCTCGGCGTGATCCACGAGGAAGTCACCTCCTTAAGCGAACGCATCGACGAGTTGAGCGCCAGTTCCACCGAGCGTCTGCGCTCACGCTGGCCGCTGGAGGAAATGCTCGGCAGCGAACTGGTCGATGCCGCCGTGCGTCACCTCGCCGAAGAAGGGACCATCCACGTGGCGCGCGAAGGCAACGGCGAGGAGATCTGGCTGAAGGTCGACAGCTTCTCCATCCTGCAGGCGCTGGCCCACCTGGCCGCCCGTATCGCCGACGAACACTCGGTCGAGTCGGTCAGCCTGCGCCTGGTCCGCCACGGCGAACGCGCCGCGCTGGATCTGCTTTGGCAGGCACAGGACGAAAAACAGGCCGTGGAGCCGGCCTGGGAGAGCGAACCGATGCAGACGGGCGACGAGCAGCTGTCCATGAGCGTGAACGATGTCATGGAACGCCACGGCGGCACCTGCTGGCATGAAAGCGCAAACGGCGAGAAGCACTGCTTCCGCCTGCTGCTGCCGGTCGCCGAGCCGGTCGAGCGCGGTACCGGGCCGCTGGCCGGCGACCGCGAAAGCCGTCCCGAGTACTATGATTTCGACCTGTTCGCCATCACGCCTGAAACCCACTCACTCGATGACACCGACCTGGGTGCACTGACCTTCACGGTATTCGACACCGAAACGACCGGTCTGGACCCGTCGCGCGATGAGATCATCCAGATCGGCGCGGTGCGCATCGTCAACGGCCGGGTACTACGCCACGAGTTCTTCGAACAACTCGTCGATCCCGGCCGGGCCATTCCAGCCTCCAGTACTGCCATTCACGGCATCACCCCGGACATGGTGCGCGGTCAACCCGGCCTGCAAACCGTGCTGCCCGCCTTTCACGCCTTCTGCCGTGACACGGTGCTGGTGGCCCACAACGCCGCCTTTGACATGCGATGTTTGCAGGTAGCCGAAGCCCGTACCGGCGTGGTCTTCGACCAGCCGGTGCTCGACACCCTGTTGTTATCGGCGCTGGTCCACGAGCACCAGGCCGAACACAACCTGGAAGCGATCGCCCGACGCTTCGGCCTGGCCATCGTCGGCCGCCATACCGCCATCGGTGATGCCATGGTCACCGCCGAGATCTTCGTGCGCCTGACCCCGCTGCTGGCCGAACAGGGGATCCATACCCTCGGCCAGGCCCGCTCGGCCGCACAGAAAACCCAGTTCGCGCGCATGCGCTACTGACCCCGACTCAACGTCAATGGAGCCAACCATGAACGCCACCGACATCCGCGAATTCCTGAGCACCGTCGCACCCTTCTCGGAGTTGGAGCGGGAAGCCATCAACAACCTGGCCGGCTACTTCAGCGAACGAAGCTTTGCCGCGGGCGAGGACATTGGAACCTTCCGGCAACCCGGCCGGCAAGGGCTGTTCGTGATCCGCACCGGCGCGGTCGCCCTCCTCGACGAGGATGGACAGGAACTGGAACAACGTGGCCAGGGCGAACTGTTCGGTCATGCCATCGCGCTCGACGGCGGCGTGCGCGATTACAACGTTCGCGCCATCGAAAACTGCAACCTGTTTCATCTCGATGCCGGCATCCTGGAACAGTTCAGTGCCGAGCACGACATCGTGCGTCGTTTTCTCTCCGCCGATCCCGGCGAGCGCCTGCGCTCACTGGGCCAGCGCGCCACCGGCACGCTGGCCGACCTCGAGCTGCGCCATCCGGTCACGGCAAGCGCCGACACCTCCATTGCCCGCTGCGCGACGCTGATGGCCAGCCACCAGGTCAGTTGTCTGCCGATCATCGCCAACGACGAACTGGTCGGCATCGTCACCGACCGCGACCTGCGCACCCGAGTGCTGGCCGCCGGCATCGATCCGTCCACGGCCATCGACGAGGTGATGACCCGTGACCCGCTGGACGCCCGTCTGGCCACCCGCATCGATGACGCCCTGGTGGAGATGATGCGGCTGGGGATTCATCACCTGCCGGTGCACGACGAATCCGGTCGGCTGTCCGCTGTGGTCAGTGCTGGAGATCTGCTACGGCTGCAGGCGCCGCATCCCCTCAGGCTGGTGCGAGACATTCAGCGCGCCGAGGCCGTCGACTCGCTGGCCACCCTGGCGCGAAAGGGCCCCGGCCTGCTGGCCAGTCTTGCCGGGCGCGGCAGCGAGGTCACCGAAGTCGGACGCATCGCCAGCATGATCACCGATGCCTGCACCAGGCGTTTGCTGGAGCTGGCACAAGAACGACTGGGGGATGCACCCATGGCCTGGACCTGGCTGGCCTTCGGCTCGCAGGCGCGCATGGAGCAAGGACTGATCAGCGACCAGGACAACGGCCTGCTGCTGGCCGAATCGCCCGACGAGGCGGCCGCGGATTACTTTCTCGAGCTGGCGGAATTCGTCTGTGACGGCCTGGCCGATTGCGGCTACATCTACTGTCCCGGCGACGTCATGGCCAAGAGCCAATGGCGCATGTCGTTCGCACAATGGCGACGCACCTTCGAGGGCTGGATGCTCGAACCCGAACCACAGTCGGTCATGAACTCCTCGATCTTTTTCGACATGCGTCCGGTCGCCGGCGACCTCGACTTGGGCCGGAAACTGCATGGCGAGGTACTGAACCAGGCCCGCGACAGCAAGCTGTTCCGCCGCTTCCTGGCCGCCGAGTCCATACAGCATCGCCCGCCCCTGGGTTTCTTCGGGCGACTCGTGCAGGAAAGCGACGACGAGAAGGGCCGGGGCATCAACCTGAAAAAACGCGGCGTGCTGCCCATCGTTGACCTGGCGCGCGTGCGCGCACTCGAGGGCGCCATTCGGGTGGTCCATACCGAGGAACGCATACAGGCGGCCGCCGAGGTCGGCATCATGAGCGAACGCGATGCCGACGACCTCATCCATGCCTTCCGCTTCATCGGCAACATCCGCCTGAAACACCAGGCTGCCCTCTACGAGCGCGGTGAGAAACCCAATCACCTGGTCGACACCGACGAACTTTCCGGCCTGCACCGCCGCTACCTGCGTTCGGCCTTCGGCATCGTGCGCACCGCACAGAAGGCGCTGGCCCAACGTTACGTCATCTAGCGGTCACTCCTCGAATCTGTCCTGGAATATCTCGATTCCCAGAACGTTGACCGGCCAACCAATGTCGTCGAACAACGCAGATGTAAGGTCGACGTCATCGAATATCCCGGGGTTCCGAGAAGGTTCCATCAACAACGGCGGATCAGCATCGGGGGTCCAGTGCGAGATCGAGGAACCCGCTTCGAGTTCATCCGGCGCGTGCATCCTAAGCAGGCCGCCATTGAACGCTTCCGAGGCGGTGACCCGATCGGACATCGAATCAACGGTTGACCCGGTCCACACGATATTGGGGTCATTGACAGCCGAGTCGACCCGCTCCTCATCGCTCATGTCGGGCCAGTCTTTACCGGTCGCCTGATCCCGCAGGAACATCATATACGCATCATCCAAACCATTGAGTTTCTCGCCCGACTCAAGCTCAACAAACGTAAGAAATCCAAGACCGTGGGCGAGCTCATGCAAAACGACTGGGAACAGGGGCACCGTCCCGGATGGTCCTTCCCCATCAAGACCGTAATACCAGGTGTTACCTGCCAGACACCCTGAATCACCGTCATCGAGCCTCACGTTATAAGTGGTGCTGATATGCTGATCACCCGGGTCTTGCGTATCAGCCCCCCTCAAGGTATCGGCCTGGGAAATCGAGTACCAGGTGTCAGTCTCCGGGGCATTAATGAAGTTTGCAGCGACGAAAGTGGGACCTGCAAACCCCAATACACCGCTGGCAGAATCGCACTCCAGCTCTTCGAATGTCGCCCCGATACGAATCTCCACCGTCAGCTGGAGAAACTCGGCCCATCTTTCGGCTGCTGCCTCGAGCACGTTCATCCGTTGCTCACCCAGCGTGGTCCCATCGTTACCACCAACCGGATCAACCGGCTCGGGATCATTCAATCCTTCATTCGGGGGATCGAGGTTGACAGTCACAAACTGACCGGCATTGACCTTTTCATCGATGCCCAGCAGCGCTATGGCGAGAATCACTGCAATAACTGCCCTGATCATTGCACTGCTCCCTCATGAGACACGGTATTCCATCCACTCCTTTCCAGAAAGGATGACAGTGTGGTCAGCTGATCCACGCATGCCTGATCGATCAACCCCTCGTCGTTGATACGGGCCACTTTTGCGTGCTGAAACCGTCCCCGCAAGTCGACAATCAATGTGCCGTCTTCAAGCTCAACAACCTACAAACCCTCGTGGGAACGGCTCATCGCCTGACGAAGTCGTTCATCCGCCCGAAGCATGGCAGCTTCTGGACGTCGATATCCAATGGTCTCGCCCGTTTCCGGATCGATATACATCATCAAGCCCGCTCTGGAGGGCGCCCCCTCCACCGAGACATCTGCCTGAGCTGTTTCATCGACTGAATCGCCCCGGTTTCTGACAGCACCTGCCCGGAAAGCAGTGCCACCGTGACACCTAACATGCCAAAGACGAACTTGCTTGAAAAGACCTTCATGTCATGACTCCCTGCTCTGTCGAGTTGCTTCTCAAGTCTTGCACGAACTGCCGAGTCTTTTCAGGCATTCCCGTACGACTCCTTTGCCATTACCACCTGGAACAACCACACTGCTATGCTGGAACAACGAAGGCTTAAAGGGCAGAATATTGTCACGCTTGAGCGAACTTGAACTGGGGCGAAGCATCAACCGCAAGGTCTACAAGCGGCTGCTCAAGCAGTGGCAGCTCGATCTGCTCAGCCTGCAGCAATCATTGCTTCGCAATGGCGGGCGGGTGATCGTCAATGTCGAAGGCATGGACGCGGCCGGCAAGGGTGGCGCCATTCGCAGGCTGGTCGAGAAGCTCGATCCCAGGAGCTACAAGGTCTATCGCATCGGCGCGCCAGCCGACTGGGAGCAGGCACGGCATTATCTCTACCGCTTCTGGACCCGCCTGCCCGGCCCCGATGAAATGGTCATCTTCGACCGCTCCTGGTATGGCCGCGTGCTGGTCGAACGCATCGAAGGTTATGCCGGCGAAACCGAATGGCAGCGTGCCTACCGCGAGATCAATGACTTCGAGCGAATGCTGGTCGACGATGGCGTGATCCTGATCAACCTGTGGTTCCACATCGATGCCGATGAGCAGCTCCGACGCTTCGAGCGACGCCTGGCCGATCCGTTCAAGGAATGGAAGATGAGCGACGAGGACTGGCGCAACCGGGCACGCTGGGACGACTACATCGCCGCCGCCGAGGCGATGTTTGAACAGACCGACACCGACTTCGCGCCATGGACCATCATTCCCGCCAACGACAAACGCTACGCCCGGCTGGCGGCGCTGCGCGCTGTCACCACCGCCATGGCCCAGGCTGCCCGCAGGCGACACATCAAGACCTATCCACTGGCCCTGGCCGATTTTTGATCACGGCACCAGGCTGAAGCCACCGGGAAATACTAATGTGATCAGGCCGTCAAACGCCCCCGATGGCAGGGGCGATCAACGGACATCCAGTTGGACTCAGAGCTCGACCAGTTCCACGCGACGGTTCTGCTGGCGGCCGTCCTCGTTGCGGTTGGTCGCCACCGGCGCCATCATGCCGGCCCCGGCCGCCTGCAAGCGCGCTTCGTCGATGCCATGCTCGGCTTTCAGCCAGACCGCAACCGCCCGGGCGCGCTCCATCGACAGGTTGAGGTTGTATTCGAAGTCGCCGACATTGTCGGTGTGGCCGACGATCAGCAGCTCCAGCTCGGCGTTGCCCTCGAGCACATCGGCAATCGTGGCCAGGGCGTCGGCCGACTCGTCGATGATCTCTGCACTGTCGAACTCGAACAGGATGTCACGCACTGCCACGCGCCCCTCGGAGATGATGCCGGCCTCGATCTCCTCGGCACTGAGATCCTCGCGGTCGTGGGCGGCGACGATTTCGTCGCGCTCGGTCGGCCGCTCCTCGGGCGGCTCGGGCGCGGTCATACCCAGGGCATGCTCGTCTTCCGGCTTCTCCACCACATCGACGCGCATGGCCGGCGAGCCGTCGCTTCGGTTGTTGTAGATCAGCACGTTGACGTATACGGCTTCTTCGACGTGACTGGCGGCCAGAAAGCGCATATCACGGTCTGCCCGGTTTCCCGGCCAGTTCATCGTCCCCAGTGAAACACCCCTGGGGCGATCACGATCAAACGTGTCGAAACGGTGAAAGCGCCGGCCCAGGTCGTCGCGACCACTGCCGGCGAAATCGATTTCGAAACCAGCCTGCTCCAGACCCTGGCGATAGGCACGCTTGACCTGCAGGGTGCTGACATCCGGGTTGCGCAGCAGGTAGATCAGCTGAGTATGCTCACCTTCGAACTCACGTGCGTGCGGGTATTCACCGTCCTCGCGTGGACCGAAAGTCAGGCTCACCCGGTCAAACTCGACGAACTGGTAGGAGATGATTTCGCTGCCGTCGACACGCGGCACCAGCCGATGATCACCCCACTCCTCCGGCTCTTCGGCCAGCAGGCTGACAGGCGCGGACATCACCAGGACAGCGCCTGC
>SL_3KL_010_SEDDRAFT_10007029_pt1 | contig 10013 bp, 4 predicted proteins | sample SodLakKL_010_SED_2_FD_10381 | JGI IMG/M metagenome (IMG submission 10381)
CAAGGGGGTGTTTGATCCGGTGAGGGAATTGGCCCCACGTATCAGTATCTGGGAGGAGCCTCCGGCACCGCTGCCCGATTCGCCGATATGCAGGCCGGCCACCTGCCCGGCCAGGCCTGAAAGGGGGCTGACCCTGCTGGCCCCGGACAGGGCTTCCCCGTCCACTTGCTGAACAGAATATCCCAGTGCTTTGGCCTCCCGTTTGATACCAAGTGCCGTCACCACAACCTCTCGCAACTCCTCTATCGAGGGCAAGAGAATAACTTCTACAAAATCAAGGCCTTCCACATTGATGGTCTTGGGAATATAACCCATGAAAGACACTTCAATGCGGTGTTCGCCCTCAGGTAGTTGCAGGCTGAAATTGCCGTCAAGGTCGGTGGTGACGCCAATGGTGGTGCCGCTTACCATGACGGTGGCTCCCGGAAGGGTATATCCGTCGGTATCCAACACCACCCCCCTGATTGTGCTTTGTGCATGGCCGCCCAGGCTTGTAAACAGAAGCAGGGCCATTAAAACCAGAATGCTCAGATGTTTTTGCTGCATATTCTTAATGCTTTGTGTTTGATTGGTTCAGTGCAATCACCGGATGCACTGATGTTTATTGTTTGATCAGTTCAAAGTATTCAAATACCAAAGCGCCTGCGCCTTTCAGGCCACCCATATGTCCCAGCTCAGAAAAGGCAATATGGCAATGGCGCAGGGGGTTTATCAGGGCGGAGCTGGTGATGCCCGATTTAAGCGGATCGAGCAGGATGTCTTTTGCACTGGCAAATTTGCCGGCAATGATCACCAGTTCAGGATTCAGTAAATTGATGATGTTGCCCAGTGCATTGCCCAGCTTGAAACCCATTTCCTGCACCAGCCTTATAGACAATTCATCTCCTTCGAGGGCTGCCTGTAAAATACCATCGTAGCGTATTTGCCTGCCATGGCCGGGATGCTGAATGATACTTTTTTCCCCGCGCGAAATACAGTCCATGAATTTTTCTTCCAGGGCATATCCCCCTACATCATTGCCAAGGCATCCTTTTTTACCGCAGATGCACATGTTTTCCCTGTTGCCGAATTGCATGTGCCCCATTTCACCGGCAAAACCATTCCCGCCGTTGACAATCCTGTTGTCAATGATCAGGCTGGTTCCCAGCCCCCGGCTCAGGTTGATTACAATGGCATGGTTGACGTGTTTTGCTTTGCCAATGATCTTTTCTGCCTGACCAAAGCAACGTGTATCGTTGTTGATGAATACCGGAATATCAAACAGCTTTGAAAAATATTTGCCCAGGGGCAGGTCCATGAAGTTGAAGTAGGTGAGTGATTCTCCTGTGTCTTGCATAACCCTTCCGGTGATGCCCATGCCCATGCCAAGGATGTGGTCTTTGCTGATGCCGGAATCCCTTACGCATGCCGTAATATATTTTTCCACTTCTTTCAGGCAATCTGCCGTGTTTTCCAATACAAATTCCGTGTTGTTCTTGCAATATACAGTATCAAGCTGGGAATCAATGATCCCAACAGAGATCCTTTTGAGCAGGATCTCTACACTGATGGCATAAAAACGGACATTTTTCAAGTCATAAATGGCTGGTTTCCTCCCATTGTGCGTTTCTTTTTTCCCAACGATGCCCAAAAAGCCTTCTGTTTGCAGTTCATTGACCAGTTTGAACCCGGTAGGGGCACTTATTTTCAGCATTTTGCATATTTCCGGCACGGTGATGCCGGATCCACTCTGGGCAATCGCCCGGATGATGCTGAGTTTTTGCTGTGTTTTACGGTTTTCCTTGTTGACCTTTGTGAAGGAACTGTTGAAAATGGCTTTCATGCGGAGGGTGTTTTTCTGGCAAAAACAGTTTTGACAGTACAAGTTTATAAAACTATTTAAAATATCGCAAGACATTCTTCATTTTTTTTAAAAACATAAGCGAAAATAAATGTAAACTCTCTGATGGAAAGGAGGTTATAGGTGGGCCGGAGACAGAAAAACAACTACACCCAACCGTGGCCGGTCTTTGCGCGGGTGCAGCAATGCCCTGCGGGTGCAGCAATGCCCTGCGGGTGCAGCAATGCCCTGCGGGTGCAGCAATACCTTCGGGTGCAGCAATACCCTGCGCTTGCATCAAAGCTTCGGTGAACCTGGCCGGTTTGTGTGTGCTTGCGGCAGCCACACCCTTGTTAAGCCTTTGCTTACTCCGTTATATTGGCTCCGGCTTTTCCCTGGAAATAGTCCTCCATGACCTGCTTAAACTCTTTCATGGTCATGTCGTAACGTGGGGTAAGGCTGTGTTTGCCGGGAAAGTTTTCCATATGCAGTGTGCTGGTGGGGAAGGCAAACCGTACACCGAGTTTTTCGGCCAGGCGGACAATTTCGATCAGCACTTCGTGGCGCGCCCTGAGCTCTTCGGGCCAGGTGGGTACGGCAAAAAAGATGTAAAACATGATCTCCAGCGAAAAATCAGCCATGTCGTTGAACTCCACAATATAGAAATCCTTTCGGGTTTTCGGGTGCTGTGCTACGATCTTGCGCAGGCCCTCCACAAACACTTCGATCAGGTCGGGCGGGGTATCATAGGTGATGGAGATGTTCATAAAGAAACGGCGGAATTCACGCATCCCGTGGTTGTCGATGGAGGAATCGGCCAGCCTGCCGTTGGGCACGTATATCAATGAGTTGCGAAAAGTACGGATGCGGGTTGAGCGGAAGCCGATCTCTTCCACGGTACCATCCATATCTCCGCTGGTGATCCAGTGTCCGACGGAAAAAGGCCGGTCAATAAAGATCATCAGTGAACCGAAAAAGTTTTTCAGGGTATCCTGTGCGGCCAAAGCCAGGGCCAAACCACCAATGGACAGGCCGGCCAGCAAAGCGGTGATATTCACATTGATGTTCTGCAGGATAAAGAGGCCACCGACGACCACCACAAACACGCGCAGCACTTTGCGGATAAGCGGGATCACGTTGTTGTCGAGGCTGCTTTCCTTTTGTCCGGCCAGTTTTTCGAGATAAAGGGAGAATACATCCACCAGTTTGTAAAACACCAGGGTGGCAAAAAAGGGCAGGATGGCCCGGAAGGCAAACGTAAAGTATTTGGCCGCCTCAACGGGCAACTGCAACAACGGAAACACCAGCATAATGAACAAAAAGACCACAAAAAGGCTCAGCGGTTTGGCCACAGGCAACAGATAGGGCCTGACCAGTTTGTCGTAGCCCATTTTCGATGCACTTTTATACAGAAGCTTGCCCAACAGAAAGGTAAGGAGTTTGTGAATCAGGAAACTGACCAGGATCAGCAGCAATATGCCCAGGTGCTGCCACAGGTAAAGTCCTGCAAACGTATACTGCCCGGCGCCCGGAAACAGATCAATAAGCAGGTCGGGTCCAAAGGGGAACACTTCGCGGTGAAGGGGGTCAATCCTGCGGATGCTCTCCAGGCTGTAAAGCCAGCGGTCACCCCGTTTGGCAAGGTAGATCTCCGGCAGATGGTGCGTGGGGATGTATATGTGTTCGTTGTGAAGGGTGTCGGTATGAAATGCATCGTTGGGTGCCTTGTCCAGTTCAATGAAAAACCCTTTTCCGTCAAACACCTGCTTTAAGCGGATGGCATAATCGCGGGCTTCTTCAGGGTTCAGTTCCGGGTGCATGAAAGCCTGCGCTGCCTTGTCGGCGTCATAGCTGTCGGGTTGGAGAAAATGCAGATGGGTTCTGAGCGCATGGTAGGGGGTGCTCACATTGACACGGACCTCAGAAGCGGCAAGCCATTCAGTCCGCTCGTGCTGATTGTTTTGCGCATTGACATGGGAAAACAGGAAAGGCAAAACAAAACAAAGAAGGAAGGTTTTTGGGTTTGGCATGGTCATCGGTTTTTTTGGTGCACATTCCGTACAGGGCAAAGATAGAAAAATTGGTTCTTCTGTGTATTGGCTAAAATATATGGAGCTTTTACCAGACAATAATCTAATGCATTTTTTCATATCTTTGGATGCTACACAAAAACTGTAACCATGGCCAAAGCAAGAAAGTTTGGTGCATTCAGTGGGGTTTTTACCCCATCGATCCTGGCCATCCTTGGTGTGATCATGTATTTGCGATTGCCCTGGATCGTTGGTCAGGCCGGATTATGGGCGGTGCTGGGCATTATTCTCGTTGCCCATATTATTGCCATAAGCACAGGGTTGAGCGTTGCCTCTGTGGCCACCGACAAGAAAGTGGAAACCGGCGGGAGCTATTACATCATTTCCCGCAGCCTTGGCCTGCCTATTGGCGGCACACTCGGAGTGGCTTTGTTCGTGGGACTGTCATTCAGTGTGAGCTTATACCTGTTGGGTTTTGCCGAAACGTTTTTGTCGACTTTCGGAATGGAAGTAAGCCTTCAGAATATCCGCCTGGCCGGTTCCATTGCACTGATCCTGGTGACGGTGATCACCTTTATCAGTACATCGCTGGCCATCAAAACACAGTATATCATCATGGCTGCCATCTTTTTATCATTGTTGTCGGTTTTTCTGGGCAGTCATGACCATGTACCGCATACGCCGCTTTTGGGAACGGCCGAGGGCTCACTTCCCTGGATCGCCCTGTTTGCCATATTTTTCCCGGCGGTGACCGGTTTTCAGGCAGGGGTTTCCATGTCGGGCGACTTGAAGGATCCACGCAAAAACATCCCTGCCGGGACCATTATGGCCATTCTTACGGGTCTTCTGGTATATTTAGGCCTTGCCCTGTTCTTTGCATTTACCGTTGACAGGGAAACACTGCTCCACGACCCCAGGGTTTTGTTACATATTTCACGGGTTCCCTGGCTTGTAATTGCAGGTATCCTGGCAGCCACCCTGTCTTCTGCCATGGTAAGCATTCTCGGGGCGCCCCGTATTCTGCAGGCAGTCGCCATGGACAGGATCCTACCTGGGTTTTTTGCCCGTGGTCATGGGGTATCCAATGAGCCGCGCAATGCCCTTTTATTTGCTTTTCTGATAGCCTTTGCCGGGATTTTGATCGGGGAACTCAACGTCATCGCCCGGATTGTTACCATCTTTTTTATTCTTACCTATGGTTTTCTGAACATAACCTATGCGATTGAAAGTTGGGCCGGCAGTGATTTCAGGCCGTCGTTCAAGATCCCCCGTTTTGTAAGTATTCTCGGAGCCCTCGCTTGTATTGTGGTGATGATCCAGCTCGACCTGGCGGCCCTGATCGTGGCCTCGGTGATCCTGGTTGCCCTGTTCTTATTCCTGAAGAAAAAAGAACTGACCCTCCAAAGCGGGGATACCTGGACGGGAGTATGGTCATCGCTGGTAAAAACCGGGTTGCTGAGGCTTAAGTCAGGTGGTCAGGATGCCCGTAACTGGCGTCCGAACGTGATGCTGTTCAGTGGGGGTGAAAAAAGCAGGCCGCACCTGATCGAGATGGGCAAGTCGCTGGTAGGCAAAATGGGGGTTTTTACCAATTTTGAGCTCACCGAACAACCCTCCGGAGATATTTTGTTTGGCCTCAAGGAGATGAAGCCGCATACAACGGGCCCATCAGATCACAAGGGGGTGTTCACCCGGCGCCATACCTGCCGTGATATTTACGAAGGCATCGACATTATTACAAGGGTCTACGGGTTTACCGGTTTTGAACCCAATACGGTGCTTATGGGGTGGGCGCGGAATACAAGGCATCCTGAGAAGTTTGCCGGTCTTCTGAACAGTTTAAAAAGACAGGATTTTAACAGTCTTTTTCTCAATTACGATAAGGAGAAAGGCTTTGGGCGTTACCAGACCATAGACGTCTGGTGGAAGGGCTACGGCCGTGCCATGTCGCTGGCCCTGATCCTGCTGCGGTTTATTACCACCAGTGATCGCTGGCGTACGGCACGCATCAGGATCATGGTGATCAATCACGACAGCTCCAAAACCGATACCTTATACAGCCTGATCAATCAATTGCTCGAAAACAGCCGGATGAAAGCCGATGTCAGGGTGATCAACAACGGGGTGGAGCAATTGCCGGAAGAAAATATCATTGCGGCCGAATCGCGCAATACGGACCTGACCATCATGGAACTTCCTGAGTTCAGCCTGAAAAACTCAGAGGCTGCATTTGCCCGTGCAAATGCACTGAGTGAACGAGTTGCCACCTCGCTCTTTATTTCCCCCTCCTCCTTTTTTGATGCAATGGGGGTGCTGGATGAAGTCACCGATACGGTCGAAGCAGATGCAGAAGAAAGCCTGCGGCCATCTCCGGAAATGTTTAAAAACCTCTCCCTGTCGTCGCGCGAGATCCTATCGCACGAAGTAAACAACATGGGGCAGACGGCGGCAAAATTTATCCAAAAATATTTTGAGCAGGGCCCTGACCAGATGCTCAAGCTGGATCTGCGTTTCTTCACGGACCTGCATCATTATACCCAACGTGCGTTAAACAGCCTGGAGAAAGCCACAAAGGAAGAAAAACCGGGCGAACGGTCCACGGCCTACCTGCGGATATTGAATGATTTTTCGTTTCATGCCCAGAGACAGATCCATACAATACGTGATCAACGGGTGGAAGCCCTCCGGAATATTTTACATGAGGCAAACCTGGAATACCTGGATGCCCTGCGTGCCATGCTTAATGTGATGCCGGAAAAGATCAGGGTCAAACTCAGCAGGCAGGAACTGGCCATCAAAAAACACGATAGGTTCCGAACCCGTATGTACAAAACCGGCAAGCTTATTATTGCCCTTCTTACCCGCCGCCCGGTGCCCCACAAAGTCAGGGTAACCCCCGCTGCCCGGTTTTTTCTTTATCACAGGCGGTTAAGGGACATTCATCAGATGATGGCAGATTATTCGCTGCATTCATTTTCGGAAGTTGCCGAGGTACGAAAATTGTTTAATGACATTCATGAGCTTATAGAAAAAGCCCGGCTGGAACCTGATAACATTTTAAGAATCCAGGAACGGATCAAGTTGGAAAAGAACCGGTTTGCCGCCAGCATAAAAGTGTTGGAAAACAAAAGCCGCCAGTTTTATTATCAGTCGGGACAAACGCTTTATGATGACCTGCTGGATGACCTCAGACAGTTTGGACACCATTTGGACAGCACGGAGGCCAATATTCGCAGCATTAATTTTTCTGCCTATTCCAGAAAAGATCCTTTGCTGGTTGAAGAGATTGGCGAATACGCGAGCGTGTGGGCGAAAAACCTGGGTGTTTTCATCAACAAGGCCATCCTGGATTTTTATCTCCTGTCGCTAAAAAGCCGCATCCATTCAAAAATTAAAAAATACCATGCCGACCTGCATGCAAGCATTGAAAGTAATCTGATCAGGGAGGTAGAGGCTTTTGAAGATTATGCTGAGGCGTTGATCAAAAAACCCGGGGATGACCTGTTTAAGGCAAAGCGGCTGGATCATGAATCACTGAAGGCCTTTCCGGTACCGGAAATATACCAGGGTCTGTATGCCGAAATTGGCGAATTGATCAATGATCTTCCCGAGAAAATGGAGATCAGCGGTGAACAGATGGCTGATCAAATAAAGGAGCTGGCGTTTACAGAGGCCGGCCGTGTGGTGGTCAGCTTCCGGAAGACCATTGAATATTACATTGGGGCAGAATTGATAGACCACACCATTAAACATGCCCATGAGGTGGAAATGCGGCTGCAGCAAATAGTGGCATCCATCAAAGACCAGGTGCGCCTGCTGAATTTTGGCCTCGAAAGTGAGGGAAAAAATGATACGCCCGGCGAACTGGAATACCGGAGGGAGCAGTCCCTGGCACTGATAAAAAACTTCGCTACCAGGCTGAACACAGAAAAACACAACATCAGAAAGATCGCCCAGGGTGTGGAAGAAGCCTTTGAAGACGGCCTGAAAAAAGGGTTTGATCCACTCTCTGCTGCCACCATCAGCAAATCGAGCGGTGCATTACGTAAAAAAGCAAGGGATGCCGACAGGGAATTTTCCACAAAGATGCAACAAAGGTGGCGACAGGCCAGGGACGCCACACGCAACCGCTTTGTAGACCTGCTCTATGGTAAAAGCGAAGGGCAGTTATGGATCAGCCATTTTGAAAAGCGATCGGGAGGCCAGGGATACTCCAATCAGGATATGTTGTCTTTTGTGGAAGCATTCAGCCCCGGCCATGCCGTGATGAAAGAGTTGCCTTTTTACTATGCTTCCCTGTTTTCCGGACAGTCTGGCACCGGCGATGATTTTTGGGTGGGGATGCAGGATGAAACGGAAGAGTGCAGCAGGGCCATCCGGCGTTTTAAGTCCGGTTTTTCCGGGGCACTGATCATTACCGGGCCGCGCAGCTCCGGCAAATCCAGTTTGTCTAAAAAAGTAGCCGAACAACATTTCAACCGCGACCATATCCACACCATTCGCGCACCACAAGGTTGTACGGCTGATGTGGAGTTGTTTTCGCAAAAGCTTGTGGAGTCACTCAATGCGCACCATAAACGACTTGATGATGTATTCAGGGCATTGCCCGCAGGGAAAGCTATTATAATCCAGGACCTTGGGTTGTGGTGGGAACGCCGCCCGGGAGGGGATGCGGTTTTGGAGAAGATCAAGGATCTGATCGACCGTTTTGGCAACAAATGCCTGTTTATTGTTAATGTGAATACCCATGCCCTCGAATTGATAAACCTGCAGACCGGGCTGGGCAGCTTTGCGCTGGCTACCGTACACTGTGAGTCTTTTGGTGCCCGTGAACTCAAGGAACTGATCATGCTCAGACACCAGGCAGGTGGCTTGAAATTCAAATACAACAAAAAAGAAGAGGACCGCATGACTGCCTGGGACCATGCCCGTCTGTTCAACGATTTGTTTGACAAGTCTTTTGGCAACCCGGGCACCGCCACCCTGCTGTGGCTGGCTTCCGTCAAACGGGTGTCGGGAAAAACCCTGTATATGGAAACATTCCCCATGCCTGAACCTGACGTGTTTGATACACTGAGCCCCGAACAGTGGTTCTATATCCGGCAGTTTATTGTGAACCGCCGTTTTTCTGCAGAAAAACTGGCCTGTAACCTGGAATGCCCCCGCGACGAGGTGCTTGATGTTGTCCGGGGATTGATGCGTGCCGGCATCCTGATCCAGAAATTTGAAGGGATATATGCAATCAGGCCAGGACTGGATCTTTATCTGGCAGACCATTTACAAAAGAAAAAACGCTTATGAATTTGCTGATATTTGTCTTTACTGGATTTTTGCTGTTTTTCCTGTTTCGCCTGCTGGCGCGCATAAGCAAAATCATAGTACAAAAAAAGGTGATCCGCAAAGGGGTCTTTGCCTTGCTTCCCCTGCTGGAGTTGGTCCTTTGGGTCGCATACGCATTTTGGGGTGTAACGATATTTTTTGGAAGGCACCTGTATTTTGACCTGATCATAGGGGTGATGGTGGTGGTATTGTTGCTGGCCATCGCCTGGTTTGTTTTCCGCGACTTTATGGCCGGGGTGTTGCTGAAAGCGGAAAAATCACTTGAGCCCGGTCAAACCATAAAAACGTCTTTTGCGTCTGGCATAATCAAACGGATGGGAAGCAGGTTTATGGAATTGCAAAACGAAGAGGGGGAGCTGGTTAGAATCCCCTATGGCAGGCTAAGCAACGAATTGTTCATATTGCCCCCTGACGATGAGGACAACATGCCGCATCACCTGGAAATCCCACTCCCTGACGAGGCATCTCCGGAACAAAGCCGCGACAAGGTAAAAAAACTGATCATGTCAATGCCCTGGATCGTTGGCCCCACCCCTGAAATAAAGCTAAGCAGGTCAGCCGAAGGCAACTATACGCTTCGTGTGGTTTTTTATACACACATCCGCTCGCAGGCCGTTCAGGTGGAGGAAAAGCTACAACAGGCTTTGAGTAGTAATTAGTAATTAGTATTTAGTAATTAGTAAAAAAATAATATGCGTTAATGGATACTTTTTTACAAAAACCCACGAACGACTAACTACTAACTACTAATTACTAACTACTTCTTCCTAAGTTTTTCTTTGTACGACGTATTCCACAAGGTTTCGCAGTGACTCTCTGGCCGG
>SL_3KL_010_SEDDRAFT_10007030_pt1 | contig 10013 bp, 8 predicted proteins | sample SodLakKL_010_SED_2_FD_10381 | JGI IMG/M metagenome (IMG submission 10381)
AACCGGATATTCATGGGCTGGAAAAAATTGCGGATCTTTTCGGAGTCAGTGTGGATTATCTTCTTGGGAAAACGGATATCCGGTTGAATGTGGAAGAGCTGACGGACCCTGCGATCAAAGAATGCATGAAAAACCCCGAGACGATGGCTCTTTTAAAGCTTCTTAACGGTCTTCCGGAAAGTGAAATGAAGGAAGCGAAGAGCTTTCTCAGATATCTCAAGACCAAAAACCCGGAGAGGGAAGACGAAGAATGAGCCCGGAAGAATGAGCATAGCAAAAACCCCGACATCGCCATCGGGGTTTTTCTCTTTTCAATCTTTTAAAACTCGAAGACCTCCAGCACCTCCTCTCCTTCTCTCAGGGTGTCCGGCTGATTGTGATCCGGCACTTCGATAACACATCCCTCCTCCTTTACGATCTCATAGCCCTCCTCATCAAACCGGTCCTTCACACTTCCCTTTCTTAAGGGATCTTTTCCGGGGAAGATCTCCCCTTCCCTCGGGTGCTCCCTGCAGAGTCGTTCAATTTCTTCGAACTGGTTTTTCTGCAGGGGCTCTATGGTCACAATCACTTCCTCATCGGGGCGGAACTTTCGAATGGCCACCAGATTGTCATCGTTTAAAGCAATTTCTCCAAGAGAGATCACAATCGACTGCTTCCAGAGATTTCCCGCCACCTTGTTGGTAAGATCCATCTTCTTGACTTTTGATACGAACGTTGATTTCGGCATAGCATCCTCCTTGATTAAATTTGTATTTTGTCTTCCTCTTTTTCCGTAATAAAGGCATCAAAGCCCTCACCCTTCAGTTCACTTCGCATCCTCTCCGCATTCTTTCGAACCCGGAATGCTCCCACCTGCACCTTGTAAAACCCCTCCTCCTGAAAAAGATAGGTGAGAAATCCTTTTTTCAGAAGGTCTTTCTCCTGGCGAAGGGCATTCTTCTCCTTCAGAAAGGCACCGGTCTGCACCCGGTAGAGAATCTCTTTTTCCTGCACCTCATCGATGAGGTCCTCTTCAATGATGACCGGCAGCTCCTCGAAGCCGAAGTGCTCTAAAATCACCTCACACTGGATTCTTGCAATGGCTTCCAGGTATTTCTCCTGAAGCAGAAACTTCTCTTCCCTGGGATTGTCATGAAACAGACTCTCCACTAAGAGGATCGACGGAATTTTGTAACGCTCCGCATCTCTGATCACTCCGTAATAATCGTTTCCGTAATCATTTTTCCTGGTCTTCGCTCCCCGGTTTGCGGTGTTGAAGAACCGGGCCAGATCCTTGGCCATCTTTGCTGCGGTTGACTTGTCCTTCGGCCGTTTCACCGAGTAGAACACCTCCGATCCCCCGACTTTTCCGTTAAACCCGTTGGTGTGCTGGCTGATCAGCATGTCCGCCTTGAAATCCTTTCCGATCATGGCTCTTTCCCCTAAGGTGAGGGTCCGGTCCACCTCCCTCGTGAGCTTGACCTCGAAGAACCCTGTTTCCTCTAATTCCTCCTTCAGGTACCGGGAAATCTTCAGAACTCCGTCGGCTTCGATGTACTTCGTCGGACCCCGGTTCCATCGGTCAGTCCCTCCATGTCCCGGGTCAATCACAATTCGTTTTCGTTTGTTCAAATTCTTCCTCCTCTCAATTTTTGGTGATCCGCGTTTCCTTGGACCCCTGATTTTGTAATCAGTATAGTATACCTGATCTTAAGAAAAATACTAGGAAAATTTTTGCTTTCAGAGACAATTTTTCTTGCGTATTTTCTTTATTTAGATTTTTTAAAAATTTTCGTTGACAGGGGGTTTATCTGCCCCTATAATAGACTGCTTCATAAAATAACGATGAAAGGAGGTGTCGGGAATGGATCAGAAGCGACTCAGAATGCGGGTTTTAACAGGGATCGACGTTCACGGGAACAACATCATCAGCAGCCGTACCTTCAGCAACCTGAAGCTGGATGCAACAGATGAAGCTTTAGGGAACGTGGGTACAGTCATTGCCGGATTGATTGAGAATCCGGTGGAGTCCTTTACACGGATCGATGAATTCGTTCTGTAGAGGATGATCAGGGGGTAACACAGTACGGACTGCTTGACAAATTTAACGGAAAGGAGGATTAGCCATGCTACGATTGGAAATGAACTTTATGACCCAGGATCAAAGACGGGTACGACTGTCTCTGAATGATGCAACACCGGGATTAACCGGGGCTGCGGTGAAGACCGCCATGGAAGCCATCATTGCAGAGAACGTGTTTGATTTTGCGGAGATCCACTCCGCCCGGTATGTCACTACCACAGTAGAAGACATTCCGGTTATCGGATAGGGATTTCTCCAGGGTGAAGAAGGGCTGACCATTGAGCGTCAGCCCTTTTTTTATCCTTTGTTTCATGAAGAGAGGAGGGTGCATCATGGGACTTGATTTTATGATCATGGCACTCATCGGTGCGATTGTCGGGGAAGGAGCGAGGAAGGAGTTGCAGGAGGAGGGCCTGATTGTGGTGATGGACATCCTGGCTGCAGGGTTTCTGGCCTTTCTCTTCGTCTCCTTTCTTGAGAGCTTTGAGAGGATCGACCGGGGAATTCTGGTCTTTCTCGCAGGCTTTCTCGGATACCTGGGAGAGCTCTACACCAAAGAGCTATGCTTAAAAGCGTTAAAGAGGTACCGGGAGTAAGAAAAACCCCGATCATCGATTCAAGATTCGATGATCGGGGTTTCTTTATTCAATTTCTCCTTGTTTCACCTGGCTGATAAACACCTCCACCAGATTGGGATCAAACTGAGTGCCTGCATTCTTTCTCAGCTCATCCAGGGCAACCTCCTCACTCATCGCTTTCCGGTAGGAGCGGTCACTGGTCATGGCGTCAAAGGCATCGGCAATGGAGCAGATCCTTGCCTGAATGGGTGCCGTATTCCCCTTCAATCCTTTGGGATACCCCTTCCCGTCCCACCGTTCATGGTGGCTGAGAACATACTCCGCCAGGTCCGCGAGATCGTTGGTGGTGCTGAGGATCCGGTAGCCGATCTCGGAGTGTCTGCAAATCTCTTTGTACTCATCAGGGCTTAAGGGGCCGGGCTTGTTGAGGATCTCATCGGAGATGGCAATCTTCCCGATATCATGAAGAAGGCCCAACGCCCTCAGCTCATTGATCTCGAACTCCTTCATCCCCAAGGCCTCACCCATGGCCACACAGATTTCCGATACCCGCTGGGAATGGGCTTCCTCCCGGGGGCTTTTTTTATTGATGGCCTCGATGATGTTCTCGATGACCTGTCCCCGCATACTGGGACCTTCAAAGAGCTTATTGTTGTACATCTGGTCCTCCACCCGCTTCATCACCAGGTTCATGTCCTCTTCAACGGAGGTTTTCGTTCCATAGCCGAAGGACACCGACACCTCAAGATCCCGGACCTTGGCTTTTTTCAGTGCTTCCCTGATGCGCCTGAGCACCCTCTCTCCCGCCTCCGGGTCGGTTTTCGGAAGAATCAGGGCATACTCGTCCCCACCGATCCGGGCAATGATCTCGTCATTTCGGCAGGTGTCCCTCATCACTTCCCCGGCTTTCATCAGCAGTTCATCCCCCACCCGATGTCCGAAGGAATCGTTGACCAGCTTCAGACCGTTGAGATCCCCCATAATCAAGGTGATGGGCAGGTTTCTTTCAGTGTCCATCCGCTTCAGCTCCGTCTCGAAAAACCGGCGGTTATACAGGCCGGTAAGATGATCGTGGAGGCTCAAATATTCGATCCGCTCCTTCTGCTTTTTCAGAGCCCTGCTGTTGGTGATCCTTGAAATGGTGGAGAGCAGGCCGTTTCCATACTGATTGAGTAGGGATTTTTCATCATCGGTATAGCGGTGATACTCTTTCACTGAATCAAAACCCACGAAACCGTAGAGGGTCTCCCCCAGAAACAAGGGCACTGCTATGGTGCTTTTGATCTCCTGGGGCTCCAGGATTGCCTTGATGGGATCCCCCTCCTCCAGTTCATGAACGTCATCCACCACCACGGTCTTTTTCTCCCGATGATGGTCAAGCCATGCCTTCGCCTCTTCCAATGGAAGGCTCTGAAGATCATGGATCTGGGGGCTGATGCCCTCACCGCACCATTCATAGGTGTTTTTGCAGAGTTCCTTGTCAAAATCATACTCAAAGAGATAGACCCGGTCGGCAACCGCAATCTTCGCCGCAATTTCCATGGTCTCTCCAATCATCCGGTCCAGGGTGTCAGAGGTTGCTTCCATCAGCCGGGAGGAGATCTCAAGAAGAATCCTCTGATCCCGGTTGATCTTCCCGATAGCCTTCTCCATCCTGCCCCGCTCGATCATCAGGCCCAGCTGGCTTCCGTACATTTCAAGAGTGGCGGTATCACAGGGGATGGCCTCTTTTCCCATAAAAACGGTGAAATCCCCTATCATCTGTTGGTCATTCATGATTTTGACCAGCAGAATCTCACCGATGCCGAAACGCTCATTGATAAACCTGGAGATTTTCCCTGGAATCACCGTTCCCGCAAGCTCCTCCAGGGAGGAAAACCGGGTGACGATTTGGTCCCGGATCAATGCATCCCGTCGCTCATCATGTTTCCAGACCATGTCTTCCGGGGCTTTCCCCATCATTTGAAGGACCTTGCTCACCTTCCCGTTATCCCCTGCAATGGCAACAGTTCTGTAGTTCTTTTCAGGCTCATCATACAGATTGAAGGCGGCGTACTCCCCTCCCGCAAGGTCCAGAAGAATCTCTGTAATCTTCTGATAAGGAATGTCCCCGCCGATGCCGTGCAAATAGGTTTCCGTGGTCTCCTTGATTTTTTTCAACCCGTTGATTTGATGGTTTTCAATGGTAAAATCGATGGTGGAGATCACAAAAAATCCGGGCTTCGGGGAAAAGGCATTGCCCTTGTACCATTTTTTCAGCACATCGGAATATCGGACGAAGTCCTTTCGAACTCCTTTTAGAGCCACTTCTCCAAAATAGGCGATCCAGTCGGTTCTGTCCTGTTTGATTTCCGGAAGCACCTCAGTGATGGTCTTTCCCAGGATGTCTTTTTTTCTCAGGCCGGTGATCTCCTCGAAGGCATCATTGACTTCCAGAAAGATGTAATCACAGGGTTTTCCCTGATCGTCTGTGACGATTTTGTGGTACACATATCCCACTGTGGATTCTTCAACGATCCTCTGATAAAAGTTTCCGCCCTCCATCATCTGTCAGTCCTTTCACAAAACGGTTTCTTTCCATTATACCCGAGGATTGAGTACTTCTCAATCAGGAATATTTTTCCACTTGTTCATCGGGCCTGCTGTTTCCCGGTTTATTTACCGCCCATCTATCTTTTCCATGACTCTTAAAAACGCATCCACCACCCAGGGATCAAAGCGGGTCCCCTTATGGCTCCGGATCTCCTCCACCGCCTCCTTGTGGGAGGTCCGCTCATTGCTCAGGGGGTTGGTTCGGTGATCATACTGCTCCGCCACCGCCACCACCCGTCCGATCAGGGAGATTTCCTCCCCCTTTAAGCCCATGGGCTCCCCTGTTCCGTCCCAGTGCTCATGATGATTCAGAGCCCCCCGGGCAATGTCCATCGTATTATTGAAGAGGTTCAAAATCCGGTAGCCGATGGTAATATGCCGGCCCATCTCCCGGGCTTCCTCTTTGGTGTAGTCCCCGTGTTTTTGAAGAAGATCCTCATCCAGTACCACCTTTCCGATATCGTGGTAATAGCCGCCATCCCGAATCCGACGGATGCTCGCCTCGGGAAGATTCAGCTCCTCGGCAATCTTTTCCGAGAGATCCCGGACATTGAAGGAATGGATTCTCTCCTTTTCCGATCGCAAATGAAGAATCTCCATGATGTTCTCCAGCTGGTCCTCATGGTATTTTTTCCGGTTGAGGCTCTTATCCCGGTACATCTCCTCTTCCACGTCCCGCAGAAGATCGAAAAAATCCTCCTCTGTGATCTCCTTTGTGGTGCAGCCCAGGGCGATGCTTCCTTTGATGCCCATCAGGCTTACCTCCTTTGCCGCCTGGCGGATTCTGTCCCTTATCACCTCAGCCTCCACTCCGGTAGTGCCCGGAAGGAGTATCACAAACTCGTCCCCGCCCACCCGGGCGATGATGTCATCGGACCTGCAGCAGGAACTGATGGCCTGACTGATTTCCTTGAGCAGGGCATCTCCGGCGTCATGGCCGAAGATATCATTCATCAGCTTCAGTCCGTTCACATCCCCCATAATGATACTGAAAGGCAGATTCCGCTCCACATCCAGGCGCTTGATCTCTTCATTGAGAAAGGTCTGGTTATAAAGCCCCGTGACCGGGTCATGATAGGAATGATAGCGGATTTTTTCATCGGCCTCCACCTTCTCTGTGATGTCCCGGAAGGTGACTACCGCCCCCATCAGCTTCCCCTCCACAATAAGGGGCTTTGTTCGGCATTCGGCATAAAACGGGGATCCATCCCTGCGCCATAAAACCTCCTTCTCTGAATGGAAGCCAAGACCCTTCCTGACGGCATCCATGGTCTCACATTCCTCAGGGGGATAGGGACTTCCGTCGGACTTTGAATGGTGAATCATCCGGTGCATGCTCTTTCCCACCAAATCTCTATCCTGTTTGTATCCCAGAATCTCGATGCAGCTTTTATTCACAAAAGTGCATTTTCCCTGAAGATCAATGCCGTAAATGGCCTCATCGGTTGCGTCCAGTACACTTTTCAGCATCTCCTCGGTGTGTTTATTTTCCATTGTCATCTCATCCTCTCCGGGACTTGTTACCCCCGATTATATCCAATTGGGACCTATGAATCAATGAGAATATCAAAAAAAATAAATACCCCATTTTTACATGAGGTATCGGTTTTTCACTGTACGGATAAACACTTTCACCAGCTCCGGATCGAACTGGGTTCCTGCATTGTTTTTCAGCTCCTCCAGGACCGCCTCTATGGGCATTGCGGAGCGATAGGGCTGATCCCTGGTCATGACCTCATAGGCATTGGCGATGGAGCAGATCCGGGATTGCAAGGGAATTTCCTCTCCTGCCAGACCTTTAGGATACCCTTTTCCGTCCCAACGCTCATGGTGGGCAAGAACAAAATGGGCAATCTCTGAGAATTCAGTGGTGATGCTGAGAATCCGGTATCCGATTTCAGGATGCCGTCGAATTTCAGTGTATTCCTCCTCATTTAATGGCCCGGGCTTGTTGAGGATTTGATCGGAGATGGCACTTTTCCCGATATCATGGAGGAGTCCCAGAGTGTTCAGCTCGTTGATCTTATCCTTCTTCATTCCCAATGCCTCACCGATGGTCACACAAAGCTCTGAAACCCGTTTGGCGTGGATTTCCTCGCCGGGGCTTTTATCCCGGATCATCTCAATGATCTTTTCAACGGCCTGCCCTCTCATGCTTGGACCATCCACCAGCTTATTTGCGTACATTTGATCCTCAGCCTTTTTCAGCACCGAAGCCATGTTCTCACCTTCATCGGTTTTCGTTCCGTAGCCGAAGGAGACGGAGATTTCCATCCCTTTGACCTTCATCTTTTTTAAGGACTGTTGAATACGGTCAATCAGTCTTTCAGCCTCACTTCCATCGGTATTGGGAAGAAGAATGCCACACTCATCTCCCCCGGTCCTTGCAATGATCTCATCTTTACGGCAGACTTCCCTTATCATCTGTGCAGCGTTCACCAGGAGCTCATCTCCCGCTTCATGTCCAAAGGTATCGTTGATCAGCTTCAGACCGTTCACATCTCCCATAATCACTGTAATGGGCAAATTCCTCTCCGTATCCAGGCGTTTCAGCTCTGCTTCAAAATACCGCCGATTATAAAGACCGGTAAGATGATCGTGAAGGCTCAGGTATTCAATTTTTTCATTTTGCTCCTTGCTTTCGGTGATATCCCTGGCAACACCGATCAATCCCTTGGGATTCCCGCCGGAGTCCCTGGTAAAGGAAAGATGGAAAGCCAGCCATTTTATCTTCCCGGAGGAGGTGGNGTGCTGAATAATCAATTCCCGGCTGCGATTGAGATCCCGGCTTTTATGATCTCTCTCCAGTTCCTCAACTAACAGATCCTTCATCAACTCNAGGGTCTCTCCGGGATATCGGGCAGCTGCCTCCAATGCCTTAAACTCCTTGGGGGAATATCCCAAGACTTTTTCGACAGAATCGTTGCAGTAGGTTATATTGAGATCAAGATCCATCATCCAGATCATATCGGAAATATTCTCCACAATAAAACGGTTCCGCTTTTCACTGTCCCTTAAGGCCCGGTTGGAGCGAATTCTGGATATGGTGGATACTAAATCGTTTCCATACTGCTGTAAAAGGACTTTTTCCCCCGTACTATAGCGGTGACGGGATTTTACTGCATCAAAGCCGATAAACCCGTAAAGAATCTCCCCGAGAAACAGGGGAACAGCGATCAGACTTTTTACACTTTGTGCATCCAGGATCGCTTTCAGGGAATCACCGGTGGGCATCGCTGCGACGTCATCGATGATTACAGTGTTTCTCTGCTGATGATCCTTCACCATCCCGCGGACATCTTCCAAAGGAACACTGGGTTGTTTATGAATTTGAGGTTTGATTCCTTCTCCACACCATTCATAGGTGTTGTTGCAAACCTGATGTTCGAACTCATACTCAAAAAGATACACCCGATCCGCATTAGCGATTTTTGCGGCTTTCTCCATGGTCTCCTCTATGACCGCATCCAGGGTTCCGGAGGTGGCACCCATCAGCTGTGTGGAAATTTCAAGAAAAATCCTTTGATTCTCATTGGTCTCCTTTATTGTCTCTTCCATTCTGCCCCTGTCGATCATCATGCCCAGCTGTCTTCCGAACATTTCAACGAGAGCATCGTTTCGAAAAGGCTTTCCCTTGGGCATCAGAAAGGTGAAATCTCCCAGCATGACATCATTCTTTTGAATTTTTGCCAGGACCGTCTCTCCGATACCAAAGGTTTTCGTTAAAAGATCGCAGATTCTTTTGGGAATCACCTCTCCCGTCAGCTCATAAAGTGTTGAAAAACGGGTAATGGACTGATCCTTTATTTTTTCAATTCGATGGGGATCGTGGTCCCATTCCTTCCCGTCAAGCTTCATTCCCAGAATGCCCACGGCTCTTTTTATGTTTCCGCGATCTCCTGCAGTGGCAACGGTTCTGTACTTCTTCCCGTCGTCGTTGTAGAGATTGAAGGCGGCAAATTTTGCTCCGGAGAGCTCCAGGAGAGTATCCGTTAACTGCTGATAGGGGATTTCCCCTCCCAGACCCTTCAAAAAAGACTCCGACGTTTCCGAGATTTTTTCCAGCCCCCGGATCTGCGCCCGTTCATTGGTGACATCGGTCACAGTCACAACAAAATATCCCGGCTCGGGAGAAAAGGTGTTTCCTTTATACCACCGTTTCAGGGGTTCCGAGTATCGGGTGAAATTCTTCTGTTTTCCTTTCAGGGCCACTTCACCGAAGAATCCGATCCAATCGAAATTATCTTCTTCAATGTCGGGCAGCACCTTCGTAACAGGTTCCCCAAGGATCCTTTGCGCATCGAGACCGGTGATCTCCTCAAAGGCCTGATTGACTTCGAGAAATCTATAATCACAGGGAACTCCCTTTTGATCCGTTATAATTTGATGGTATGCATACCCCATAGTGGCTTGCTCGATGATTTTTTTGTAAAAAGGCTGATCCCGCATTTCGCTTCATTCCTTTCTGAAAATGATAAAATTATAATCATATATAATAATTCTCTTATATGCCTATTATAATCCTTAATCATTATTAAAACAAATTTCTATTAAACCCCACTTTGGGGTGGGGTCAACCCACCCTTTCCCCTGCTACAATGAATGTAACAAAATTTTAAGGAGGGGTATCATGAAAATGATCGAAATCAGCAACCTGACAAAGCATTACGGAAGCTTTAAAGCACTGGACAATCTGAACCTGACCGTGGAAAAGGGGGACATCATGGGATTTATCGGACCCAACGGTGCAGGAAAGACCACCACCATCCGGACCCTGC